>Ga0070697_100001579_pt1 | contig 17378 bp, 17 predicted proteins | sample KBSK1501metaG_FD_65475 | JGI IMG/M metagenome (GOLD analysis project Ga0070697, IMG submission 65475) | Corn, switchgrass and miscanthus rhizosphere microbial communities from Kellogg Biological Station, Michigan, USA - KBS K1-50-1 metaG | ecosystem: Host-associated > Plants > Roots >...
AAGTTCTCGATCCCCTATGCGGTGGCCGCAGCGCTCGTGCTGGGGCGGGCCGACGTCTCCGCTTTCGTCGAGCCCGCGCTCACCGATCCACGCATCCGGGCTCTGGCCGCGCGCGTGGAGGTGCGCGTGGATCCGCAGATGTCGCCGCGCCGCTCCGACTACCCGACCGCGGTGGTCGAGATCGTGCTGACCGACGGGCGCACGCTCTCCGGCTCTACCCGCGTGGTGCGCGGCGACTTCGCGGACCCGGTGCCCGCCGCCGAGATCGTCGACAAGTTCCTCGCGCTGACGACGGAGACCCTCGGCCGCGAGCGCGCCCGCGACGTCGTCCGTATCGTCGAGCAGGTGGAGACGCTCAAGGACGTCCGCGATTTGACCACGCTGCTGTTCCCGGCTCCGTAGCGCATCGGAGAGAGGAGCGATCTCATGGAAGAGTCCAGAGCGCAGCAGGCCGAGGTGGCGGCTCTCCTCGGCGTCATCGAGCGCATGGCCGCCGATCTCGCCCTGGCCGAGGAGCCGTCGCGGTTCATCGCAGCTCTCGAAGCGGGGCGAGCCGCGGCAGAGGGCGCGGCGCCCTCCGCATGACCGGCTGGACCGTCGAGGGCCTGGCCACCGCGATCCGCGAGGGCAAGGTTTCGCCTGTCGAGGCCACGCAGGAGTGTCTCGGGCGGATCGGCCGGCTCGACGGTAAGCTGAGGGCGTTCATCACGGTCGACGAAGTCGGAGCGCTCGCGACGGCCCGCCGGCTCGAGGCTGAGCAGCGCCGGGGCGCCTGGCGAGGGCCGCTTCATGGCGTGCCGCTCGCCTTCAAGGACCTGTGCTTCATCCGCGGGCTCCCCACCTCCTGCGGCACCAGGACGTCCGAGTACTTCATCGCCGAGCAGGACTGCACGGCGGTGGCGCGGCTGGCGGCCGCCGGCGCCGTGACGCTGGGCAAGCTGAACATGACCGAGCTGGCGATGGGCCCCTTCGGGGACAACGCCCACCACGGGCATGCCCAGAACCCCTGGAGGCCCGGGCACTGTTCCGGCGGCTCCTCGAGCGGATCGGGCGTGGCGGTGGCAGCGGGCCTCGCGCTGGGAGCGCTCGGGAGTGACACCGGCGGGTCCATCCGGTTGCCCGCGGCGGCCTGCGGCATCGTCGGCCTCAAGCCGACCTATGGCCTGGTGAGCCGGGCGGGCGTCATGCCGCTGAGCTGGTCCAACGACCACGTGGGCCCGATGGCGCGCACCGTCCGCGACTGCGCGCTGCTCCTGCAGGTGGTGGCGGGTCGTGATCCACTCGACGCCACCTCGAGCCCGCACCCGGTGCCCGAGTATCGGGCCGCGCTGAGCGGGGTCATCCGGGGCCTGCGCGTCGGAGTGCCCGAGAACTACTTCTTCCAGGGCGTCCACCCCGAGGTCGAAGCCGCGGTACGCGAGGCGGCGGAGGTCATCGCCGGGTTGAGCGCGCAGGTCTCCGAGATCCGCCTGCCCGATCCGCAGACGATGAGCGACGTCTGCAATATCGTCAGTCGCTCCGAGGGCTCGACGATCCACGCCCGGCTGCTCCGCGAGCGGCCCCATGAGGTGCAGCCGGTCGTGCGCGCGCGACTCGAGCTGGGGCTGCAGATCCCGGCGTACGACTACCTGCAGGCGTTACGTCTCCGCGCCCGCCTGGCCCGCGCCTTCATCACGGAGGTGTTCGCCCAGGTGGATGTCCTGGTCGCGCCCGTCATCCCGGAGCCGGCGCCTCCGCTCGCTCACGCCACCGAGGGGCCCGTGCACGAGCTGGTCGTGCGCCAGGGGCGTTTCTCGCGCCTCACCCGGCCATTCAACGGCCTCGGGTTGCCCGCGCTCTCCGTGCCTTGCGGATTTTCCTCGGCCGGCCTGCCGCTCGCCTTCCAGGTCGTCGGCCGCCCCTTCGACGAGGCTACCGTCCTGCGTGTCGGGGAGGCCTATCAGCGAGCGACCGACTGGCACACCCGCCGCCCGCCCCTCGACTAGTCGAGCGACTTGCCGAAGACGAGCTGGAGGCGGTAGACGCCCAGCGCGACGTCGTCGCTGGCGCCGCGGCGGGCCAGCGCCTCCGCGCCGAGCAGATCGCGGCACGCCGCTTCCGGCCCGGCCGGATCGATCCCCTCGATCAGGGCCACCCAGCGCACCAGCTCGTCCGGCTTCTCGAGCAGCTTCTTCTCGTCGCTCCGCGCCGCGGTGCTGACGCCCGCGTCGCCCTCGAGCAGATGGCTGGCCACGATGCCGGGACGCTGGGCCGCGCCGGGCAGCGCGGTGCCGGTGAGCCACGACCGCAGCTCCTCCTCGTGGCCCGGGCGCGGCCCGAGCTGCAGGGTGGCGATCACGCCGCCCACGCCCTCGCCCTGACTCGTGACCACGCGGCAGGCGGTGCGCTTGTTGTTCCGCACCAGCGGCATCGTCCGGCGCGTCCAGGCGGTCGGATCGCCGAGGCGAGCGAGATAGGCGGGGCTCCGCAGCGTCTCGAGCGACTCCGTCTCGTAGAAGTAGAAATACTTGGGCGCGGCATCCAGCGTGACGTAGCGCCGGGCCCGGAGGAATCCCGGGACGGCGATCCGCTCCGGGATATGCTCGCGCAGGTGCCAGTGATCGAACTCCGCGTCACCGCCGGGAGCCACGTCGTGCCAGAACGCGAGGACACCCTGACCGGCCAGCGTCATGGCGCCGACGGTAGCGGCCTCTCGGCTCGGCGTCAAGCGTGACGGCGCGATCAGGTACGCTAGACTGGCCCCTATGACCTCATCCACCGAGACGGCGTCCCCACCCACGCCCGCGCGCGGCCGGCTCGTCCGCGGCCTCTTCGGCAGCATCCGGCTGGCCTATCTCCCGGTGCTCGTCACCTACTTCTGTTACGGGGCGAGCGGGATCACCAGCATCGCGCTGCTCTACTTCCAGAAGGACACGCTCGGCATCACGCCGGCCGAGGCCGCCGGCATCGCGTTCTGGGTAGCGCTGCCGTGGAGCACCAAGATGGTCGCCGGGGTGGCTTCCGACGTGCACCCGATCTTCGGCAGCCGCCGCGTTGCGTATCTCCTGCTCGGCGCGCTCCTCACCTTCGCGGGCTACGCGTGGCTCGCCACCACCGCCTCGACCAAGGGGGCCTATCTGGCCGCGATGGTGATCATCGCGGTGGGCTTCATGGTCCAGGACGTGGTGGCGGACGCCCTCAGCGTGGAGGTCGCCCGGTCCGAGGAGGAGATGAAACAGATCCAGGCGTTGGGCCGCATGGCGCTCCTCGTCGGCACGATCAGCGTCGGTTACCTGAGCGGGTGGCTCGCGGGCGTCCTCGGGGCGCGCCCCGTCTTCGCGATGGCGCTGGTGCTCCCGGTGCTGGTGGGGGTGGCCGCCGGCTTCGTGCCACGCGACCACGCCCGCCCCGCCGCGCCCGGCGAGGAGTCGAATCCACTGGGCGCGGGGAAGTCGCGGCTCGTCGTCCTGGTGGGGCTCGGCTACGCCGCGCTCGGCGTCGTGCTGGAGGCGCTGGCGGTACCGTTCGGCCAGGAGATCATCCTGGTCGTCTCGGGCGCGCTCATCGTGATGCTGCTCGGCCGGGTCGGCATCTCGCAGGGCGTCGCGGTGGCCGCCTTCGCCATCTTCTGCTTCCGGGCCGTGCCGGGGGCGGGACAGGGGTTCAACTACTGGGCGATCGATCACCTGGGCTTCGACCAGGAGTTCCTGGGCGTGCTCGCGCAGGTCAGCTCGATGCTGAGCCTGGCGGGCCTCATCGTCTTCCGCAAGCCGATCACGCACCGGCCGGTCAGCTTCACCCTCTTCTGGGTCACGGTGGCCGGGGCGGTGCTCTACCTGCCCACGATCGGCCTCTTCTACGGCGTCTACGACTGGTTCGGGCTGAGCCCGCGCATGTTCGCGTTCATCGATACCACGATCTCCGCGCCGCTCGGCCAGCTCAGCATGGTGCCCATGCTCGCGCTGATCGCGCGCACCGCCCCGCGGGGTGCGGAAGCCACCATGTTCGCCATCATGGCCTCCCTGATGAACCTCGCCCTCTCTGCGAGCGAGCTCGGCACGCGCTACCTCAACACGATCTTCGACGTCACCCAGGAGAACTACGCCAATCTGGGCCGGCTCCTCATCGCGGTGGGCGTGATCGGGTTGCTCCCGCTGCTCGCGCTGCCGCTCTTGCGGCGAGAGGAAGGGGCCTCGACCGGCGACGCGACGGCCCGCGTCCCGGCCGGACCGGCTTGACCCTCGGAGGGCGCATGGTAGTGTGTCACCCGACATGGCTGTGACCGCCCCCACTCGCACGCCCTGGGCCGCGCTGCGCCGACTGCTCGAGCGCGACGAGCGCCTGTTCGCCGCCCTGCTCGCCTTCGTGCTGGTGGGCGGCCTTGCCACGCTCGGCCTGTACCCGCTGCGCCCACGCCATCGAGTCGACGTCTACTCGCTGGTCATCTGGTTCGGGCTCTACAAGGCCGGCATCCTGGCGCTCGTCACCGTGAACCCACAAGCCACGCGTCGGATCTTCACGGGGGCGCTGTGCATCGACCTGCTGCTGGTCTTCTCGCTACTCTACCTCACCGGCGGCGGCGACAGCCCGTTCGTGAACCTGTTCTATCCGCTCGTGGCGATCAACGCGTACTACTTCGGTCGCTGGGGCGGGCTGCTGCTGGCCATCGTGGCCGGGATGCTCTACTGGATGGCTGCGCGGCTCGCGCCGCCGGACGCGGCGTGGACCGCGGTCGCCATCCTCATGGGGCAGCTGGGGCTGCCTGCCTTCGCGCTCGGGCACGTGGCCGACCGCGAGCGCCGCGCCCGCGCCGAGGTGGAGCGGCTCAACGCGGAGGTGACCGGCACCCTGACCCGGCTACAGGCTGCCCAGGAGGAGCTGGTGGAATCCGAGCGCATGGCCACGGTGGGGAAACTCGCGCTCAAGGTCGCCCACGAGGTGCGCAACCCCATCGCGGCCATCGAGCTGAACGCCGAGCTGCTCGGCGACATGGTGCAGGGGCGGGTGAGCGAGGATGGGACCGAAGCCACCGCGCTCGTCGGCGCCATTCGCGACCAGGTCGCCGCCCTCGACGCGCTGACCGAGGAGTACCTGGCCTTCGCCCGCTTCCCGCGCCCGCAGTTCGATGAGGACTCCGTCAACGACATGGTCGTGGCGGTGGCGGAGTTCATGCGCCCGCTGGCCACCCGCCAGGGCATCGGGGTGAAGGTGGCGACCGATACGACGGTGCCGCCGATCGAGTTCGACCGGACGCTGCTGCGCCAGGCCGTGATCAATCTGGTAAAGAACGGCATCGAAGCCGCGCCGCAGGGCGGCACCCTCACCCTGACCACCCGCCGGGTCGACGAGACGGTGGAGATCGCGGTCACGGACAGCGGGGCCGGCATCACGCCCGAGGTTGGCCGGCGCCTCTTCGAGCAGTTCTTCACGACGAAGCCTCAGGGCACGGGCCTCGGCCTCTCCATCTCCCGTCAGATCCTGGAGGACCACGGCGGCAAGATCCGCTGGAGCAGCGCTCCCGGGGAGGGCGCCACCTTCACGATGACCCTGCCGATCCGGAAGGCCGACCATGCCTGAGCCCGCCGCGCCCCTCGCCACGCTCCTGGTGGCCGACGACGACGCGGCGGTGCGCCAGAGCCTCGAGCGGGCGCTCACCCGCGAGGGCTATGCGGTCGTGCTCGCGCCCGACGGACAGGCCGCGCTCGAGCGGCTTCAGGCCGGCGGCGTGGACCTCGTGCTGTCCGACCTCAAGATGCCCGGCCTCACCGGCCTCGAGCTGCTCCGCGAGGCCAAGGCGGTGGCCCCAGACGTGGATGTCATCCTGCTCACCGCGTTCGGGACCGTGGAAGAGGCGGTGCGGGCGATGAAGGACGGCGCCACCGACTTCCTGACCAAGCCCTTCCAGCGCGCCCAGCTCACCAAGGTGGTGCGCCAGGCGCTCGAGCGCCGCGACCTCATCGCCCAGAACCGGGCGCTGCAGAAGCGCCTCGACGATCTGCTGCGGCAGGGCAACATGATCGGTACCAGCCCCGCCTTCCGGCGTCTGATGACGCTGGTACAGCAGGTGGCGGACAGCTCGGCGACCGTGCTGATCCAGGGCGAGAGCGGGACCGGCAAGGAGCTGGTGGCCCGCGCCATCCACGAGCGCTCGAGCCGCCGCAACGGGCCGTTCATCGCGGTCAACTGCGCGGCCCTGCCCGAGACGCTGCTCGAGTCCGAGCTGTTCGGCTACGAGAAAGGCGCGTTCACCGGCGCGGCCGGCCGCAAGGAAGGTCGCTTCGAGCTGGCCGACGGCGGCACCCTCTTCCTCGACGAGATCGCCGACCTCTCGGCGGTGACCCAGCCCAAGATCCTGCGCGTGCTCCAGGAGGGCGAGTTCGAGCGGGTGGGCGGGACCAAGACGATCCGGGCGGACGTGCGCGTCGTGACCGCCACCAACCAGGATCTGGCCACCCTCGTGCGAGACAAACGATTCCGGGAAGACCTCTTCTACCGTTTGAACGTGATCACGATCCAGGTCCCGTCGCTCCGGGAGAAGCACGAGGACGTGCCGGTCCTCGCCCAGCACTTCCTGCGCGTCTACGCGGCCAAGAACAACCGCCAGCTCGACGGCTTCTCCGACGAGGCGTTGGGCTGCCTCGAGGCCTACTCCTGGCCGGGCAACGTGCGCGAGCTCGAGAACGTGATCGAGCGCGCGGTGGTGCTGGCCCGCGGCACGCGCGTGGACGCGGGCGACCTGCCCGACGCGGTGCGCGAGCGCTCGGTCATGCTGCTTCGGAGCGGGACCAGCACGCCGGTCGAGGGCGCGGGCGGGGCCTCCGTACCCGACGGCGTCTTCCAGATCCGGGTGGGCACGCCGCTGTCCGAGGTGGAGCAGCGGCTCCTGGAAGAGACGCTGAGGCTCACGAAGGGCAACAAGACCCTCACCGCCAAGATGCTCGGCATCGATCCCAAGACCGTTTTCCGCAAGCTCAAGCAGGGTGAGGCCGAGGACCCCGGCCCGGGCGAGGCCGGCGGCGAGCGGCCGGCCGCCCGCTGACCGCCTTGGCCTTCGAGACGCTGCGCTTCGAGGTGGCCGACGGGGTCGGCACCGTCACCTTCGACCGGCCGGACAAGCTCAACGCGCTCAACACCGTCATGCTGGAGGAGCTGCTGGCGGTGCTGGACCAGGCCGACGCCGACGACGCGGTGCGCGTGCTGGTCGTCACCGGGGCGGGCCGCGCGTTTTGCGCCGGGGCCGATCTCTCGGGCGGCGGCCAGACCTTCGACAGGGTCGCGCAGGGCCGAGGGGAGGCGCCCGGTGAGCATCGCGACGGCGGCGGGCGGGTCACGCTGCGCATCTTCGACATGAAGAAGCCGCTGATCGCGGCGATCAACGGCCCCGCGGTCGGGTTCGGCATCACGATGACCTTGCCGATGGACATCCGAATCGCGTCGACGGCCGCGCGGATCGGCTTCGTGTTCTCCCGCCGGGGGGTGGTACCGGAAGCGGCCAGCACCTGGTTCCTTCCGCGCCTCGTCGGGCCGAGCCAGGCCGCGGAGTGGGTCTACACGGGTCGGGTGTTCCCGGCGGAAGAGGCGCTTCGGGGAGGGCTCGTCAGTCGAGTGGTCGCGCCCGAGCGGCTTCTCCCGGTCGCGCGCGAGCTGGCCCTCGAGATCGCGCGTAACACGTCCGCCATCTCGGTGGCGCTCTCGCGCCAGCTCATGTGGCGGTTGCTCGGCGCCGACCATCCGATGGAGGCGCACCGCCTGGACTCGAAGTGCATGGACTGGACGGGCCGCTCCGCCGACGCCTACGAAGGGGTGACCGCCTTCCTGGAGAAGCGGCCGGCGCGGTTCACGCTTCGGCCCAGCACCGACATGCCGCCCTTCTATCCCTGGTGGCGCGAGCGCCCCTTCGAGCCCTGAGCCGCCGCCGGCGGTGAGCCGGGACTTGACCGGGGTGGCATCCTCTAAGCGAGCCGATCTGCGCTGCCGCCGGCGCGGTCGCCAAGAGGTTCACCTGGTAACCGGCGACCGATCCGAAAGGAGGGCTTCTCATGGCGACCAGAACGGCAGCGAACTCCGCTGGCCGCGCGGGTGCCGCCCGTCCGGAGGCGGGCGTCGGCTTCGATTGGGCGATGACCGGTCTCTCCGGGATCTTCCTGGGTGGCCTGTTCCTCGATGGGTGGGCCCACACCCATGGGCGGGTGGACGACACCTTCTTCACGCCCTGGCACGCCGTGCTCTATTCGGGGTACCTGCTGGTGGCGGGTTATCTGTTCGCCCACCTCGTGCGGAACCACCGGCGGGGCTGGTCGTGGCTCGAGGCCCTGCCGCCCGGCTACGACTGGTCGTGGGTCGGGATACTCCTGTGGATTCCCGGCGGCCTCGCTGATCTTCTCTGGCACGAGATCTTCGGCTTCGACGGTGGCGTCGAGGCCCTCTTCAGCCCGCCCCACCTGGTCCTCGCCCTCGGCATCGGGCTCGTCGTGTCCGGCCCGGTCCGGGCCGCCTGGTCGCGGGATGACTTCGAGGCGGGTGGCTGGATCCGCCAGGGACCCGCGCTCTTGTCCCTCGCTTTCCTGCTCTCGGTTTTCACGTTCTTCACCCAGGAAGCCCATCCCGTGGCCAACCTCTGGGGGGCCGAGGCCGTGCGGGCCTACGCTGATGCCGGTTCCGTGGAGCCCGAGCTCGGCACCACGAGCCTCCTCTTCGAGGCCGCCATCCTGATGGGGATCGTTCTGACCGCGGTCCGCCGGTGGGTCCTTCCCATCGGAGCCCTCACGCTGATCATCGGTCTGAGCTCCGCCCTCACCGGGGCAGTGTACGACTACGGCGGGTATCCGGTGCTGCCGGTGCTCACGCTGGTGGGCGCCGGCATCGTCTCGGATCTACTCCGCTGGTGGCTGCGGCCGTCTCCGCCGCGGGGGCTTCGGCTTCGCCTATTCGCCTTCGGAGTCCCGGCGCTCTACCACCTGCTCTATTTTCTCGGCCTGGCTCTCCACGGCGGCATCCGATGGTCCGTCCACCTCTGGATGGGATCCTTGCTGCTCACCGGGATCGTCGGCTGGCTCGTGAGCTTCGTCGCGGTCCCGCCGGCGGGACCGCGACGAGAGGTGCTGTCCTAGCCCTTGAAGCTGATCTTCTTGTGGGTGCCGTCGCAGAAGGGCTTGTTGCTCGAGTTGCCGCAGCGGCAGAGGAAGATGGAGTCGCCGCCCTTACCAGGAATGACGTTGCCCTGATTGTCCTGCACCTCGCACTCGCCCTTCACCATCAGTGGGCCATCCGCTATGACCTTCACGGTCACTGGCATCGAGCTCTCCTTTTCGCGAGACCGTCATGATCGAGCTACCGCGGGGCGAGTATACTCCAGCTCGATATGCGAGCGAGCTTTCCGGCATGACCGGCGCCGGTCGCGGGCGCTGGACCCCGAGCTGACCCTGGCGTCCCTGCTGCACGACGTGGGGCGCTTCGCGGTCGACCAGCTCCTGGTGTTCGACCGGGTCGGTGGGGCGCGCGCGGGAGCCCGGGGTCACCAGGAGGTCGGGGCGGACTTGAAGGGCGCGCGGGCACCTCGCTCGCGAACGGTCCAGGTTAGTCGGCGCGCTTGAACTTCTGGAAGGAGCGCAGTTCGCGCGGCGGGGTGAGGAACTGGCCGTAGCCGGTGTAGGAGACCTCCCCGACATAGACGTCGCCCCGCGAGTCCACCACGAGGCCGTGCGGCGCGATGAATTCCCCCGGCTTCTCGCTCACGGACTGGCCCCCGAAGCGCGCGACGCGCTGGCCCTTGCCGTCGAGCACGCTCACGCGCGGCCCGAGGTTCGGGGTCTTCTCGGTCACCGGCATGCCCGAGCCGAGCTCGCCCACGAAGAAGAGCCCACCGTTGGTCCGATCGACGAAGAGGCCGCAGGGGCGGTGGAGGTTGTTCCACTGGCCCTGGTAGCGGCCCTTGCCGTCGAAGATCTGCACGCGGTGGTTCTCGCGGTCCGCCACGTAGACGAGACCGTCGCGGTCGGTGACCAGGTTGTGGGGGAGGTTGAACTGGCCGGGATCGGTGCCGGCCTCGCCCCAGGACATGACGTAGGCGCCGTCCGGCGCGTACTTGTGCACCCGCGAGTTGCCGTAGCCGTCGGAGACGAAGAGGTAGCCGCTCTTCGGGCAGATCGCCACGTGGGTCGGGCGATTGAAGGGCCTGCCGCCCTGCAGCTCGGCCGGCTTGTCGGGATCGCCGATGGTCAGCAGCAGCTTGCCGTCGGGCGTGAACTTGCGCACGGTGTGGTGCAGATCGTCGGTGAGCCACACCATCTCGTCGGCGTCGATCGTGATGCCGTGGGCGCGGCGGATCGAGCCCTCGCCCCAGGAGCGCAGGAAGTTGCCGTCGCGGTCGAAGACGATGACCGGGTGCTCGCTCCGGGTGAAGACGAAGACGCGGTCCTGCTTGTCCACCGCGGCGCCGGCGACCTCTTGATAGCGCCAGCCGTCCGGCAGCTTGCCCCAGCCTTCGACGACCGAGAATTTCATTTGCACTCCTCGATGGCCTGGGCCATGCGCTCGAAGCGTCGCTTGAGCGGGGTCAGGCCCTCTTCGTGGGTGATGACGTAGAGGCGGTTGGCGTAGATCGCGCGTAGCACGCGCTCCGCCACGTGCTCCGGCGCGAGGTAGCGGCCGATCAGCTCCACCGCGCGGCCCTCGCGCGCCTTCTCCTCGTTGCGCAGCGCGGCCGGGCGGTTGCGATCGCTGTGGCGGATATTGGTGTTCACGCCCATCGGGCAGAGCACGGATACGCCGATGTCGTAGCCGCGCAGGTCCTTCTGGAGCGTCTCGGACAGGCCGACCACCGCGTACTTGGTCGTGTTGTAGACGCCGAGGCCCTGCGAGGCGATGAGCCCGGCCATGGAGGCGGTGTTGACCACGTGACCGGGCTGCTTCTGGGCGACCAGGCGGGGCACGAAGGCTTCCACGCCGTGGATGACCCCCCAGAGGTTGACGCCCATCGCCCACTCCCAGTCCTGGTGGGTGACGGATTCGAGCCCACCCCAGAGCGCGACGCCCGCGTTGTTGCACACCACGTGGACTCCGCCGAGCTCCTCGAAGGCGCGATCGGCGAGGGCCTGCACGTCGGCGAGCCGGCTCACGTCGGTCCTCACCGCGAGGCCGCGACGGCCCGCCTTGCCCACGCCCGCGACCGTCTCGGCCATGCCGGCCTCGTCCAGGTCGGCCACCACGACGTTCGCGCCCGCGCGGGCAAACAGTAAAGAGAGCGCGCGCCCGATGCCGCTGGCGCCGCCGGTGACCACCGCGGTCCGATCTCTCAGGTCCTTGAGAGGCACGGCGCAGAGTGTCGCGCCCGCCGTCGACAGAGTCAAGTGTGTCCGCGCCGAGCCGGTGGTATCCTTCTCACCCAATGGCTGACGCGATGGACTACCGACTGCCGACCACCGTCGTGCCCACGCGCTACGATATCCGTCTCGAGCCGGATCTCGACGCGGCGACGTTCGCGGGTGAGGAGACAGTAACGGTCACGGTGACGGAGCCGGTGACCGAGATCGTGCTGAACGCGGCGGAGCTGGCCATCCAGTCGATCAGCGTGCGGATGGCCGACGGCACGGTGGTGTCGGGGAGCACCGCGCTGGACGAGGCGGCCGAGCGGGCCCGGCTCATCTTCCCGGCGCCGATCCCGCCGGGCGAGCATCGCCTCATGCTTTCGTTCACCGGGATCCTGAACGACCGCCTCCACGGCTTCTACCGCAGCACGTATAAGGATTCGGCCGGGGCCTCCCATACCATCGCGGCCACCCAGTTCGAGGCGACCGACGCACGCCGCGGCTTCCCGTGCTGGGACGAGCCGGCCCTGAAGGCGGTCTTCGGGGTCACCCTGGTGATTCCCGAGAGCCTGGTCGCGGTCTCGAACACGCGCGTGGTCAGCGAGACACCGACCGGCCCGGGCAAGAAGACGGTGGCCTTCGCCGACAGCATCCGCATGTCCACGTATCTGGTCGCCTTCGTGGTGGGCGAGCTGGTGGCGACGGAGCCGGTGATGGTGGGGCAGACGCCGCTCCGCGTCTGGTGCGTGCCCGGGAAGCTCCATCTCACCGGGTTCGCCCTCGCGATCGGCGCCTTCTCGCTCGACTTCTTCGAGCGCTACTACGGCCTGCCGTATCCCGGCGACAAGCTCGATATGCTCGCCATCCCCGACTTCGCGGCGGGGGCCATGGAGAACCTGGGCGCCATCACCTACCGCGAGACCGCGCTCCTGGTGGACGAGGCGGCCGCTTCCCACGCCGAGCGCGAGCGGGTGGCCGACGTGGTGGCCCACGAGATCGCCCACATGTGGTTCGGCGATCTCGTGACCATGCTGTGGTGGAACGGCATCTGGCTCAACGAGGCCTTCGCCACCTTCATGGAGCTGCTGGCGGTGGACGGCTGGAAGCCCGAATGGAAGCGGTGGACCACGTTCGGGGTGTCCCGCGCCGCCGCGATGGCGGTGGACGGGCTACACCACACACGCCCCATCGAGTTCGAGGTCAAGGCCCCCCGCGACTGCGAGGCGATGTTCGACCTGCTCACGTACGAGAAGGGCGCGTCGGTCCTGCGCATGCTCGAGCAGCACCTGGGCGCCGAGGTGTTCCGCGACGGGGTGCGGCTCTATCTCGACCACCACCGCTTCGGCAACGCGGAGACCACCGATCTCTGGAAGGCTCTCGCCGACGCCTCCCGCCTCCCGATCACGGAGGTCATGAACGGGTGGATCTTCCGGCCGGGCTACCCCCTGGTGATCGTCACGCCCGAGGGGGGCGGCATCAAGCTGAGCCAGCGCCGGTTCACCTATCTGGAACGGGAGGGGGCGACCGAGGAGCGGTGGCAGATCCCGGTGCGGGTGCGCGCTTCGGTCAAGCGCGGCTTCGTCGACAAGCCGGTGCTGCTGGGCGACGAGGAGCTGGCGGTCTCGCTCCCGGCCACGCCCGACTGGGTCGTGGTCAACGCGGGCGGGCACGGCTTCTACCGGGTGCAGTACGCACCGCCCCTGCTCAAGAAGATGACGGGGGCGCTGAAGAAGCTCGCCCCGATCGAGCGGTTCAATCTGGTGAGCGACTGCTTCGCCCTGGCCCAGGCGGGGGCGTTGCCGGGGCCCGACTACCTCGACCTCACCGCGCGGTTCGCCGACGAGACCGACCGCAACGTGTGGACCGCGCTGATCGGCTCCTGGAGCTACGTGAGCCGGGTCATCGCCGACGACCAGCGGACCGGCCTCGAAGCGCTGGTGCGCCAGCGGGTGGAGGCGCCGGTGGAGCGGCTCGGATGGGAGCCTCAGCCCGGCGAGGACGAGCTGGAGCGTCAGCTCCGCGGCGACCTCCTGCGCACCCTGGGCACGCTGGGCGACGACCCGGAGGCGCAGGAGCGCGCCCGCGCGCTCTACGCGCGCTATCGTGAGGACGAGTCCGCCGTCGACGCCGACGTGCTGCCCGCCCTCATCGCGATCGTGGCCGCCGCCGGCGAGGAGAGCGAGTACGAGGAGTTCCTGCAGCGCTTCAAGGCCGCGCGCACTCCGCAGGAGGAGCAGCGCTATCTCTACGCCCTCGCCGGTTTCCGCCAGCCGGAGCTGCTACAGCGGACCCTCGAGAAGACCACCAACGGGGAGGTGCGCAGCCAGGACGCGCCCTTCCTGATGCGCGCGCTGCTGGTGGGCGTGTACAGCCGCGGGCTCGCCTGGGAGTACCTCAAGGCCTACTGGGAGACGATGGCGCGGCAATACCCGGGCAGTGCCTACCGGCGGATGTACGAGGGCGTGACCGCGCTGGTGAGCCCGGAATGGGAGCGCGAGGTGCGCGACTTCTTCTCCTCGCGCCGAATCGTGCTCGGAGGCAAGACGCTCGAGCAGTACCTCGAGCAGCTCCAGATCGCGGTGCGCTTCCAGGAGCGCGAGTCGGCTGCGCTGGCCGCGTATCTCGCCAAGCCGCCGAAGGCGCCGCGTCGGTAGCACCCTCTCCTACTGGAAGAGGTTGCTGAAGAACTCCCGGACGCTCGAGCCGAAGGCGACGGCGCCCTCCTTGGTGCGGTCCCACGCCGTCTTCGCGGCCGGTCCCGCGGCCCGGCCCGCTTCTCCGAGCTTCTCACCGGTGTACTTGGCGCCTTCCACGATGGTGTTGCCGACGCCCTTGGCCGTCTCGCCCGCGCCCTCGAGCACTTTGCCTTGTCCCATCTCATGGGCGCCGCGCTCCACCTGCCGGGTGGCCGCGTCAACGTCCGAGCGGTCGGCCGCGACCGCGGGGCCGGGTCCCAGCCCGACGAACACCGAGATCGCGAGCGTGACGAGCATCGAACGAACCGAACGAACCCTCAGAGCCATGAGCTCCTCCCTCCGTTGGCTTTGATCGCGAATTCATGGTAACACCGTGCCCGGACGGGACCGGCATGATCGCGACGACTCTTCCCCGGATTCTTGCCAGGAGGCGACCCAGCCATGAAATACGGCGTGTTCCAGTTCTCCACCGACTACGCGATCCGCATCGACGACCTCGCGCGCGAGACCGAGGCCCGCGGCTTCGAGTCGCTGTTCGTGCCCGAGCACACCCACATCCCGGCCAGTCGCAAGAGCCCCTGGCCGGGCGGCGCGGACCTGCCGCGCGAGTACTGGCACACCCTGGATCCGTTCGTGTCCCTGGCCGCCGCGGCGGCGGTGACGACCAAGCTCAAGCTCGGCACGGGCATCTGCCTCGTGATCGAGCGTGACCCGATCACCCTTGCGAAGGAAGTCGCCAGCCTCGACCATTTCTCGCGCGGCCGGGTGCTCTTCGGCATCGGCGGCGGCTGGAACGCCGAGGAGATGGCGGATCACGGGACCGACTTCGCGAGCCGCTGGAAGGTCCTGCGCGAGCGCATCGCCGCGATGCGGGAGATCTGGACCAAGGACGAGGCGGAGTATCACGGCAAGTTCGTCAGCTTCGACAAGCTGTGGTCGTTCCCGAAGCCGGTACAGAAGCCCCACCCGCCGATCCTGATGGGTGGAGCCGGGCCCCACGCGCGCCAGCGCGCGGCCGACTTCGGCGGCCACTGGCTACCGATCGGCGGGCGCTCCTACAGCGAGCCCGTCGCCGAGACCCTCGCCGATCTGCGGGCGCGCACGGAGAAGGCCGGGGGCGATCCGGGCGCGGTCACCGTGTCCATCTTCGGTGCGCCGACCGACGAGGCGCGCCTGGCCGGGCTCCGCGACCAGGGCATTACCCGCGCCATCTTCGGTCTGCCGCCCGCCGGCCGCGACCAGGTCCTCCCCCTGCTCGACAAGTACGCCGCGCTCGTGTCCAAGGTCGGCTGACCGCCAAGCCGACTATCCTCGCGGAGAGCGAGTCACGAAGCAGATGGGGGTCAGGCTCGCCAGGCCGGCGAGGGCGATGGCGAAGGCGCAATCTCCGCGCGGCCACCGGCCCCTGGCTCTCCGGCCTCCTCTTCGACCGCACCGGCTCCTACCTGGCCGCGCCGGCGCAGGTAGGCGTCGGCGATCAGGGCCTCGTGGGTCGTCATCCCGGTCAGGCCCTGGCCGATGCCACCAGCCGCGGGTTCCCCGGGTCGACGAGATAGTCGGCGGCCGGACCGAGCAGGGCTCCGCCCAGTCAGAGCAGGGAAACGTGGAAGCGGTGGCGGCGCGGGAGCCGCCGAACTCGGCGAGCGGGGCCAGGGCCGCTGGCTCGCGAGGGACTCCCGGGCCGGAGTTACCCGAGGATCGAGATCGGGGAGAGGGCGGGGGATGCGCCGGACCGCTGGGGTCCGGGACGGCTCAGTCGTCCGATTCGGCGCGCTTCATAGCCTTCCGGCGCTTCTTCCGCGCCTCGGCCTGCTTGCGCTTCCGCTTCACGGAGGGCTTCTCGTAGTACGCGCGCTTCTTCATCTCCTTGAAGAGCCCATCCTTGAGCATGAGCTTCTTCATGGTCTTGAGCGCGGACTCGACTTGGTTGTCGTGTACCTCGATGCGCATGACAGGCACGGTACTCGGAGGGCGCTCCCCTGTCAATGCCCGAACTTGAGGCGTCTGTGGTAGGGTACGCGCCGAGCCCATGGCCGCCGACACCCGGGTGATGCTGACCGTCCTCCTCCAGCACGACCAGTCCAAGACGCTGGACGAGATCATGGCCCACCTCCGGCGCACCGGGTTTTACCGCGACTTCCCACCCGAGGGCAGCGAGCTCGTCTCCTGGGTGGTGGCCATGTCCTTCGGCTTCATCATCCAGCTGCGCGTCGAGCCCGACAAGGTCCGCGCCCTGAACCGCTACATGGAGCAGAAGGCGTGGGGCGCCTTCCGCTATCAGGTCTTCCCCTCGTACGACTTCGCGCCGATCGCGGCCAATCTCAAGACGGAGCACGCGTAGCCCCACCGCATGGTCGTCCCAGCCCGTCTGGAGCTGGCGCTGGCGCCCACGCCACTGCTCAAGCTCGAGCGGCTCTCGCGCCGCCTGGGTGTCGAGCTGTACCTCAAGCGCGACGACCTGACCGGCCTGCTCGAGTCGGGCAACAAGGTGCGCAAGCTCGAGTTCCTGGTGGGCGAGGCCCTGCAGCAGGGCGCCGACACGCTCATCACCTGTGGCACGTCCCAGTCCAACTGCTGCCGCGCGGTCTCGGCGGTGGCGGCGCGGCTCGGGCTGCGCGCCCTGCTCGCGATCGAGGGCGAGCGGCCCGCGGCCTACGACGGCAACCTGCTGCTCGACCGGCTCCTCGGCGCCGAGGTGCGCTACTGCACCGAGGCCGAGTCCGCGGGGGTGGGCCGCGTCATGGAGAGGATCGCCGACGAGGTGCTTTCCCGCGGCGGCCGGCCGTACATCATCCCGGAGAGCGGCGCCAACGAGGTGGGCGCGCTCGGCTACCTGGAATGCGCCGTCGAGCTGGCGGAGCAGATCCAGCACGGCGCGCCGCGCTTCGACACGGTGGTGATCAGCGCCTTCACCGGGAACAGCCATGCGGGGCTGCTCATGGGCAAGCAGCTCGGGGGGCTGCCGGGTGAGATCGTGGGCGTGCCGATCGCCGGGCCGGCCGGGCCCGTGCGCGACCATGTCGTCCGTACGCTCGAGACCGCCGTCCGGCGCTTCGGCTTCTCCATCGAGGTACCCAAGACCGTGCACCTCCTCGACGGCTACCAGGGCGGCGGCCGCGCGGAGGTGCCGGACGAGGAGCTTGCGCTCATCGTGGGCCTCGCGCGCGAGGAAGGCGTGGTGCTGGACCCGGTCTATACGGCCAAGGCTTTCCGCGGGCTCGTGGACACGCTCGCGCGCGACCCGAAGGCGCTGGGGCAGCGTGTGTGCTTCATCCACACCGGGGGGCTCTACAGTCTCTTCACGTACCGGGAGCGACTGAGCAGGCTGCTCGACCCAACCGAACAGTAAGGGCTGAGGCTAGAGCGTGTAGGTCTTGCCCTGCTCGAGGATGTGGAT
>Ga0070697_100001580_pt1 | contig 17375 bp, 19 predicted proteins | sample KBSK1501metaG_FD_65475 | JGI IMG/M metagenome (GOLD analysis project Ga0070697, IMG submission 65475) | Corn, switchgrass and miscanthus rhizosphere microbial communities from Kellogg Biological Station, Michigan, USA - KBS K1-50-1 metaG | ecosystem: Host-associated > Plants > Roots >...
CGATCCCCTCGGCGGCATACCGCTTCTTCCACAAAATCACCGTGGGCTTGGACACCCCGGTCCGGCGCACGATCTCGTTCGTCCCGATCCCGTCCGAGGCCAGCAGCACGATCCGGGCCCGCTGGGCCAGCCCCGCCCGGATCGACGGCGACCGCACCCACGAGGCGAGCACCTCACGATCGCGCGGCGGAACCTCCACCTTCACAGTCAACGGCATGAACCATCGTCCGTGAACCATGCCTAGCGGTCAAGGTTCCTCGCTCACGGAACACTAGCCGCAGACAGGGGATGGCTGGCGGAACATGGTGCCGAGCTGGGCCAGTGGGGACCAGACCTGGTCTCGGGCAAGGTGCGCATCTATCTCGCCCATTACAGCGAGGAGGCGCGACAGGTACTCATTGACCGGTACGGGGAAGAGGACATTGTGGTCGACACTGAGTCACGCCGGTTCCGCTTCACTTAGGATGCTTCCGTGGTCCGACAGTTCCCTGCCAGGCCAAGATCACCGTGCCATTAGCGTGCCACTAATGGCGGTCGGCGGCGGTGCGCCACGGTCACTTGCAGGCTGTCGTCAGCCCTAGTGAGCCACCCAGCGCCAGGCAAAGACGGCGATTTGCAAGCAGGTGGTCCAACTTCCCAAGCTGATAGTGCGACTTTCGGGTTGTGGGGATCCTTAACACTGTGCATGTGAGGCCGTCTGCTGGTAGAGAGGAGAGGTGCCGGTACCTGACTATCAGTCTTTGATGGCCCCCACGCTGAATGTCCTCGCCGATGGCGGCGAGCATTCGCTTGCGGAGTTGCGTGAGATCGTTGCCGGTCGGCTCGCTCTGACCGAGGAGGATCTGCGGGCCAAGATCCCCAGCGGGACTCCTTTGCTTGCCAACCGGCTGCACTGGGCCGTCACCTATATGTATCAGGCTGGCCTGCTCAGTCGCCCTAAGCGCGGCGTGGTCCGTATCACGGACCGCGGGCGGAAGGTGGCTGCGGCGCATCCGGACCGGGTTGATATCCGGGTGCTGTCGGAGTTCCCGGAGTTCATCGATTTCAAGAGCCGCTCCCATCCGCCGAAGCAGACCGGCGGCGCTGAGCGTACGGATGAAGGGTCGACTCCGCGTGAGGCGGTCTCCACCGCGGTAGATGAAGCCAACGCGGCCGTGGCTGCTGAGGTGCTGGACCGGGTGCGTCAGCGAGAGCCCGCGTTCTTGGAACGTCTCGTCTTGTCGGTGCTGACGGCCATGGGGTACGGCGGCGCTGCCGGGCGGCGGAGCACCTGGGGAAGGCCGGTGACGAGGGCCTGGATGGCGTGATCCGCCAGGATCCCCTGGGGCTGGACCGCATCTACGTCCAGGCCAAGCGGTATGGCGCAGGCAAGGCGGTCGGGCGCCCGGAGATCCAGGAATTCGTCGGGGCCCTGCACGGAGCCCAGGCAGACCGGGGGATCTTCATCACCACCAGCCGTTTCACGCCCGAGGCGGTCACGTACGCAGACCGGGTGGCAGCCAGGGTCATCCTGATCGACGGCCTGGCTCTGAGCGGCTTGATGGTCCGCTACAACATCGGCGTGCAAGACCAGCAGACCTACGTGATCAAGCGGGTCGACGAAGACTTCTTCGACGAGAGCTGACCGGCCAAGGCTGCTGTCCGCTCGACGCTGCAGTACAGGAACCTGATTTGTGCACGGGTTTGTGCACGAGACGCGGCGGGACAGGACCAGTCTGCGGAGCTGCAGCAGGCCTGATACGACTCGGCATGGCAGGCATGTCGAGGTCAGCTAGGTAACCAGAGATCGTGCGGGACGGGGGGAGACGTGCGTCGTATGGCTCATAACCCAGAGGTCGAGGGTTCAAATCCCGCCCCCGCTACTAGTTTCTGCAGGTCAAGGCTCTTTTCCTAGCAGGGAGGGGGCCTTTTGCGTCTCGGGAACTGTAGTAAACGTGTAGTAGCAACAGCCTTCCGCGCGGCGCGGCGGCGCGACGGGGGAGACGGGGTGAGACAGCCTGGACGTGGTGGACGCTGCCGCCCGCGATCTCTGGGTGCCTGGCCTAGAGGTACCGCAAGTGCATCCCGGTCTTTCCCGTTCGTGCTGGACTAGCCGGAACATGCGGAGTCCAGGGTTAGGCCCGGGCCGCCAGTGGCTTGTCGTGGCATCCGGCCGCCAAGAGCGGCAGATCCGCACTTGCTTGAGTTCTATGACGTCGTCGCGGGACGCTGCGGTGCCGATGCGGCTGCGTATTCGTCCAACGCGCGTTGCCTGCGCAGTGGGCTTGTCCTGGCAGCCCGCGTGTGTACCCGCCGATCGGCGGGTCGGCCTGGTCCGCCGACTCCTCGACAATGTGGCGCCAGAACGGTCATTCTGGCGGGTCGGCCAGGCGGTGCTGGGGCTGGAGTCGGCCTTTGGTGCGGCGGACAGCTTGTGTCAGACCCTGGGCGGTTTGTCCGAGGACGGTTATCAGGTTCCGGCAGGCTCGGGGGTAGACCGTGGGAAGGTGGTGGGTGAGAAGGTCATCGCTCCGGCTGGCACCATCCACGGCAAAGCGATGATCCGGTACTTGCTGGCCTGGACGGCAGGATCGCGTTCCTTGAGCGCACGGGCTTCCCTCGACGCCGGCGAAAGGATGGACAGACCCCGGAGCGGTGAGGTGCGGTCGAGCAGCCGGCCAGCAGCCAGCAGGTGTCCGGGCCTGGTGCAGGTCGGCGAGGTGGGCCGTGTGCGTGTCCTGCCGCGCGTCCTCTTGCTCCGGTGAGTCCTGACGCGTCGTCGCGGAGCGCGAGCACATGATCGTCAGCCGGTCGGAGTCCATGGCAGGCGATGGTAGCCAGCGCCGCCACGCGGTCGTCCCGCGGATCATGCGAACGATGACGCTGGCCGCCCATCAGGCGATGATGCCCCGACGGCGAGGGTGGCGGCTCCCCAGGCAGACGGAGGGCAGCCGCAGCGCGGCCGCCCTCCGTCTGGGTGCTAGCCGCCGACGTGGAACGCCGTGCGGTTGCCGAACGGCGCGACGCTTTGGGGCGCTGCCCGGTTCCAGAAGTTGACGAACCCCTTGGAGGCGGTGACCCCCTCGAAGATCGGCAGGTTGGACGGCGTGCCCGGCAGGTCGCAGCTGACGACCAGGACTCCCTGGTCGCCGTCGGAGTAGGCGATTCGCAGGACCGCCAGGCCCGCACGCGCATCGGCGGCCACGCCGGTGACGCCGTCGGTGAACGGCGGTGAGGGCAGGGTGCCGGGGGCGACCACGAAGCTGACGAACCCGGTCACCGTGTAGGTGCCGCTACCGGCGCCGATACCAGTGGTCGTCCAGGTTCCGCCGCCGGTGACATCTTGGGGTCGGCCCGGGTTGGAGCGGAAGGTACCGCGGCCGGTCAGCGTGATCATGTTGTCGCACGAGGAGGCCGCGCATGCCGACGCCTCCCCTCCCGGCAATGTAGTGGTGACCGGAGGTGGGCCCGACAGGTGGATGATGTCCCACCGGTACAGATGGCTGGACGAACCGGCGCTGGCCCCAGCCGGAACCAGCAGGGCGGCCGCGCAGGTGATCGCGGCGGCCAACCCGATCGGGATGAGTCTTGCAGCCTTCATTGACTTCTCTTCTCTGTGACGGTCTGGTTCCGCCTTCGGCGAGCGGGTAGCGGCGTCGCACAAAGCGATGCCCTGTCGAGGTTCAGAGAGAATCCCCGCACAAACCCGCTGTCGGAGGCTCGGCATTGATGCCTCCTTTCTCCCCGGCGCAGGAGGGTCAGCCCCAGCCCGCGGATCAGCGCAAGAAGCGATGGATTCGGGGCTCTGTTCCGTTGATCCTCTTGGCCTTCCGCTGGTGATGTCAGGTCTCAGCTGACGTCGAAGTGGCCGTCAGTGAGGATCTCGTGGAACGTTAGCCCGGAGACGGTCCGCACGCGCTCCGCGCACGCCGCCCGTGGACACAGCAACCGCGATGGCTTGCCAGTGATAATTGATACGCATCAACCCCCAATTCGCGCTGAACGCGATAATGGATCGCTTGCCCTTATCAGGCTTCTCGAACAGGCCGAGAAATGCCGGGCCATCACCTCCTTGGGTGATGTCGCGCAGCGCGCACAGCAGGCACGACGGACGATGACTGGCCCGCAAAGGAAAGAGGCGCAGATCATCGCCGACGGTGCTCAAGTTCCGCCCGCGTATCCCTCCCATGCAGCCACTTCCTGCACCGCGCACACATTGCGACATCTGGCGTCAGCTAATCCATCGGTAACAGATTGGCAACCGGACGGCAAGGCTAACCGGGGAGTAATTCATTCCTTCTCGCTATTACTGGGCGAAATCGCATGTCTGAGATGAAAGCGGCCCTGCGCGGGCGTCAGTCCTCTCACTCTCCCCGCCCTCCTGCCAGATGGCAGGGTCATGCCAGGAAAGATCACTCTCAGGGCTAGAACGGTCCGATCTTGGATGTAACTGATCACTACTCGGCAAGGAGCGGCTCAGCGCACGGGCATTGGTTATGGCCCTGGCGAGTGATGGCGCACGGCCAGACAGGGCCATCTCGTGTCCGAGGCGTCCGGTGACAGATCGTGGCGCGCTGGATCGCGGCGTTCCGGTCATCTGGCTCGTGCTGATGGCAGCTCCGGTGTAGTAACGCGTGTAGTAGAGACGCCATGGACAGGCAGCGCCGCCTGAGACGCGGTGAGACATCTTGGCGCATGGAGCAGCGCACACGCTGGACTACATGGACGTTACAACCCTCCGTAGATGGGGGCCGGTTTACTCATAACCCAGAGGTCGCGGGTTCAAATCCCGCCCCCGCTACTAATTTCCGCAGGTCAAGGCCCTTTTCCTATCAGGGAGAGGGCCTTTTGCGTGCCGGGCACTGTAGTAAAACGTGTAGCACGACAGGGCCCGGTGCAGCCCGGCGGCGAGACGGGGTGACACGGGATGAGACAGCGTGGACCTGGTGGACGTTGCCGCCTGCGACCTCTGGGTGCCTCGCCCGGAGGTACCACAGGCACCCACCGGTCTCTTCCCGTCCGTGCTGGACCAGCCGGAACGCCCGTAGCCGCAGCGGGGTTACGTCGGCCCGCCGGATGTCTGCTCGCGGCATCCGGCTACCAGGAGCGCGAGGTGCGGCCCTCGCTCGAGTTCAACGACGGCTTCGCGGACACCGTGGTGATGATGTGCGGGGCCGTGTGTTGGTCCCTGAGCCGGGTCCCGTCCAACGTCAAGACCCGGTCGCGATCGAGTTCGACGTGGTAGGCGGCGTCCTCGGGGTTCTCGAGTCGGATCTGGGCGGGGGCGACTTCGATCTCCCACCTGCCCGGGAGCGCTGCACGATCGCGACGGCGTCGAGGTCGAAAATGCTCCGCGGCGAACCAACGGTGTCTGACAACGCCGGGGGGCGGGAAGCAGCTTAGCGGCCAGCCGGGCGAGGTTGGCAGCTTTGACGTCGGCGCGGCGACCTGGACACCTTGTCGGGTGAGCAGGTCGACGAGGCCGCCGGCAGCAGCCGCCACGACCACGAACGTGATCAGCGCTACGAGGTTTACCAGTCGGTCGATCTTGAAGCTGTGTAGCAGCGCGACATAGAGGTAGCCCATGGTTAGGAAGGAAACGCCGGTGACCAGTAGGGCGGGACGTATCCCGCCGAGCAGAGCAACGCCGACAACGCTTAGCAGCACGCTCGGGAGAGCGCCGACAAGGCTTAGCGATACCCGCATCGGCACCAGCGCGACCGTGACGACCAGCGGCGCCGTCACGGCCAACGTCCACGCTGCTGCGCGCCGGGGGCCGGCAATGTGACCGCCTGGATGGCGGCGGTGCCTCGACCTTGGCCGCGCTCACATGACGTGCTGCTCGACAGGCCGGGATCACGTGGACATCTATGGGCCGGCCGGCCCGCGCATGGCGGCGGACCGGCCGGGCCATGACATGCGGTTACCCGACGGCCTTCAGGGCGTCGACCTCACCAGAGCCGTACCAGCCGTTCTGGCCCACTCCGCCCTGGCAGGTCTGCGGAGCGCCGCCGTCGACGGCCGGGAAGAAGGCGTACGCCGACGTGTCGCTCGGGCACGGAATCGGGTTGGCCGCCTGTTGCAGCGCCGCAGCGAGGGCGCCGGCCGTCTTGCCGGTGGCGCTCTCCAACAGCGCCGCGACTCCGGCGGCGTGCGGGGAGGCCATCGACGTTCCCTGCAGGTAGCAGTACGTGGCGGTGCCGTCGAACACCTTGCGCACGCAGTTGTTGATCAGGCTCGCCGGCCATGTCGACAACACCCGGCCGTTCGGAGCCGCGGCGGTTCGCTGCAGGATCGAATCGCCGCCGGGCGCCGCCACGTCGGCCGTCGAGACACCATAGGAGGAATAGAACGACTTCTCCCGCAGGTTGCCGGTCGCGGTCACGCCGACAACCCCTGGCACCTCGACCGGAACCACCGCGCAGGCATTGGTGATGTCCCGCGTCACCGGCGTCGTGTTGTCCGGGCTAGTGGCGTCCACGGTCGGGTGCGACAGGTCGTCGGCCTGGTTGCCCTCGGCCGCGACCACCAGCGTGCCCTGGGACTGGGCGAACCGGATGGCCCGCCGCTCCGCTACCCAGATCGCCCGCTGGCCCGCGTCGTTGCGGCAGTTGAACAGCCACGGGTCGGCAAAGTAGCTGTTGTTCGTGATGTTGATGTGGTGCGTGCCGGCCCACATGAACGCGCACACCACGGCCTCGGGGAAGAAGAACCCGTCGGCGGTGCCGGCCTTGATGCCGGCCAGCTTCACGTTGGGCGCGACGCCGACGATACCGATGCCGTTCTTGGCGGCCGCGATCGTGCCGGCCGTGTGGGTGCCGTGCCCGTTGTCGTCCATCCACGCTGCCGGGTTGGTGTCCGGGACGCCACCGATACAAGACGCACTGTCCGCGAAGTCGACGTTCGGCGCAAGGTCCGGGTGCGTGAAGTCCAGACCGGTGTCGATGTCGCCGACCACGACGGCCGGGCTGCCGCCGTTGATGGCTCGCGCCTGCGGCGCGTTGATCTGGTTCATGTCCCACTGCAGGCCCGACAGGGGATCGCTACCTGGCGCAGGGATCGGCGCGTCGACGGGACCGCTGTTGGCCATCACGTCGCTGACCTTCGTCGCAAACCCATCGGTGCGGGCCGCACCCGCGACGTTGCCGTTCTGCTGCATCGTCGCAGCGAAGTTCGGGTCGCTCGACCGCGCAATCACCACACCGATCTGCGAGTAGTTGGCGACCAGCGTGCCGCCGGCGTTGCTCACGGTGGCCGCCGCGTCGGCGGATGACGCGCCGTCGCGGTACAGCACGATGTAAGTCGAGTCGGCACCTTGTGTGGCCGCCGACGCCGGCGCGGCGGTGGCTGCCGTCACCGCTGCGATGAGCAGCCCGACAGACACCAGGACTGCTTTGACTCGAGTTGACCTCACGCTCATGGGCGTCCTCCCAAGATTGCAATGGCGAGATGGGCGCAGCGGTAAACCGCGCATGAGCAGACCTAAGCACTACTAAGAAGCGGCCGGCAAGAGAGCGTGCACGTTTCGGACCGCTACTGCCGCGCGTGGGCCGACGACCGGCTTGCGCGTACGCAAGCACGGCCTTCACGATGGCCGACGCGAGAAACCGTAGCCGGCGATCTGGGCGTCTCGCCGCAGCGCTTGTCCGCCAGCCCCCGCCAGCTAAGCGCTCAATCCTGTTCCGATCCTCCCCGCCCCCGGTCCAGGCCTGTGACGGCGACCTGCAGAGGGCGAAGCAGGTTCGTCTTGCCGGCGCCGTAGGCATTTTTGGCAGCAGCCATCGAGGTGTCCCTGCTTGACGGACGCGGCCCGCCAGGGGTAGTGCAGCCGCCATCCTCGGCATGCAGCAGCGGGGAGGGAAGCGCGACGGTCCGGACGGCGCCGGGCCAGACCAGTATGCCCGGGACGCCGGCAAGATCGGTACGTTCCGGCGTGAACCGTCGCGCGGCCGTATCCGTGGTCATTAGGGGATCCGCAGGATCCCCTACGCAGGCAGCGCCGCCGGGGCCGCGAGGGGCTGTGCGCGGCGCCTGCCGTGGCAGCGCCGTCCCGCAGCAAGGACTCGGCGAGGACGGTCAGGGGCGGCGGCTGCTGGCATCTGCCCGTGGTCAGTGCCGGGTAGCCGGCGCGCGGGCTCATCGCCGGAAGATCTTCCCCAGACGCGAACCCTGCTGGAAGGCCGTCTCGATTTCCCGCCGCCCGGCGGCCGGGCCTGAACGGGCCGTCCCTTACACGTAGCAGAGAGCTCGTACCGCCGCCCTGACTGTCTCGGGCAGGGCGGCCTAAGGAGGCACGATGAGAAAGACACTGATCACTATCGCGGCGGCCGGCGTGCTGCTGGCTGTCCCCGCCGCGGCCGGCCCGGCGCTGGCCCAGTCCACCTCGATCACCTTGCTGTGCTCGCCGGCCACCAATGGCGGCACCCTGGTCAACGGGGTCTGCGTGCTGCCAGCCGCCGCCGTCGGCCAGCCGTATGAGGCGTTCCTGCTGACCAGCAACGGCGCCGTCGACACCTTCACGATCACCTCCGGCAAGCTGCCTCCGGGCCTGTCCATGCCGGCGACCTTCGGCGCGGCCGGCACGATCGTCGGCGGCACCCCGACCAAGCAGGGCACGTTCACCTGGACCGTGCACGTCACCCTGTTCGGGGCCAGCACGCCGAGCACCGACGGGACCTACAGCATCACGGTCGGCCCGCCGCCGCCGCTGACGATCACCTTCCCGGTTCCGTGCTGTAATGCCGGGACGGTCGGCTCTGCCTATTTCCAGAACTTCTTCTCCTCCGGCGGGGTCGGCCCGTTCACCTGGACGATAACCGCCGGCGAGCTCCCGCCCGGTGTGAAGCAGACCTCGCCGAACGCCCCGCAGGTGATCGGAAACCACCTGGCCGGCACGCCGGCCAAGGCTGGCACGTTCACCTTCACCGTCAAGGTCAGCGACAGCAAAGGTGACCACGCAACCGAACCGGGCAGCATCACCATCGCGCCCTGAACCACCCAGCCCGGCACGCCCGGCGCCCGGTCACCGCGGAGCCGGCCCTCGCCGCTGAAGTCGGCCAACCGGGCCGGGACCACGCCGAGGCCCGGATCTTTGCAATACGCGAGCCTGCCTCCGGCGAGGCAGGCTCGCGCTACGGACGGCAAGGCGATCAAGGCGGCATGCCCCGGTCCCGGTAGCCGGATCTGCCGCCGCAGTCAGCCACCGCGTGCGACAGCCTCAGGCGGCAGCCCGGCCCGGCCAGGGCACCGGTTATCAGCTCACGGCCTGCCGGTACCAGGTCGTCTTCCGCATCGATGAGGAGCAGCGCACCGTCCGCGTGCTCCGCGTTGACCACCGATCCGACATCTAACGACTAGCGTGACAGTGAGCGGCACCGCGGTGACCCGCCGCATGAGATCTCCCGCGTGATCCGGCCGGGGGACCGCGCGCTGCCAGCCACTACCGCGGCACTAGGTGACTACGCGACAGTCTGATACGCGGCGGTGCCAGTACCGCTCCCCAGAGCCGGATCCGCGCCGCGGGAGCCGCGAAGACGAGCGCCAATGATCCCTCAGTCACCACGAACTGCCACCCGGCGTTACCCTCAGCTACCCGGCTTAGGGAGCGTGGGTAGCGGCCGCTGCGGGCCACGGCCGCTCGCAAAGCGGATGAGAGGGCGTTCCTGGCGATATCACCGATGGCGACGCGAGGTGGCCGGGTCGCGGCGCCCGGTCGGGGTGAACAACACACACGGCCACAACGCCGCCCCCGGCGCGGCCGCCAGCCCATCCGCCCGGACCCGCGGCAGCACCCCGCCCGCAGCAACGACGACTTCCCCGCGCCCGACGCCCCCGACACCACCAGCAGGCCCGTCCCCGCCAGCAGCCGCGACATCCGGTCCAGCAGCGCGACGGCGGCCGCTTCCCGGCCGAAAAACCACCCCGCGTCCCGCTCACCGAACACGCTCAGGCCGCGGTACGGGGAACCGGTCACCGCTCCCGGCCGCGGCCCCGCCCCCCCGGCGGCCGCCAGGACCTGCGCCGCCGGGACGTTGCCGCGGGCCGCCGCCACGAACAGTTCTCCGGCCGGCCCGGTCAGGCCCAGCGCACCGGCCAGCAATACCGCGGTGTCCTTGTGCGCGGTGCGGTTGATGCCCCGCTCCAAGTTGCTGACCGACCGCGCGGACACCCCGGCCGCCGCCGCCAGCTCCTCCTGGGTCAGCTTCGCCTCGGCCCGCAGCTGCCGCAGCAGCCCGGCAAAAGAAAGCGCAGGCCGCTCGGTCACCATCCCAGTGCCCCACCAACCTGTCCGCCGCGGCTACCGGCACCGGGCAGAATCAGTCCTGCCCCAACAGTACGCCGGCCCAGCCACCCCCGCCACGTCCCGCCACCACACGTCAGCCTCCATCTGCGGTTTCCGTGGCACCGCGACCGGGCCCTACCGGAGCCGGCGGCCGGAAGCGCTGGGAACAGTCCGCCCGGGCCCGCGTCGTCGCGCAGCCATCACCGGAACGCGGGCGTGCGGATTCTTGTGAGCCATCTTGTGGGCTGTCTTGTGGGCGGTCATGCGTGGTGAACACCTCCGCCGCTGCCCACAGTGGAACCAGCCACGCGGGCCACCAGCACAAAGCAACCCCTCGAGCTCGCGCTCCCGCACTTCAGGTCATCGCCTCGCCACCCTCATCGGGTGGCATCTGCCCCGGCCAAGCCACCAAGGAGACCACAATGCCCCGGAATCATCCGACACCAGATCATCAACGCCCAGGCCGCCTGCCCGCACCGGGTCCGGCAGCCACGGCCAGCCCCGCCCCCGGCTCTGCTGATCTCGCCCACCGGCGGCAGCTGGAGAAGTCGGTCTCCTGGTCCGGCCGCGAACGGCTCCGGTGCCTGTGGTACCGGCTCCGCCTGACGGTAGCGGAGATGAACTACGCCACCCGGCGAACGGTCGAGCTGCAGGCGCCCTGAATCTCCGACGACCACCCCAGCCACTGACGCGGTACCCGGACCCGGGCCAGCGGATCAGCCAGTCGCTGGATCCACGGCCCACCTCCCGGCACTACGGCTACACCGAGGCCTGCCCGCAGGCTCGACCGGCGGGCAGGCCACACAGCAGCGGGACGGGAAGGGCGCCCCCGACCATCAGGACCGCGTCGTTGACCACTTCGAAGGACCCGGCGGCGCCGAGGCACGGGCGATCGCAGCGCCGGCAAAGCAGAACCTGGCGGCCTACGCGAGAACGACCACCCAGGCCGCGCAGCCACGCCGGATCGGGCATCCTGGCCAGCCGGCTGGTGCTGAGAGCCGGGGTCGGGTGTAGTAGCGCGTGTAGTAGAGACGCCGTGGACAGGCGGCGCCGCCTGAGACGCGGTGAGACACCTTGGCGCCTGGAGCAGCGCACACGCTGGACTACATGGACGTTACGGCCCTCCGTAGATGGGGCCGGTTTACTCATAACCCAGAGGTCGAGGGTTCAAATCCCTCCCCCGCTACCAAGGCCAGAGGCCCTTTCTCGAACAGAGAAAGGGCCTTCTGCATGAGGTTGTGCACGGATTTGCGCATATCAGTCGCTGCGCGTCAGCTGATGGCCAGGAGCCTGCCATGGCTTATAGGCCGGTCAGCAAGAGGTAGCCCGCCAGGGCCGATCCCACCAGCGCGCCGCCGTAGCAGCCGACAATGATCAGCTTGCTGAGGTGCTTGAGCTGGAGTCCCTCGTAGAGCGTGTAGCGGAACCTGTGCGCCCAGTGGAAGAGCGCCAGGACGCACAGGCCGAGCAGGACGATGCGGGTGAGCGGGTTGCGCGCCACTGACAGCAGGTGCGCCTGGGCGGGTGCCGACACCCACCCCGCGGGGAACACGAGGCCGAAGAGCACCAGCAGGACAGGGAACAGCAGCGCCGCCGCCAGGCCGCCGGAGGTGAACAGCAACCACACCAGGGGTTCGGCGCGCCGTCTCGCCATGATCTCACCCCAGGATCAGCCAGGCCGCGAGCGCCGACAGCAGCGCCCAGCCGGCGTAGTGCACGCCAGCGACCCAGGATCGCGGCACTCGTTTGCCACGGAGCCGGACGACCATCGCCTGCGGCGCCAGGTTGAACCAGGTGATGGCGTGGAACATGACGAAGGCCAGCGTGATGACGTTCAGCGCCAGCATCCACGGGTTGCTGCTCAGGTTGAGGAACTGCTGATACTGCTTGCTGCCCTGGCTGACCGCGTGGACCAGCAGCAGCAGGAACACGACGGACCATGCCACGAAGACGCTGGTCAGCTCGCGGAGGACGAAGATCAGATAGGAGCGGCGGCGCACCCACCAGAACACCGACATGCGGGGGCGGTACCAGCGGGGATGGAACTCGGTGTACCTGGCGCTCATGCCGACCTCCACGGCATCAGGAATGACTTCAGCGATTCGGCCGCCGCGGTGAGCTTGTAGCGCTGGATGGCGCCGGCGGGGTCCACGCCCTTCGGGCATGCCGTCGTACACTCTCCGACGAAGGTGCAGCCCCACACCCCCTCGGTGGTGGACAGCACCTCCATCCGCTCGCGCGCTCCCTCATCGCGTGAGTCCAGGTTGTAGCGCTGCGCCAGGGCGATGGCCGCCGGGCCGAGGAAGCCCTCCTCGAGGCCGACGATGGGGCAGGCGGAGTAGCAGAGCATGCAGTTGATGCACATGCTGTACTGCTTGTAATCGTCCATTTCGGCCGGTGTCTGCAGCAGCTCGCCCTGCGGGGTCGCGGCGTCCTCGTCGCGGATCAGCCACGGCTTGACCTCCGGCAGCTTCCGCATGAAATCACCGATCTCGACGACGAGATCGCGGATCACGGGGAAGTTGCGCAGCGGCTCGATACGGATGGGACCGGGACGGTAATCGGTGAGGAACGTGGCGCAGGTCAGCCGCGGCTCGCCGTTGACGGTCATTCCGCAGCTCCCGCAGATGCCCATCCGGCAGGACCAGCGGTACGACAACGTGCCGTCGAGCTGATCCTTGACGTGGTTCAGGCCGTCCAGGACCGCCCACTCCTCGTGCAGCGGGATCTTGTACTCCTGCGTCGTCGGTTCCAGCTCGCGCTCCGGCCGGTAACGGGTCACTTGCAAGGTGATGTGGTCCGTCACGACTGCTACCTCCCATACACCCGTTCCGCGGGTGGCCAGCGGGTGATCGTCACAGGGAGGTATTCGACCCGCGGCGCTCCGTCGGCATTGCGGTAGATCAGCGAATTGGCCAGGAAGCGCTCGTCGTCCCGGGCCGGGAAGTCGATGCGCTGGTGGGCGCCGCGGGACTCCTCGCGCAACTGCGCGCAGCGCACGATGGTCTCCGCCACGTCGAGCATGCACGACAGCTCGAGCGCGGCGATGAACTCGGTGTTGAACGTGCGGCTGTGGTCCTCGATACGGGCGACCGCATATCGCTCCCGCAGCTCGCCCAGCTTGTCGGCGGCCTTGGCCAGCGAGTCCGCCGAGCGGTAGATCCCGGCCCCCTCCTCCACGGCTCGCTGCATCTCGGCACGGATCGCTGAGATGGGCTCCTGCCCGCTATCACGGTGCAGCAGGCCGTCCAGCCGCCTCCGCTCGTCCGCCGCCTGGGCCCGGACCGGGGTGGAGGGTTCGGCTGAGGCGGCCGAGGCGGCGTATTCGGCGGCGGCCCGGCCGGTCCGGGCCCCGAAGACCAGGCATTCCGGGAGCGAGTTGGAGCCGAGCCGGTTGGCGCCGTTGATGCTGACGCAGGCGGTTTCGCCGGCGGCGTACAGGCCGGGAACCGGGGTCGCGCCGTTGATGTCGGTGTGCACCCCGCCCATCATGTAGTGCACGACAGGCCGTACCGGGATCAGTTGCCGCGCCGGATCGATTCCCTCGTACTCCAGGCAGAGCTCCCGGACGAAGGGGAGCTTGGCCGTTATGATCTCCTCGCCGAGATGGCGCAGGTCCAGGTGGACGACAGGACCGTGCGGGCCGTCGATCGTCTTGCCCTTCTCGACCTCCTTGACAAACGCCTGGGACAGCCGGTCGCGAGGTCCCAGCTCCATGCTCTTTAGCACAGGCGTGGGCTCGGGCTTGCCGAGGTCGTAGTCCTGCAGGTAGCGGTAGCCGTCCTTATTGAGGAGCCAGCCGCCCTCCGCTCTCGCCGCCTCGGTGATGAGGATGCCGGTGAACGGCAGGCCGGTCGGGTGGTACTGGACGAACTCCATGTCCTTGAGCGGCGCCCCCGCCCGGTAGGCCAGGGCCATCCCGTCGCCGGTCTTGATGTTGGCGTTGGTGGTGAACGGGTAGACCCGGCCGCAGCCTCCTGTGCACAGGATGACCGCCTTGGCAGCGATCATCTCGATCCGGCCCGACATCAGCTCGATCGCCACCACGCCGCGGACCCGGCCATCCTCGACTAGCAGCCTGGTGACGAACCACTCGTCGTAGCGGCTGATGCGCTCATATTTGAGCGAGGTCTGGAAGAGGGTGTGGAGCATGTGGAAGCCGGTCTTGTCCGCGGCGAACCAGGTGCGCATCTGCTTCATGCCGCCGAACGGCCGCACCGCAACGTGCCCGTCGGGTTCGCGGCTCCACGGGCAGCCCCAGTGCTCGAGCCTGAGCAGCTCCCGGGGGGCTTCAGCGACGAACGCCTCGACGGCCTCCTGGTCGCACAGCCAGTCCCCCCCGGAGACGGTGTCGTGGGCATGCTCCTCAAGGCTGTCGTCTGGCCGGATGACTCCGGCCGCCCCGCCCTCGGCCGACACCGTGTGGCTGCGCATCGGGTAGACCTTCGAGACGACCGCCACGCTCAGCCGCGCGTCAGCCTCCGCGACGGCGATGGCGGCGCGCAGTCCGGCCCCACCGCCGCCTATCACCAGGACGTCATGAGCGGCTCCAGCCTCACCAGCCATGGTCTGGGCCAAGCTCATCCTTGACAGGCTTGCCGTCGTGCCGGATCGCCCGTACCTCGGTGCTGCCGTCGTGATACTCGTGCCGGATCCGGCGGCAGCCGCAGTCGTAGTACTCGTCACGAATAACGAGGCCGTAGTCATCCGTGTCCTCATAGTGATCGCCAGGGACGATCTTGCCGCACGGTGCCTGTTCGGCCGTGAAATGGGATTTTGTGCCAACCACCGATCTCTCCCCTCGCGGTGGCAGGAGAGTTTCATGCGGCCGGTCGGCGACTGGCCGGTCGCGCTGATCACGATGCGCGTGTGCCGTCGCCTTCCTGCACCGCGATCATGTCCGGACGCTTACCCTTCGCCCACTCCCATTCTGCTCCCGGAACCAGATTTGTCCACGGATCTGTGCACGAGATGCAACGGGACACGCTGAGACGGGGAGACGTAGAAGGCAGGGGGAGACTACGAACCGTAGTCTGCCGAGGTCAACGCGATGACCGGAGACTGTCCGAGATGACGCAGACGGACGTCGTACGGCGAGGGCTCCAGCGTCAACCTAGCGCACGGGCTCACACAGCCAAGACGAACCGACACCAGCAGGCCACATGCGCACCGCTATTCTCATCCATAGGAGCGGCCCACAGGGTCGATCCAAGTCTAGTGCGGCGAGGATTGTTCCGGCTGGGCGGTGTCGGCGGATGACCCGGAGACGTCTGCTTCGAGCAGCGCGCGGCATACATCGGTGATGTCCACTATCCCGACCAGGCCGGCGTCTCCCATGACCGGCAAGTGCCGAAAACGCCCGCTCGTCATGACTTTGGCCGCGTCACGGATGCTTGCCGTGGTGCTGACGACGGTCGGGTCAGCAGTCATCAGCTGATAAATCCGGACGTCGTTCGGGTTCTTTCCGTCCGCTACCGCGTGCGAGATGTCAGCCTCGGTGATGATGCCGACCGGCTGGCCGGTCTGCGCCTGCGTGACGATAAGGGCGGTCGCATCCGCGCGCTTCATCAGGTAGGCGGCCGCGCCCACGTGGTCGTTCTGTTCAACCGCCGTCACAGGTGGTCGCATGATGTCCGCGACGGTAGCCAGGGGCGGCGCTGAATGCTGTGCTGAGGGGTCTGTCATGATCTGCTCCCTCGGAGATCCGATCACACTATTAGTTATTCGATCACACCGTTGGGCCCGAGTCGGCGCGTGCTTGTGTGGCATTCGCCGCCGGGATGCGCTGGGACGGCGCTGTCGGCGCTGCGGTGACGTCCTCAGCTGTGCCGGGGATGAAGGGCAGCCGGTTGGGAGCCAGTCTTGTAAACCGATTTGTAAACCAGACGCGGCGGTACAGGCTGAGACAGGAGAGACGTATACGGCCTGAGCCCGAAGTCACGGCCCAGCCCTATCGAGGTCAACAGGATGATCGGAGACCGCCCGGGACGGCAGAGACAGACGTCGTATGGCTCATAACCCAGAGGTCGAGGGTCCAGGATTTCCTGGAGGGACTCCCGAGAGCAAGCGGGGGTGAGCAGCCTCGAGCCTGTCCCGGCAGCCGTCGTCTACGACATCAACGTCCTGGTGACAGCAGCAGCGAGCGGGAACAGCCCGTTCCGGTCCTGGCCTTCGCCGCCGCCTGTCTCGGGCAACGCCTCAGCCGACTGCCTGGGCGTGATCGTTGACGCCGCCGAGTTCGCGCTCTGGCTGTCCCCGCACATCATCACCAACATCGACAGGGATCCTGGCCCAGCTGTTCAAATGGGCGCAGCCGCAGATCGATGCTTACCTGCGCGCCGCGGTGATGGCAGCCGAGCACAGCGGCGGCGGCATCGTGGCTGACGTGCCCAGGGCAGTTCACGACCGCCCGGACCACGAGGACAACCTGATCCTTGACCTGGCCGCCGAGGTCGGGGCACTGCTCGTCGTCTCCAACGACACCGATCTGCTGTCAATGTCGCCGTGGCGCGGAACGCCAATCATCGAGCCGACCGCGTTCGCCGCAAAGGTAGACGCAATGCGCAGGCACGCACGCCGGCGACGCAGGTGGATCCTGAATTGCCGAATTCCCCTTATTAGTAAAATCAAGCGGCTCCGCTGAGCGGCGCCCGGTCCGGCGCTCCCGCGCTGTCCCGGCTGGACCGCTGCCACAGATCAGCCAGGCTCACCGGTCATGCCGACGGCCAGCGCCCGATCCTGGCCGCAGGGAACACCGACGGCGACCTGGCCATGCTCCTGTGGACCGCCGCCAGCCCGCACCGGACCCTGCAACTATTCGTGCACCACACCGACGGCGACCGGGAATACACCCACGACTGGGGACCCCGTCCTGGGCAGCGGCACCGAGCAGATCCAAGCCGCCGCCACCGACCACAAGTGGACCGTGATCGACATGGCCGCCGACTGGGTGGCTGTAGCACGGAGAACAGTGGGGCCACTTGGGATTGACAAAGCCAGACTGGGCCGCTATCCACCCGCCCTCTCTGCCAAGCTGTCGTGAGGCACCCGCCCCTCAGTAACCACTGACCACCCCGAGGGCGGGGATGGAGACGCTTTCCTAGATGACGATGAC
>Ga0070697_100001582_pt1 | contig 17366 bp, 14 predicted proteins | sample KBSK1501metaG_FD_65475 | JGI IMG/M metagenome (GOLD analysis project Ga0070697, IMG submission 65475) | Corn, switchgrass and miscanthus rhizosphere microbial communities from Kellogg Biological Station, Michigan, USA - KBS K1-50-1 metaG | ecosystem: Host-associated > Plants > Roots >...
CTGAGATAGAAAACGATCGGCCGCGTGTCGATCATGCCGCGCGAGAACGTGCCCATGTGTTCGATGGCGGAGAAATAGCCGAGCAAATCGCGCGTCCCCGAACTGACGTCGAGCAGAATGAATTGAACGAGTCCGAGAAAAAACAATAGTGTGATCGCGCAAAAGGAAATGATCGCGGCAATAATTTGATTTTTCGTCAAGACCGAAGCGAGACAGCCGACCGAGAGGTAAAACATCCCGAGGAGCAAGAGCATTGAATAAGAGCCCCAGTACGCTCCGGCCGAATTCGCCGCCAGTTGATGGGTGATGGTCTGAAAGATCCAGAAATAAATCAGCGTTGAAAGCCAAAGGATCAGGTAAAAGACGAGCGCACCGAAGAATTTCGCCAGAACCACCTGCCAGTCGCGCACCGGCGCGGTCATGAGCGGCTCGATCGTGCCGAGCTTAAACTCCTCCGCGAAGAGGCGCATCGTAATGAGCGGAAAAATCAGGACAAAAGCGAACCAGAAGAAGACCGAATTGAAAAACGCTTCCTCGACAGAATACTGCACGGGGCGCTGGTTCATGAACGAAATCTGGAAATAAAAATCGACCCCGGCCACGAGCAGGAAAAAAACGAGAACGATGTAAGCGATCGGCGAGTAAAAATAGCCGCACACTTCGCGCGAGAGCAGCGTATAAAATTTACGCATGAGTTATGAGCGTTGGAGTAGTGGAGTGTTGGAGTGAGGGAGTAGTGATGTACTCCTCCGGGTCTTCGGCGATGCGCGTGATCCAATCCTCGTCTTCGCGTTTTTGTTCAAGCTTGTCGATTAAACGCAGAAGCCGGTTTTCAACCTCATAATGGAGTAGATCGAACTCATGGAACCGTCCGGCGGAAATCTGTTTTGTTTGTTTCAAGCCGATCGCCCGCGTCATCGTTTCAGCGAGTGAACCGAGCGCGTAGTCAAGAAACTGAATATGTTCGTTAACCGAGCGCCGCCCGTATCCTTCAGCGATGTTGGATGAGATCGACTGAGTTGCATCGGCAAATTGGCTTCGGAGTTTGAAATCGATTTTGGATTCGATAAAAGAAATCTTCCAAGCTAGCTCAAACAGATGGATGGCCTTCTGCCAAACGATCAAATTCACATAACCGCGGTTCTTCTTCCGCAGCTCTGTCTCGTAATAATCCATTACTCCATCACTCCATTCTCAGACTTCATCGGGATGCGTGAACTCGACGAACACGTCTTCGAGCGTGGCGCGGCGCTGCGTTAGCTCGCGCACCGTCCAGTGCCGGATTGTTGCGAGTTGAAAAACTTCTTCGCGCACATCGACGCCGGACTCGACACGCAACGAAAATATTTTCCAATCATCCTCCGCCTGGGCCGTCACATCGCGCACGCCGGAAATTTTCTTCAGTTCCTCGGCGCCGTTGTCGTTTCCAACTTTTGCCTCGAGCACGACGCCACCGGCCCGGCGAATTTGGCCGAGCAGGTTTTCCGGCGTGTCGCACGCTTCGATTCGCCCCCTGTGAATGATGATCACGCGACTGCACGTCATCTCGACTTCCGGGAGTATGTGGGTCGAAAGCAAAATCGTATGCTGTTTACCGAGGTTTTTGATCAGTTGGCGGACCTGGCGGATTTGATTCGGATCGAGACCGATTGTCGGTTCATCGAGAATCAGAAGATCGGGCTCGTGCAAGAGCGCATCGGCCAGGCCAACACGTTGGCGGTAACCTTTCGAGAGCGTGCCGATTAATTTTTTCTCCACCTCTTTCACCCCGCAAAGTTCCTTGACGTCGCCGACGCGCTCCGCGACGCGGCGATGCGGCACACCTTTGAGCGCGGCGCGATAATCCAGATATTCCGTCACGCGCATGTCGTTGTAGAGCGGAACGTTCTCCGGCATGTAACCAAGATGCGCCCGCGCCTGGAGCGATTGCTCGAAAATGTCGAATCCTGCGACGGTGGCGCGCCCGGAAGTCGGCGGCATGAAGCTCGCCAAAATTCGCATCGTAGTTGTCTTGCCGGCGCCGTTCGGCCCGAGAAAACCCATGATCTCGCCTTTGCCGACCTCGAAATTCAAATCCTTGATCGCGGTCTGGCCGGCGTAACGTTTCGTTAGATTTTCGACCTTAATCATTTTGCGATAATTCCATGAGACACTTGAACGGCTATCGCGTTGCCAATTTTTTTCCGAGTCAACGCGCCGCCAGCGTCACGGTTTGGACCCGTTGAGCTTGCCCGCCGCTGCGGATAACTCCGACGGCGAGCTCGACGCTGGTGCCACTCCGCGCGCGCCTGAGCAGATCTTCCACCTCTTTGACCGAATTCACTTCGGACTTGCCCAGGCGATAAATGACCAGACCGCGCTCGAGACCCGCTTGATCGGCCGGACTGTCCGGTTCGACTGCGGTGATGAGAACACCGTAGCCGCGCGCATAACCGAGCGCGTCAGTTAATTCCTCGGTCAAATCCTGCAATTGCATTCCAAACAGGCGCTCGGCGGCCGATGTTTCATTCGGTGCGGGCTCTTTCTTCGACCCGGACTGTTTCTGCGCAACTTTCCTGAATTGAGCGACGCTGTCGCGCACGACTTCGGCCGGAATGGCGAAGCCCAGCCCTTGCGTCGGGATGCCTTGCGGTGTGAAGGCCATCTTGGCCGAACTGATGCCAACGAGTCGCGCGGAAAGATCGATGACTGGGCCGCCGCTGTTGCCCGGATTGATGGCCGCATCCGTTTGCACCAAATCTTTGTATTCGACATTGTCGATGGTTATATCGCGCTTGACCGCGCTGAGCACGCCGCGGCTAATCGAGCTGCCGTAACCGACAGCGTTGCCCACTACGATGACCGTCTCGCCGAGCAAATTGGGCGAAATATCATCGAGGTTGATAAATGGAAATGCGGCTTTGGCGTCGATCTTGATGAACGCCAGGTCCGTTTTGTCGTTGCCCGTAATGTAGTCCGCCTTGTAAGTCTTGCCGTCGTTCGTCGTCACCTGGATTTTCAAATCCGCCGCGCGCTCGACTACGTGTTGATTGGTGACAATGTAGCCGGCCGGATCGACAATGAAGCCTGAACCAAGACTTTGCAGTGTCTGGCGAATCTCGCGCGGGCGGCTTCGGTAATACCCAAAAAATTGCGCATAAAGATCTTCGAAGGGGTCGCGCACCGTCCGCCTGACGACTCGCTCGGTGTTGATGTTCACCACCGCCGGCAAAACTTTCGCCAGTGCCAGCACGGCCGGCTCCGCTGCTGGATCGCTTTGCGCGAGTGAAGAAGCCGCAAACGCGAGCGAATAACCAAGGATAGCCGCCATCGCGTGATTACGGAGTTTTCTGGGTAGCGCATGCGTCTCGCATGCTGGCGATGGCGTCTCGCCATCGCGGACTTTCATTGTAGTAACGAATGAGTGGAGGGAAGTTGGTTTCGGGGCGATGCCGAAACCAGCACGCGAGACGCGTGCGCTACCCGGAGTTGTAGATGCGAGATCCATTTTCAAATGCCCTGCCAATTGCGGTGCAAGTAACGGAGCGGACTTACCACTGTCAACTTGCCGCTCGGCGTAATGGTTACAGATTAATCTAGAATGCGGACTTCAATTGCAGCTCGGGCGAATCTGGAACTGATCGAGGACAACTACCGGCGCTGGCAGGAGAATCCGGAATCAGTCGATTCGGGTTGGTCGGCGTTTTTCGAAGGCTTCGAGCTGGGCAACCTTCCGCAACGGAACGGCGCCGCGGTTGCCGAGGCCGCCGCCCCTGCGGGCGTTCGTGAAGGCCCGCTGCAAACGCGAGTCGATGGGCTTGTTTACGCCTATCGCACCCTCGGGCACACAATTGCGCTCGTGAATCCGCTCGCGGAGAAGCGGCCGGAAAATTCGTTGCTCACGCTGCGCGAGCTCGGCTTCAACGAAAAAGATCTCGATCTTCGCGTTTCATCCAAGTTCTTCCTCGACAACGAGGAGATGACGCTGCGCGAGATAATCGCGCGCCTGCAGAAAATTTATGCCGGCTCCATCGGCGCCGAGTTCATGCACATCCAGAACACGCGCATCCGCAACTGGGTGCGGCACCGCCTCGAGTCGCGAGCAGACAAGTATTCCACTCCGCGTCAGGTGCAGCTTGCGCTTTTGCGCACGCTGATGGAAGCCGACTCGTTCGAGGTGTTTTTGCATTCGCGCTACGTTGGTCAAAAACGCTTTTCGTTGCAGGGCGCGGAATCGTTGATGGTGATTCTCGATACGATTTTGCACAAATGTCCGCCCGCTGCCGTGGAAGAGATTTGCATGGGCATGGCGCATCGCGGCCGGTTGAATGTGCTGGCGAATTTCTTAAAAAAATCGCTGCGTGTCATCTTCACGGAGTTTAGCGAAAACTACATTCCCGAGTTCGTATCCGGCGATGGCGACGTGAAATACCATCTCGGTTATCGCACCGTCCGAAAACTTTCGTCGGGCGCGGAGGTGGAGATCCGCCTTTCCGCAAACCCGAGTCATCTCGAGGCCGTCGATCCGGTGGTGGAAGGCACGGCCCGTGCGCGGCAGCGGATTCGCGGGGACACCGAACATCGTCGCAAAGTCTTACCACTCTTAATACATGGCGATGCCGCCTTCGCGGGGCAGGGAATCGTGGCCGAGACACTGAACATGTCGCAGCTCCATGGTTACGGCACCGGCGGCACGGTCCACGTCGTCGTCAACAACCAAATCGGTTTCACGACGCTTCCGGAAGATGCACGCTCATCGATGTATGCCACCGACATTGCGAAGATGATCGAGGTGCCTATTTTTCATGTGAACGGGGACGATCCGCTCGCGATCCTGTTCGTTAGTCAACTCGCGATTGATTTTCGCCAGGAATTTGGACGCGACATCGTCATCGACATGTATTGCTACCGCCGTTACGGCCACAACGAGGGCGATGAGCCCGCGTTCACGCAGCCCGACCTTTATGCCAAGATCGACAAGCATCCGTCGGTTGCACAGTTGTATAAACGCGAGCTTCTCGAAGCCGGCACCCTGAGTGATGACGACGCCGCTTCGCTGGAAACGGAATTCGATCTGCGGCTGGAAATGGCGCTCGATAATGTCAAAGCGATCGAAAAGGAAAAAGCGGGCAAACAGGCGAAGTTCCGGGAATCGACCGCCGTTTTCCAACCGGAATACAAGAGCTCGTCGGTTTCGACGGCGATCAACGAGAGGGCGCTGGAGACGATTGTTGATGCACTGACGCGCGTGCCGGACGATTTCAACGTTCAGCCAAAGATCAAACGCATCGTCCTTGAGCATCGCCGCAAAGTTTTCAAAAACGGAGGCCCCTACGAGTGGCATTATGCCGAGCTGCTCGCGTTCGGATCGCTGCTTCTGGAGGGAACGCCGGTGCGATTGTCCGGGCAGGACAGTGCGCGGGGAACTTTCAGCACCCGACACGCGATTCTTTACGACTCTAAAACTGGCGCGCCCTATGTGCCGCTCATGCATTTGGCCGAAAAACAGGCGCGCATTTGTATTTACAACAGCTTGCTCTCCGAAGCGGCGGTGCTCGGTTTCGATTACGGCTACTCGCTCGATTACCCGAGCATGCTTTGCTTGTGGGAAGCGCAGTTCGGCGATTTCGCTAACGGTGCGCAGACCATCATCGATCAGTTCATCGTTTCCGCGGAATCGAAATGGCAGCGGCCGAGCGGAATCGTTTTGCTGTTGCCGCACGGTTACGAAGGGCAGGGCCCGGAACATTCCAGCGGCCGGCTCGAGCGTTTTCTGCAAGCGTGCGCCGAGGACAACATCCAGGTCTGCAACGTAACGACGGCCGCCCAATATTTTCACGTTCTGCGTCGGCAGATGAAGCGGAACTTCATCAAGCCGCTCGTCATCATGACGCCGAAAAGTTTGTTGCGCGCGGAGTTTGCGTCGTCCCGCGCGGACGAGTTTACCAGCGGCCAGTTCGAGGAAATTCTTGCGTCACCCGAAGTCGAGTCCGCCGGCAAAATGAAGCGCGTCATTCTTTGCTCGGGTAAAGTTTATTACGACCTCTTGAATTACCGCGCCGACAAGAAGATCGACAATGCAACCATCATTCGCATCGAACAATTGTATCCGTTCGCCGAAAAGCGCCTGCGGGAAATGATGAAAGGATTTCCGAAAGGCGTGAAGCTCGTCTGGTGTCAGGAGGAACCGCAAAACATGGGCGCGTGGACTTTCATCGAACCGCAATTGCGCACGATGTTCTGCCGCGAAATCGCCTATGCCGGACGCGACGCCAGCGCCAGTCCAGCTGTCGGCTCGCTCGCGCTGCACAAACGCCGCCAAGCATCCCTCGTCGCCGACGCATTTTCGATTTAGCTAGTCAAGGGAGCCGGGGTGAGCGTCAATGTTTGATTCGACCAGCGGATTTTTTTGCGCTTAGTTAGGCGCAGATGGCGATCGAAGTAAAAATTCCAGCGGTCGGTGAATCGATTTCCAGCGGCGTCGTCTCTGTCTGGCACAAAAAATCCGGCGACTTCGTCAACGCCGGCGACGCGCTCTTCACCCTCGAAACTGACAAGGTTTCTACCGAAATCACTGCCGAAACGCCCGGTGTACTCGACACGATGGTGCCCGAAGGCCAGGAAGTGAAGATCGGCGAAGTCGTCGCAACCATCGACGATTCAAGAACAGCGCCTTCGGAGGAAAAGAAGGCAGAACCTGCAGAAAAAAAGAAAGAGGCCACAGCGGAGAAAAAGGCTGCGCCAGAAAGAGCATCTGTAGCCGCCCCGAAAGCTTTCGGGGCTGGCCACGGACGCCATTCCGGCTCGGAACCGGGGTCAACGCCCCCGGCTACAGGACCGCTCTCGCCCGCGGTCCGCCGCATCGTTGACGAGGATCATCTCAATCCTGAAAAGATTTCCGGAACCGGAAAGGACGGTCGCCTGACAAAGGGCGACGTGCTAGCCGCTGCGCAAAACCGAAAGTCCGTAGGGGAAGCTGACCCGCTCGCGAAGGCTTTCGGAGTTAGCTTCCCTGGGACGGCAACGCCGTTTCCTGCAGCGGAACAAGATCGACAGTCGCAAGACGGCCGTTTCACGCGCAAAAAGATGTCGCCGTTGCGGCGGAAAATCGCCGCGCAGCTCGTCATGGCTCAGCACACGGCGGCGATTCTCACCACTTTCAATGAGTGCGACATGAGCGCCGTCCGGGAATTGCGCGCCAAATCGCAGGAGGCGTTCATGAAAAAGAACAGCGTGAAGCTCGGTTTCATGTCCTTCTTCATCAAAGCCTGTGTTGAAGCGCTCAAAGCCGTTCCCGTGGTAAATAGCCGCATTGAAGATGAAGATTTCATCCAAAATAATTTTTACGACATCGGTGTCGCGGTTGGCACTGACCGCGGTCTCGTCGTGCCCGTGGTTCGCGACGCCGACAAGAAAAGTTTTGCCGATCTCGAACTCGACATTGCCGGTTTCGCGGTAAAAGCGCGCGAAGGAAAATTGAAGATCGAAGATTTGCAGGGCGGCGCGTTTACGATTTCAAACGGCGGCGTTTACGGCTCGCTCTTGAGCACACCAATTTTGAACCCGCCGCAAAGCGGAATTCTCGGCATGCACAAAATCATGGAGCGACCCATCGCAGTGAACGGCAAAGTGGAGGTGCGCCCGATGATGTATCTGGCGCTCAGCTACGATCACCGCGCCATCGATGGCAAAGAAGCCGTCGGTTTCTTGATCAAAGTGAAAGAATGCATCGAGGATCCGAAAAAGTTGCCGCTTGATTTTTGATCATGACCGCGCGTCCGCACGTGCCGATGGAAGACGGCCGTCCCGGCTGTCATGGCAGACACGCTTCCAGCATGTCGAGCCTAGTCGAACAGGTGGGTCGCCTGTTTTCCATGACAGACGAGACGTCTGTCTTCCTATTGCTGTAACGCGCGCAATTACAGTATGGAAAAATTTGACGTCGTAATCATTGGCTCCGGACCTGGCGGTTACATCGCTGCCATTCGCGCTGGGCAGTTGGGCTTAAGAGCCGCCATTGTCGAAAAAGACAAAGATCTAGGCGGCACCTGTCTCAACATTGGCTGCATCCCGAGCAAGGCGCTGCTCACTTCGAGCGATCATTTCGTGTTCGCAAAAAAGGAAGCCGGGAAGCACGGTATTATCATCGAAAACGCAAGTGTCGATCTTGCGAAGATGCAGCAGCGCAAAGACAAGGTCGTAAGAACGATGAACAGCGGTGTCCGCGCGCTCATGAAAACGAACAAGGTGACGACATTCGAGGGATTCGGGATCATCACTGCGCCTGGAAAAGTTTCGGTCAAATCATCCAACGGCGAGCAGCAGGAGATCGAGACAAAAAACATCGTCATCGCTACCGGCAGCGCGCCGATCGAGCTGCCGTTCGCGAAGTTTGACGGCAAGACAATCGTCAGCAGCACCGAAGCGCTCACTTTTGCGGAAGCGCCGCCCAAATTTCTAGTCGTCGGCGCGGGCGCGATCGGTCTAGAGCTCGGATCAGTTTGGGCCCGACTCGGATCGGAAGTAACGATTCTCGAATTTCTGCCGCGCATCGCCGTCGGCTTCGACCTGGAGCTGTCGAACATGCTCCAACGCTCGCTCACCGCACAGGGGATCACGTTTCATCTCGAAACTAAAGTGAGCGGGGTCACGATCGACAATGGCCGCGCGACTGCGACCGCGACCAAAGGAAAAGAAGAACTCAAGTTCGATGCCGACAAAGTCCTTGTTTCGGTCGGGCGCCGTCCGTTTTCCGAAGGACTCGGCGCGGAAAAAGTTGGGGTTGAGTTCGACGAAAAGAAACGGATCAAAGTGGACAAACATTTCCGCACAAATGTGGAGGGGATCTACGCGATCGGCGACGTGATTGCGGGGCAGATGCTGGCGCACAAAGCTTCGGACGAAGGCATCGCGTGCGTTGAGACGATTGCCGGGAAATCCGGGCACGTGAATTACGACGCGATTGCTGGAATCATATACACGAATCCGGAGCTCGCAGGTGTCGGGTTAACTGAAGAACAGGCGAAAGAAAAGGGGATCGATTATCGCGTGGGCAAATTTCCGTTTCGCGCCACCGGTCGCGCGGTGGCGAACGAAGATCTCGAGGGAATAGTTAAGTTCATCGCCGTCGCGAAGACCGACCGGATTCTCGGCGCGCATATCTTGCAACACTTGGCCTCCGAGCTAATCGCCGAAGCCGTTTCGGTGATTGAATTTGGTGGCAGCTCTGAAGATATCGGCCGAACCTGTCACTCACATCCAACCCTGAGCGAAGCCGTCAAAGAAGCCGCGCTCAACGTGGAAAAACGGGCGCTGCACATCATGAATCGGTGAGGCCAGATGAGTGGATCGAGTAGTCCCGTGTCCGCCAAAGGACGGACTCGTCCGGCGGCGAGCTCGATGTTAAATCAGTCGGCGAAGCCGCAGGTATTTCGCACGACGTTTCAATCCGGTTTGCGGCTGCGCCGTTTCTGTTAGCATCGCCCCCGAAAGCATTCGGGGTCAATCCACCTCGCGTCGCAAAGAAATTCGCGCTAACAATAAAATGTGCAAAGCACAGCGGCTATCTTACTGCGCAAAAGAAAGTTCAGCGACACCAGCCTCATTGTGTCGTGGTGCACGGAATCGCTCGGCTGCATTCAAACCATCGCGAAAGGGGCGCGACGCGCCAAAAGTCCGTTTGCCGGCAGATTGGATTTGTTTTTCGAAGCGGAAATTCAGATCGCGCCGAGCCGTAAATCGAATCTGCACACGCTCACGGAAGTCGCTCTGCGCAAAACTTTCGGCGGTATTCGAACGGATTATCTGCGCATGCAGACCGCGGCTTATTTTGTGGAGCTGATCGAGATTTGCACTGAGCGGGATCATCGCGAGCCCGAACTTTTTGCCTTGCTCCGCCGCGCCTTCGGCTATCTCGATTCCAATAATCCCAACGCGCGCGCAATCGCACATTTCGAAACCGAGCTGGCGCGCATCGCCGGTGTGCACGACGTCAGGAGATTGAAAGCCGATCCGGCTTTTGCGCTCGGAAATTTATTTGGGAGATTACCGCTGTCGCGCACGCCCCTGCTTAAAGCGTTGGTGCCCAACAAAGACACGAAACCAAAATTGCGAAAGGAAGCTTAACATGAAGATGCGAACAGGTTTTGTCGTGAGTCTGATTTTGCCGGTCGCGTTTAGTTCAGCCGCGCTGGCGAATGAAACTTACAAATTCGATTTGTCCGGCTCGACAATCGGTTTCACCGTTCACCAGTTCCTTGGGACAACGCATGGAAAGTTCACCAAGTTCGAGGGCAAGATCGACATCGACCGGGAGCATCCCGAGAAATCGTCGGTAATGGCGAAAATTGACGTCGCCAGCATCAATACCGGGATAGTCAAACGCGATAACCATTTACGCAGCCCGGAATTTTTTAACGCCGCCAAGTTTCCCGAAATTACTTTCAAGAGCCGGAGCGTGAAACAAACAGATCAGCAAGGTGGCGACATCGCCGGCGATCTCACTATGCATGGCGTCACCAAACCGATCGCGCTGCATGTGAAATTGCTTAGCCCGGCGAACGACACGAAACAAACGCGCTGGACGGTCACGACCGAGCCGCTTAAACGCCGCGATTTCAATTTAATGTTCAGCCAGGGCGCGGAAACTGTCTCCGGGATTAACCAGACGGTCGCGATCAACATCGAGATCGAAGCGACCAAGGCGCAGTAGCCGGATCGTGCTCTTGCGCCGTCGCCGTAACGATTTTGCGCGCAAGGGGCCAAGCACGTTTGTAGCGGCGTTTGTGTCAAACGCCGAACTAAGAAACTAGGCGCTTGGTACAAGCGCCTCTACAACTGCCGTGCGTTCCATTCACACTGAGCGATCCACCTGTGCGAATCGCTGTAGCGGCGGTCTATTTATCGCGCTGTAGGCTTCGGCGAAAGTGGATGACCGCCGAATTGCTAAATTTGCCTTGATTTTCGGCGCTCGCAGAGCGCCGCTACAATGATGTCGATGGAAATCACACCGCTCGGAGATTCCGCACTCATCGTGCGGGTTCGCAATCAATTCGAAGACGCGCCCGAGCAAACCTTGAATGAGGTCCTCCGGGCGCTCCGGCGGATCGAGGACGCGCGTATTCCTGGCGTGATTGAACTCGCGCCTGCTTACACGACGGTCGCAGTTTTTTTCGACCCGCTTCGCGTGATAGATGATGCAGCCAGGGTCGATCATGTCATTGAGTCGCTCACACAAAAAATCCACGAAGCATTCTCGCGCGGCGGGCGTCGCAAGCAGAGAGACAAAGGCACGCGGCTGGTCGAGATTCCGGTTTGTTACGAGGCGGAGTTTGCTCTCGATCTCGAGCAAGTTTCCCGGCAGACGCAGATCGATCCAATTGAAGTTGTCGATCTTCACCGTGCCGCTCAGTACCGCGTCAGCTGCATCGGGTTCACACCAGGCTTTCCCTTCCTGAGTGGGTTGCATAAACGACTTGCCACACGGCGTCGCTCAATTCCGCGCAAAGAAATCCCCGTCGGCTCGGTTGCGATCGCCGGAGCGCAGACCGGAATTTATCCGATGAAATCACCAGGAGGCTGGAACATCATCGGTCGCACGCCGTTGCATCTGTTCGACCCGCAAAAAAGTCCGCCAGCTCTCTTGCACGCGGGTGATCGCGTCCGTTTCCGCGCCATCACGCGGGGTGAATTCGAAGCATTGAAGCGATGAATCGCTCAAATCACGCCGGATTTGTCCCTTGGTGTCATCCCGAGCGGAGCGAGGGACCTCACACATATGCGTTGATCACGCCAGCTATTTTGTGTGATCCATCAGTTATTGTGAGATCCTTCACTTCGTTCAGGACGACAACGCCGTGAACGCGACCGTCGTTCGCGCGGGATTTTTGACGAGTGTGCAAGACCTCGGGCGCCTTGGATTTCGCCAGTTTGGCGTTTCGGTTGGTGGCGCGCTCGATTCGCACGCTTTGCGCGTCGCGAATCTTCTCGTTGGCAACGACGAAATCGCGGCTGGAGTTGAGATCACATTTGGCGGTTTGCAGTTGCGATTCACCGATGAACGAATCGTCGCCTGGTGCGGCGGCGAGTTCGACGTGCGCGTTGGATCGACATCTTTGCCCGCCGGCCATGCTGCGCGCGTCGGCGGCAACGAGGAATTGGTTTTCAAGCAACCCAAAGCGGGATGTCGATGCTGGCTCGCCATCTCCGGCGGTATTGATGTTCCCATCGTTCTCGGAAGTCGTTCGACCGATTTGCGCGCAAATTTCGGCGGACTTGATGGACGCGCGCTGCGTAACGGCGATGTTCTTCCACTTGCAAAACGGCCGGAGTCACCGACCCCGGCTACAACGGGAATTTCTTCGTGGAGCGCGCCGCATGATTGGGTAAGCCCGGCTAAGCACGATCCTATCTTGCGCTTCATTCGCGGCGTCGATTGGAACCGTTTTAACGATGTAGCGATTCAACGATTCACGAATCATGGATTCACCGTCTCGCAAGACTCAGACCGGATGGGCGTGCGGCTCGAAGGTATAGAGTTGAAGCGAAATCATGATATCGATCTTATCTCCGAAGCGGTTGCGCCAGGAACGATTCAGGTTCCGCCCGGCGGCAAACCAATTGTTTTACTGGGAGATTGCCAAACCATTGGCGGTTATCCCAAGATCGCGCACGTGATCGGTGTCGATTTTCCAATCGCGGCCCAGCTTCGCGTCGGCGATCGCGTCCGCTTTTGCGAAGTCTCTCTCACGGAGGCGTATCACCTTCTTGCCGAGCGGGAGCGCGATCTCGCAGAATTCCGAGTCGGAATCGAACTTCACGTGCGATGAATTTGCAGGTCGATCTTAATGCCGATCTCGGCGAAGGCGCCGGACACGATGAAGAACTGCTCGCGCTCGTCACTTCGGCGAACATCGCGTGCGGATTTCATGCCGGCGACGCGAACACCATGCGCGAATCAATCGAGGCCGCTCGCATGCACGGCGTTGCGGTCGGCGCCCATCCGAGCCTTTTCGATCGCGAAAACTTCGGCCGGAAAGAATTGCCGGTCACATCCGATGAAGTTTTTGATGCGGTGACTTACCAACTCGGCGTTTTTCAAGCGATCGCCGAGGCTGCCGGTGTTCGGCCGAATCATGTAAAACCGCATGGGGCTCTATATAATATGGCGGTGCGCGATCCTGGTCTGGCCGAGGCAGTGGCGCGCGCGATTGCCGCTGTCGATCTAACGCTGATTCTCTTCGCGCCAGGGAAGAGCGCGCTCGCTTCCGCTGGTGAAGCGAATGGATTAAGAATCGCATCCGAAGTTTTTGCCGATCGCAATTATCTGAGCGATGGGGCGCTGGTTCCGCGCTCGCGGTCGAATGCCCTGCTGCACGATCCCGAGGAAGCCGCCGAACGCGTTCTACGAATGCTGCGCGACGGCAAGGTTCGATCGGTCGATGGAGTAGATGTCGATGTCTGGGCCGAGACAATTTGCGTGCACGGCGATACGCCAGGGGCGGTGGAGTTTGCGCGCGCGTTGCGTACGCGGCTTGAAAGTGAAGGTGTAACAGTTCGCGCGCCGGAAAGCTCTTCATGAAATCCGAATGACGAAGCACGAATGCCGAATGACGAAATAAATCCGAATGGCGAAGCTCGAAAAGGGCGCGGTGCTGGCTGAGCGAACATTTCGTCATTTGAGTTTCATCATTCGGATTTTGTCATTTCGCATTGCTCTCCTGGCGTGGCGCGCTACAACCGGCCGGTGATCGCATGACTGACAAGATCGAAAATGGCCACGCGACGAGCCTGGTCCGCGCCCTCGGTCCGATCGACGCCACGATGATCGTGATGGGCTCGATGATCGGCTCGGGGATTTTTATTACCTCGGCGGAATCGGCGCGCTTGAGTGGCGCGCCTGGCTGGCTCCTGCTTGCATGGACGGTGGCGGGTTTGATGACAATCACGGGCGCCCTGTGTTGCGCCGAGCTCGCGACGATGATGCCACGTGCCGGCGGCGTTTACGTTTTTCTGCGCGAAGCTTATGGCCCGCCCTTGGGCTTCTTATTTGGCTGGACGCTGTTTCTTGTCGTGCAGACGGGAACGATCGCGGCCGTGGCAATTGCGTTCGGAAAATTTCTCGGCGTTTTTATTCCCGCGGTCGCGTCGGACAATTATCTCGTTGCCCCAATCTCGTTAGGCCGCGGCTATGCCATCAGTTTGTCGATGGAACAAGTCGTCGCCATTGGATTGATTGCGTTGCTGACATGGACGAACACCCGCGGACTGCAAATCGGAAAGCTGGTGCAAAACACATTCACGTTTGCAAAGACAGCGGCGCTCGCGGCCGTCGTGGTAGTTGGACTTGTGCTGGGATGGAGTGCGAACAGCGCGGCCCGCTCAGCCGAGTGGTGGAATTCGTGGGCCAACGGCTGGAGTCCGCAAATTGCGCAGCCCGGATTTACCATCGTTGGCGGATCGGCGCTCGCGCTGTTGTTTGGCAAGGCCATGGTCGGTCCGCTCTTCGCTCAGACCGCCTGGACGAACGTGACGTTTATCGGCAGCGAAGTGCGCGAACCGGGAAAAAATCTCTCCCGCGCATTGCTGTTCGGTTGCGGCATCGTCGTCGTCCTCTACGTCCTCGCTAACGTCGCTTACCTCGCGGTCTTGCCGTTTCCAGAAATTCAACACGCGCCGCAGAATCGCGTCGCCGTGGCCATGATGAACGCCATCTTCGGTCATCCCGGCGCGTTGTGCATGGCAGCGGCGATCATGATTTCGACTTTCGGCTGCAACAACGGACTCATCCTGGCCGGCGCGCGTGTTTATTATGCGATGGCGCGCGACGGCCTGTTTTTCAAAAAAATCGCCACGACCAACGCGCGTCATGTGCCGGCGGCAGCACTGGTCGCGCAAGGAATTTGGACGGCATTTTTGACTCTGCCGCGCACGATGATTACCGATTCAGCAGGGAAGATCGCCTACGGAAACGTTTACACGCAATTGCTCGAGTACATCGTTTCGGCCGATCTTCTTTTTTATCTGTTGCTGGTTGGCGCCGTCATTGTTTTGCGAAACAAATCTCCCCAGGCCGAGCGACCGTACCGGACATGGGGTTATCCGATCGTCCCGCTCATCTCGATCTTGCTCGCTGGCTTGCTCATTGTCGATCTTGCCTGGCTGGCGCCCGCTACTTCTGGGATTGGAATCGCGATCGTGCTGACTGGCGTGCCGGTCTATTTTGCGTGGCGCCGACGACTCAGTTGAGCAGCGAAAGATTCACCAGTCGATACGTTGCAGATTGGCAATGGCGTCAAAATGCGCGTCACGCGAGACGATCTCGAGACGATGTTGCCGGGCCAGGGCTGCGATCCATGCGTCGTTTGCCGGAACGGGCAAGCCCTTGCGTTTTAGCTCGAGACGAATGGCCGCATAGTGGCGCGTTGTCTCCTCCACAATTGGGAGCACGGAAAATAGATGCAGATCGCGCCCGAGCCAGTTCTCGTAGTCGGAGCGATGCCTGGATTGCGAAATGCCGAAGCGATATTCACCGAGCACGATCACGGGCAGGGCCAACTCCGGCGCATGTTGAATGACGCGCAATAGCGCCGAATCCTGCACAACGAATGCGGAAAGCGCATTCGTATCGAGAATCATGCGCGATCCTCTGGCTCAATTTTTTCAAACTCCGACTCAATGGCTCGCTCAATCTTTTTTCGTTCGTGTCGCAGATAACGCAGAGCGCCATAGGCCCGCATCCATTCCGGGCCGGCTGGTTTGTGTGAGATATTGGATTTGCGTAGTCGCATTTCGAGACCCTGGGTAAAAAGCTTTTTAAGCGACAAACCTTCGTGGAGGGCGGCGGTCTTGGCCTTGCGAAACAAGGCGTCGGAAAGTTCAATGGTTGTCTTCACTGACCCATATTTCCATATTTATGGAATGCATGCAACAAAGCAATGGTCGATCTTGCGTTCCCTGCGCGGATGACTTCGGGAATTGGAATCTTGATCGTGCTGACTGGCGTGCCGGTTTATTTCTTCTGACGAAGACGCGTCACGGCTTCAACAAATCCATCTCGCACTCGAGAGACGAAATCTTGGTAGTATGCCTGCACGATCAAAGAAACAACAGATGGCAGCCGGCGCGGCGCTTGCCGCGAAGCGCGGAAAGCGGTCGAAGTCCTCGCTTAGAGGCGCATCGAGACAAATGGCAAGATCGATGAGCGAAAAACAATTGCGCGAATTTGCGAAAACGAAGCGCAAAAAGTTGCCGACAACAAAGCGAAAGGAACGCTGAGGCTCAGGGCAGGAGGTGGCGGCTTCACTATGATCATGGAATTCGCGTGGTCGCGACGCCTCGTCGCCTCCTCTTGCGCGTTGCCACACGCTTCTGCGACGAGGGCGTCGCAGCCACGACGGAGACGCGGCGGAACTAAAGCAATTGATTGGGAAACCCAGCTAAAGCGCAGCGGATTGTGGTCAACTTTCGCGCCTCCGAATAGAGTCAAGTAGCCGAGCGATCACTTCGCTGCGCGGCTTTGCGCCGAGGTTGCCTTTGCCGTGGACGCGGACACTGACGGCGTCGGCTTCCAGGTCGCGTTTTCCGATGACGAACATGGTGTGGATTTTCATTTGCTCGGCGCGCTGGACTTTGCCGTTGATGTTGTCGCTGCTGGTGTCGATCTCGGCGCGAACTTGATGAGCGCGCAGTTCGTTTAAGATCGCCGTCGAATATTCGAGCAGTTTCGATTCATCGCCGATTGGCAGAATGCGCACCTGCTCGGGCGCGAGCCAGAGCGGGAAATTGCCGGCGTAATGCTCGATCAGGAATCCGATGAAACGTTCGTGCGTGCCGAGCGGCGCGCGATGGATGCAGAGAGGAATCTTGTCGATGTTATCGCGATCTTTGTAGCGCAGGTCGAAGCGACGCGGCTGCGCGAAATCGACCTGGTTGGTTGCGATAGAAAATTCGCGGCCGATTGCGCTCCACGCCTGCACGTCGATCTTCGGCCCGTAAAACGCCGCTTCGTTCGGGACTTCGACATAATCGATCCCGGAATTTTTCAGCACGTTTCTCGTCATCACTTCGGTTTGTTTCCAAAGCTTCGGTTCATCGACAAACTTTTGTCCGAGCTTTGTAGGATCGTGGGTTGAGAAGCGCATCAGATATTTCCCGATCCCGAAGAGCTTGAAATATTTCAGATACATCTCGTTCACGGCATTGAACTCGGCCTCGAACTGCTCCGGCGTGCAGTAAATGTGCGCGTCGTTCATCTGCATCGAGCGCACTCGCATGAGCCCGAACAACTCGCCGCTCTGCTCGTAGCGATAACAGGTACCATACTCCGCCAGCCGCAACGGCAGATCGCGATAACTGCGCGGCACCGCCGCAAACAACTTGTGATGATG
>Ga0070697_100001583_pt1 | contig 17360 bp, 15 predicted proteins | sample KBSK1501metaG_FD_65475 | JGI IMG/M metagenome (GOLD analysis project Ga0070697, IMG submission 65475) | Corn, switchgrass and miscanthus rhizosphere microbial communities from Kellogg Biological Station, Michigan, USA - KBS K1-50-1 metaG | ecosystem: Host-associated > Plants > Roots >...
CCGCGAGGAGAACATCGCCAGGTACGGCTGGGACACCGCCGTGCTCGACCTGCTCGGCCAGCTGTACAGCGAGCGCACGCACTTCATCTTCGAGCTGATCCAGAACGCCGAGGACGCCGGGGCGGCCGAGCTGGCCTTCGAGCTGTTCGGTGACCGGCTGGAGCTGCGGCACGACGGGCGGCCGTTCACCGAGGCCGACGTCCGCGGCGTCTGCGGGGTCGGCAAGAGCGCGAAGTCCGGTGACCTCACCGCGATCGGGAAGTTCGGCATCGGCTTCAAGTCCGTGTACGCCTACACCAGGTCCCCGCGCGTCTACAGCGGGGACGAGCACTTCGGGATCGAGAACTACGTGCGGCCGTATGGGGTGGACCCGCCGGCCACGCCCTCGGCCGGGACGCTGTTCGTCTTCCCCTTCGACCACGACACCGTGCCCGCCGCGGTCGCGGCCCGGGAGATCGCGGCGGCGCTGACCGCGCTCCAGCCCCGGATCCTGCTGTTCCTGCGGAGCATCGGACGGCTGCGGGTCGCTGGTGCCGGGGTGCCCGCGTCGGTGCTCGAGCGGTCAGTCGCGGGCGGCCCGGGCCCGCGGCGGCGCGTCACGCTGTCCAGGAGCGGCCGGGCGGGCGAGGAGTGGCTGGCCTGGCAGCGGCCGGCCCCGGGACTTCCGGCTGCTGGCGTCGAGATCGCTTTCCGGATCGAGGCCGGGCGCCTGGTGCCGGGGGTCAGCTCGCCGCTTACCGTCTTCTTCCCCACGGAGAAGGAGACGTTCCTCGGCTTCCTGATCCAGGGGCCGTACCGGACCACGCCTGCCCGCGACAACATCCCCGGGCACGATCCGTCCAACCAGCTGCTGGTGCGCGAGACCGGCATGCTGCTGGGCGACGTGCTGCGGGAACTGCGTGACGACGGGCTGCTCACGGTGGAGGCCCTGCAGGCGCTGCCGCTCGAGGAGGCGCGCTTCCCGGCCGGGTCCATGTTCCGGTCGCTGTTCGACGCGGTCGGCGAGATCCTGACCGCCGAGGCGATGATCCCGGTGGCCGGCGGCGGTTACGGCGTGGCCGTAGACCTGGAGCTGGCGGGCGGGGCGGGGGTACCCGAGCTGCTCGATCCTGACCAGCTGGGCGCCCTGTGCGGCGCGGGCCGCCCGGTCCGGTTCGCCGACGCGTCCATCACCGAGCACCTCGCCCCGGCGCTGTGGCGCTACCTGCGGGAAGAGATCGGCATCGACGAGGTGACGCCGGCCGAGGTGGTCGCGCGGGTAACCCGCGAGTTCCTCGAGGCGCAGGCGGACGAGTGGATCACGCGCTTCTACGCTTTCCTCTACCGCAACTCTTCGGAGTGGGAAGCGGCGCGGGCCGCGCCGATCATCCGGCTCGAGGACGGCAGCCAGGTCGCGCCGTCCGACGGCCAGGGCCGGCTGGCCGTGTACCTGCCCGGGCCGGTGGCCAGCAGCCTGCCCACGGTCCGGCGCGCGATCGCGGACGCCCCGGCGGCCCGTCAGTTCCTCGAGGCGCTGAACCTGGCCGAGCCGGACGTGGTGGCCGAGGCCCTCCAGATCGTGCTCCCCAGGTACGACGGGCTCGAGGTGGCGGAGCTGGACCCGGCCCGGCACGCCGCCGACGTCGAGTGCGTCGTGCGGGCGCTGGACGAGGCGGCGTCCCGGCGGCGGGAGGAACTGCTGGAGCGGGTGCGCCAGACCGCCTTCCTGATCGGGGAGAACGCCGCCGACGGGGCCTTGCGGCTGATGCCGCCGCCCGGTCTGTACCAGCGGAGCAAGGAGCTCGAGGCCTACTTCGACGGGAACCCGGACATCTGGTTCGCGGCTGACCGCTACGGGCCGTGGCTGGCCCAGCTGCGGCCGATGGGCGTGCGGCAGGACGTCGAGGTCCGCGCGCGGACGCCGAACGAGCTCGGCTACGTGCTGGTCATGATCGAGTTCGGCCGGAACGAGCGTGGTCTCGACGGCTTCGACCCGGCCGCCGAGATCGACGGTCTTGACTTCGCGCTGGAGCACCCGAGCCACGCCCGTTCGGAATATGTCTGGAACGTCCTGCTCGTCCCGAACCGCAGGCTGGTGGCTGGCGTGGTGGAACGGTCGGTGCTCCCGTCATTCTCCGACGTCAGCCAGGAACGGGTCACGTCGGCGATCGCGGCCATCGCCGGGCGCGAGGCGTGGCTGCCGGGACGGGACGGGACGTTCCGGCGGCCCGGCGAGCTATCCCTCGACGACCTGCCGCCGACGTACGCGCGGGACGACGGGCTGGCCCAGGCGCTGGGCATGCTCCAGCCCGTGGTGGGCCTCGCCGCCCGGCGGCTTGGCGTCCCGGCGGAGGTGCTGTGGGGGCTGAGCGCCCGCCCGGACCTGGTCGAGATGGTCGAGGCCGAGCTAGCGGCCAGGAGCCGCGATCAGGACGGCCGCTGACGCACCGTGCCCTCGCGGGACGTCCAGCGGCCGGTGCACGCCTGGGCGTCCTTGCAGTACCAGCGAAGGTCGGCGCAGGCGTGGCCGCCGTCGGGCACCATCAGGCCGAGCGGAAGCTCAATACCGCACAGCGCGCACCTCGCTGCCTGCAAGGCGCGGCGGCTGGCGTCGCGCTGCTGCGTCGACGCAGCCGATGACAGATCTGCGGCCATAAAATCCCTCCCCGCGGACACCCCCCAGAAGATGCCCTGGCGTCCAGGCAGCACTGGGAATAGTGGTGCTTCCCGGCTGCAGGCTGGTCAAACGCAACATGCGGCGAAAGTATGAATTGTGATCAAAGCGAATCATAACCCGCCGGAGGCGCGCGTCAGAGGCGTACGAGCATCTTGCCGGTGTTCGCCCCGCGGAGCAGGTCGATGAAGGCGCCGGGGGCATGGTCGAGGCCGTCGACGATGGTCCCGGCGTGGACGAGCTTGCCGTCGCGCAGCCACGCGCTGACGTCGGCGACCATGTCGGGCGTCCGGCGCTGGTGATCGACGATGATGAAGCCGCGCAGGGTGAGCCGCTTGCTGACGACCAGGCCGAGGTTGCTGGGGCCGGGCGGCGGCTCGGTGGCGTTGTAGTGAGCGATCGCGCCGCACATGGCGACCCGGCCGTGGTTGTTCAGCATGACCAGGGCCGCGTCCAGGTGGTCGGCGCCGACGTTGTCGAAGTAGACGTCGATGCCGTCCGGTGCGGCCGCGCGGAGCTGCTCCAGGACTGAGCCGGCCCGGTAGTTGAACGCGGCGTCGAACCCGATCTCGCGCAGCCAGCGGACCTTCTCCTCGGTGCCCGCGCTGCCGATCACCCGCCCGGCGCCCTTGAGCCTGGCGATCTGGCCGGCCATGCTGCCCACCGCTCCAGCCGCGCCGGAGACGAATACGGTGTCGCCTGGCTGCATCTGGGCGATGTCGAGGACGCCGACGTAGGCGGTCAGCGTGGGCATGCCGAGCACGCCGAGGTAAGCCGATGGGGACAGGCCCTCGGCGACGGCCACCTTCCTGGCCTGCCTGGCCGGCAGGACCGCCTCGTCCCGCCAGCCCAGCATGTGCAGGACCAGGTCGCCCTTTGCCAGGTCGGGCGAGCGGGATTCGATGACCGTGCCGATCGCGCCGCCCTCCAGCGGCTCACCCAGGCGGAACGGCGGGACGTAGGACCCGGCATTAAGGTCGTTCATCCGGCCGCGCATATACGGGTCCACCGACATGAACAGGTTGCGCACCCGGACCTGGCCGTCAGCCAGGTCGGGCAGGTCCGCCTCGGTCAGCGCGAAGTTGTCCGCGGTCGGCCAGCCGGAGGGCCGCGAGGCGAGGACGATCTGGCGTGGCATGAGCTCTCCCCGGGCACGGGACAATTGACGTAGATCGCGGTGCGGTCTTACCGTACCGCCGGGTAAAGTCGGCGGCCAGCGAGGATGAGGGCTTTCATGATCCGCAGCACCATGCAGGACTACCAGCTCACGATCGGCGCGATCATGCGGCACGGCGCCCGGGTGTATCCGGGCAGCGAGTGCGTGACCTGGACCGGTGCGGGCACCCGCCGGGCCAGCTACGCCCAGGTCGCGCAGAACGCAGCGCGGCTGGCCGGAGCGCTGACCCGGCTCGGGATCGGGCCGAACGACCCGGTGGGGACGTTCTGCTGGAACAACACCGAGCACCTCGAGGCTTACTTCGGGGTGCCCAGCATGGGCGCGGTGCTGCACACGCTCAACATCCGGCTGCCCGGCGCCCAGGTGGCCCAGATCGTCCGCCACGCCGGGGACCGGATCATCATCGTGGACGACACCCTGGTCCCGCTGCTGGCCAAGGTCAAGGCCGAGCTGCCCACGGTCGAGGCGTTCATCGTCAACGGCACGGGCGACACGTCCGCGCTTGAGGGCAGCGTGCCGGTGCTGCGCTACCACGAGCTGCTGGCGGCCGAGGACCCCGAGTTCGGCTGGCCGGAGCTGGACGAGCGGGACGCGGCGCTGATGTGCTACACCAGCGGGACCACCGGGGACCCTAAGGGCGTGGTGTACTCGCACCGGTCCACCTACCTGCACGCGATGGCCGTGATGGCCGCGTCGGTCAATGGCAGCACCGAGGCGGACCGGGCGCTGGCCATCGTGCCGATGTTCCACGCCAACGCGTGGGGCATGCCGTTCGCCGCCTTCCTGTCCGGCGCCACCTTGCAGATGCCCGGCCCGTTCCTGCAGCCGGAGCACCTGACCAGGTTCATCGCCACCGAGCGGATCACGGTCACGTCCGGGGTACCGACCATCTGGAGCGCGATCCTCAACTACGGCGAGGAGCACGAGATCGACCTGTCCTCGCTGCGGCTCGGCACCTCGGGGGGCTCGGCCGCGCCCCGGGTGCTGCTCGAGCAGTTCCAGGAGCGGTACGGGCTGCGGATCATCCAGGGCTGGGGCATGACCGAGATGAGCCCGGTCGGCGGCCTGGCCACGCCGCCCGCCGGCGTCGAGGAAGGCAGTGCCGAGGACCTGGACTGGCGGACCCGGGCCGGCCGGGTGATCCACGGGGTCGAGATGCGGATCGTCGGCAAGGAGGGCGAGGAGCTGCCCAAGGACGGCGTGAGCGAGGGTGAGATCGAGGTGCGCGGGCCCTGGGTCACCGGCTCGTACCACAACGATCCGGCGCCGGAGAAGTTCCGCGACGGCTGGCTGCGCACCGGCGACGTCGGCACGCTGGACGAACGGGGATTTTTCACCATCACCGACCGGATCAAGGACGTGATCAAGTCCGGCGGCGAGTGGATCTCCTCGGTGGACCTGGAGAACGAGCTGATGGCCCACCCGGCCGTACAGGAGGCCGCGGTGATCGGCATCCCAGACAAGCGCTGGGGGGAGCGACCGCTGGCCTGCGTGGTGCTCCGCTCCGGGGCCAAGGCCGACGCCGCCGAGCTGGCTCAGTTCCTGGGCGCCAAGGTGGCGCGCTGGCAAGTGCCGGAGAACTGGACGTTCGTGCCCGAGATCCCGAAGACCGCAGTGGGGAAGTTCGACAAGAAGGTGCTCCGGGCCCAGGAGGCCGCGGGCGAGCTGGCGGTGGAACGGCTGGACGGGTAACCGGGCCGTCCGGGCGGAACGCTAGAGTCTGCGCTATGCGATTCGCCACCATCCGGACTGATCATGGAACGACTGCGGCACGGCTGGACGGGGACGTGCTGACGCCGCTGGACGCCGGGGACGTCGGAGAGATGCTCGCCGGCGGCGTCGCGCGGGAGCGGGACGGCGCCACGGCCGTGCCTGCCGCCGAGGCGGACTTCGCCCCGGTGGTGACGCGGCCGGGCAAGGTGATCTGCGTCGGACTGAACTACCGGTCGCACATCCTGGAGACCGGGCGCGAGCTGCCCGCGTACCCGACGCTCTTCGCCAAGTTCGCCGAGACGCTGCTGGGGCCCCACGACGACCTGGTCATTCCGTCGGTGAGCGAGCGGGTCGACTGGGAGGTCGAGCTCGGCGTCGTAATCGGCCGGCCGGTGTACCGGGCCACGCCGGAGGAGGCTTCGGCGGCCATCGCCGGGTACACGGTGATCAACGACGTGTCCATGCGGGACTGGCAGCGGCGCACGCTGCAGTGGCTGCAGGGCAAGATGTTCCAGCACTCCACCCCGGCCGGACCCTACCTGGTCACGCCGGACGAGGTGGCGGACGCGGCTGACCTGGAGGTGCGGTGCGAGGTCGACGGCGCCGTGATGCAGCAGTCGCGGACCTCGGACCTGCTGTTCAATCCGGCCCAGATCGTCTCCTACGCCAGCCAGGCGATCACTTTGCGGCCCGGTGACCTGATCGCCACCGGTACCTGCGGCGGAGTGGGCGACGCCCGCAAGCCGCCGGTCTACCTGCAGCCGGGCAACCTGCTGCGCACCTGGATCGAGGGCCTGGGCGAGTGCCTGAACCAGTGCGTGGCCGAGAAAAACGGTTCTTAGCAAGCAGCAGCGGATGGGGCGCCGGGGCACGCGCGTCGGTTCGTTCGGCTTCCTACTCCCCTGAGGAGCCGGTGGCGAGCTCGGTGACGATGTCCAGGTGGCCGACGTGCCTGGCGTACTCCTGCAGCAGGTGGAACAGGACCCTTTCCAGGGTGGCCGGGTCGGCGCCGTCCCAGCGGTCACCGGGCTGGCCCACCTCGTCCAGCGCGTGGGCCTCGATGATGGCCCGGCTCCGCGCGGCCTGCCTGTGCAGGTCGGCCAGCAGCGTGGCGGCGGTCTCGTGCGGCCCGACCGACCAGCGGTCACCCTTGCGATCACCCCACGGGTCGCCGACGTCACGCCCCTCGAAACCCCACTCCAGCCAGCGCAGTTCGACGTAGCGCAGGTGCTTGACCAGCTCCAGCGGCGTCCAGCCCGAGGGCAGCCTGCTGCTGGGCAGCTCGGCGCCGGGCATGGCATGGATCTTGGCCGTCACCCGCGACCGGAAGAAGTCCAGGTAGCGAAGGAAGACCTCGGTGCGGGAATCCGCCGGGATGGTGGGTGAGGGAAACGGCTCGGACACGCCGCCATCCTAGGCTGTGTCCTTATTCCGGGAACGGTCAGCCGCTGCCGACTAGCACGACGTGCCAGACCCCGCCGTTCAGGTTGATGTTGTTGCCGGCGTCCTGGCCGGGCGAGTGGTCGCCGATGTAGGTGTACAGCGGGTGGCCGTCGTAGGTGGCCTGCGTGGTGCCGTCGGTCCTGGTGATCGTGCCGATCTTGCCGGTGACCCCGGGCCCGGCCGCCATGTTCCCTGGCACCGGCGGCCAGTAGGTGGCGCAGTCGCCGTAGCAGACGGACTTGTTCAGCGAGTCCGGGGCGAACGTGTAGAGGGTCAGGCCATTGGAGTTGGTGAGCAGGTCCTTGCCGGCGACCTGCCGGGCATCCAGCGTCTGCCCGCCGCCGGTCGCGACCGGCGGCGGCGTCCTCGGTGAGGCCACGAAGACGCCCGTCAGCGCGAGCGCGATCACAGAAACCGCGCCGACGAGCGGCAGCGCCCGGCGGCCTATACCCAGGCCGGACACCATGCCGGCGCCGAGCACGGCGAAGGCGGCCACGTCGATGATCGCGGCGACGATGCCCGCGGTCGTCCGCACCTCGGTGAAGCCGAACAATCCGAACTTGAGCGACAGCAGGTACCCGCCGAGAACCCCGAGCGCGAACGCCGCGCCCGCCGCGTACGCCAGCCGGAGGCCGGTCAGCGGGATCGCGATGGCCAGCAGGAAGGCCGAGATTATCTGCAGCAGGAACAGCGGGCCGATGGTCGGAATCGAGTTGTACCCGGTCAGGTACAAGTCGAGGTGAATGGATCCCGACGCGACCAGAAGTGCCGCCCCGGCGATCCCGTACCAGGACCGCCGGGGCAGTGACGCCCCCCTCATGCTCCCCACAAACGAGATCACGTGGCTGCCACCCTCAGGGTTCAACGGCGTGTGTAACAAAATGGTAAGCACGGTGAGACGGCGGGCTAGGCCGACGGCGGCCTAGGCCGACGGCGAGGCCGCCGGCGGACCGTGATAGGACGGGCCGGTGGCAGCGGTTACGGGCAAGAGGCAGATCATCAAGGCGATGGCGGTCATCAGGCGGCCGCGGGACGGGGCGCTGCTGGTCTCGGAGCCGGATTCCGGACCGGACCCGCTGTTCCAGCGGCCGCTCGGCGGGCACGTGGAGTTCGGGGAGTACGCGCTCGACACGGTCCGGAGAGAATTTCTCGAGGAAACCGGCCAGGAGCTGACCGACGTGCGGCTGCTGGGCGTGCTGGAGAACATCTTCGGCTGGCGGGGCGGCACCGAGCACGAGGTGGTGTTCATCTTCACCGCCGCGTTCGCCTCGCCGGCCGCCTACGAGGTCGAGGAGCAGCGCATCCTCGACAACGCGCACCGGCGGGTGCTGTGGCGGCCTGCGGATGCGGTCAGCCCGCCGCTGTATCCGGCCGGGCTGCCCGAGCTGATCGCGGCCCAGCTCAGCTAGCGCCCGCTCGGTCGGCGAGGGCGCGAGCGGGTGTGCCGGGCGCGGCGGGTGTGCCGGGCGCGGCGGGTGTGCCGGGTGCCGCGCGGCGGTCGATCCTGGTGAGGGCGGGCAGGGCCAGGACCCCGCAGGCCAGGGCGGCCACGCCGCCGATGACCAGCGCCCAGCGGGCGCCGATCGCCTGGCCGGCCCAGCCGACGACGGGACCGCCGATCGGCGTCGAGCCCAGCCAGGCCAGAGCCCACAGCGCCATCACCCGGCCGCGCATCTCCGGCTTGGCCGCCAGCTGGAGGGTGGTCTTGGCCAGCGAGTTGAACGTGATGCTGCCGTAACCGACGAAGACCAGTGCGGCGAGTTCGAGGGCCATGCTGGGAGCCACCGCGGCGGCCAGGATCGCGATGCCCCAGCCGATGGCGGCCAGGCACAGGGCCCGGGCGCGCGGGCGCGAACGCGCCGCCGAGATCAGCCCGCCGACCACCGCGCCGCCGCCCATGACCGAGGCCATCACCCCGTACGAGGCGGCCCCGCCGTGGAACACCTTGCTGGCCATCAGCGGGAGCGACACCTGGAACTCCCAGGCCAGGGTGCCGATCACCGCGATCATGACGAGCGGGATGAGCAGCTCGGGCGTGTTCCGCACGTAGCGCAGGCCCTGCCGGACCTGCCGCTTCTGCCTGGCGACCCGTTCGGCCGGGAAGAGCTCGGATTTGCGCATGGCGGCCAGCGAGATCAACACCGCGGCGAACGAGAGCGCGTTGCAGGTGAAGCACTGGGCGAGCCCGATGGCCGCGGCGATCACCCCGCCGAGCGCGGCCCCGAACACGCGGGCCATGTTCATGGCCACCGAGTTGAGGGTGACCGCGTTCGGCAGGTCCTGCGCCGGGACCATCTCGGAGATGAAGCTCTGCCGGGCCGGGTTGTCGAAGACGTTGACGAAGCCGAGCGCCAGGGCCAGCAGGTAGACGATCCAGAGCCGGATGCTGTGCGTACCGACGGTGACGGCGAAGACCGCCGCGAGCAGCCCCGCCAGCGACTGGGTGACGTACAGCACGCGCCGCCGGTCCATCCGGTCCGCGAACACCCCGCCGATCGGGCCGAACAAGAACATGGGCAGGAACCTGGCCGCGCTGGTGAGGCCGAGCTGGGTTCCGCTGTGGGTCAGGTCGAGCACGACGAAGGACTGCGCGACGCTCTGCATCCAGGTCCCGGCGACCGAGACCAGCTGGCCAGAGAAGAACAGCCGGTAGTTGCGCTGGCGCAGCGACGAGACCATCTGACCTCGGCTGAGTCCTAGGCGGCGCACCGGCTCCCTCGCACTCCCCTATCGCCTAGTTGTTAGTTGCGCTAATCAACTTTAGCACCGAGGGCCGCGCTCATGATCGTCCCGCCTCCTGCCCCCAGCTTCATGATCGCGGGCAGTTCCGGGCCGAATAGCCCCGGAACTGCCCGAGATCATGAAGTCGGGATGCGGCATCCGGGGCGGGAGCACGGGCTGCTGGCCGCCTTCGCGCCAGCCGGCCAGGGCGGGTAACGGGCACGGGGGGACGCGCCAGGCCCGTTAGGTCATAAAAGAACTGATGACCTTGTTGAACTCCTCGGGCTGCTCGGCGAAGCAGAGGTGGGAGGAATCCTCGATGATCACCAGCCGCGAGCCGGCGATCCTGTGGTGCATCTCCTCCAGGTGGCCGGGCGTGCATTCGTCGTAGCGGCCGCCGACGAGCAGCGTGCGGAGGGCGATTTCCGGCAGGCGGTCCATGATGTCCCAGGTCTTCAGGGTGCCGGTGACGGTGAACTCGCTCGGGCCGTTCATCGTGTTGTAAACGTCGTAGCCGGCTTCGGCGAAGGAACGCTCCAGGCCGGCCGGCCACGGATCGAGGCGGCACACATGCTTGCGGTAGAAGCCCAGGATGGCGGCCTGGTACTCGGGGCAGCCGGTGAAGCCGGCCGCCTCGTGCTCGCGGATGACGCGCCTGGTCTGTTCGGTCTCCTCGGCCAGCAGCGCCTCGCAGTCGCTGACCCAGCGGATCATGCTGGCCGGGCTGCCGCACAGGATCAGGCTCTCCAGGTCCGGCCGGCGGTCCAGGACGTACTGCATGGCCAGCATCCCGCCCCAGGAGCTGCCGAACAGGTGCAGGCGGTCGAGATTTAGAGCCGAACGGACCTGGGCCAGTTCCTCCACGAACCGGTCCACGTTCCACAGGGTGAGGTCGCCCGGGCGATCGGAGCGCCCGCAGCCGAGCTGGTCGTAGAAGATGACCCGGCGGGCGTCCGCCAGGGCTTCGAGCGGCTCGAGGTAGTAGTGGGTGAAGCCGGGACCGCCGTGCAGGCAGAGCAGCGGGATCGCGTCGGCGTTGTCGCCCACGGCGCGGTACCAGACCTTGCCGCCGGGGACGTCGATGTAGCCCTCTTCCGTCTTCATGAAGCTCCTCCGCTGGTACGGCGCGTGCGGCGGCGCGGGTCAGTACCGCTAGATTGACAGCATAGATTTCGTCCTGCCGCCGACAAGGAGCTGATCGGCATGTCTCTGTTCCAGAGGGCCCACGACATTCTCAATGCCAAGGCCAACAAGGCGCTCGACGCCGCCGAGAAGCCCGACGAGATGCTCGATCTCTCCTACGAGCAGATGCTCGACCAGATCACCAAGGTGCGGCAGGCCCTGGTCACCATCGCGGCGTCCCGCAAGCAGATCGAGCTGCAGGAGCAGCAGCTCCAGCACTCGGTGGACCACCTGCAGGAGCAGGCCAAGACCGCGCTGTCGCTGGGCAAGGAGGACCTGGCCCGGGAGGCGCTGATCCGCAAGGCCGCCGCCCAGGCCCAGATCGATCCGATGGAGGCGCAGCACCAGCAGCTCGCCGAGCAGCAGGAAAAGCTGGAGCAGACGCTGCAGGCGCTGCAGCAGCGGGTGAACACCTTCCGGACGCAGAAGGAAGTGCTGAAGGCTCAGTACGCCGCGGCGAGCGCGGCCAGTTCGGTGAACGAGAGCGTGGCCGGGATCTCGAGCACGCTGGGTGATTCGGGCGCGGCGCTGCAGCGGGCCCAGGACAAGATCGCGACCATGCAGGCGCGGGCCGGCGCGCTGGACGAGCTGCTGCAATCCGGGGTGCTCGAGGACGTCGGCGGCGACACCGACGACATCCAGAAGGAGCTCGACGAGGTCGGCTCGGCCGCGGACGTGGACCACGAGCTCGCCGCGCTGAAGGCCGAGATCGGCCCGGGCAGCACGCCGCCGGAGCTACCAGCGGCCGAGCCGCGCAGCTAGCCGGCGCTCCTCCGGGCCCTGACGGCGGGTCAGGGGTATCCGCTGCTCGCGGCGCAGGACCGGGGCGAAAGCGAACCACAGGACCAGCGCGATCCCGGAGGCGACCAGCACGCTCTCGAACGTGTCGGTCAGCCAGTGGGCGCGCAGGTAGGTCCGGCAGCACATCATCAGGACGGCGGCGATCATCACGCCGATCAGCGGCAGCCTGCGGCGGCCGGGGCGGCTCAGCGCGGCGACCAGGGCCAGTCCGACGACGGCCGTGGTGATGACGTGGCCGGACGGGAACGAGCCGAAGTCGGCCTGGACCAGGGGATGCGGCGGGCGCGGCCGTTCCACCAGGTGCTTGATCAGCTGGGAGGCGCTCGAGCCGCAGGCTTCGGCCAGCGCCAGGAACACCGCGGTCCAGATGCGCCGACGCCAAAGCAGCAGGACGACCAGGATGACCACTACGACCGTCCCGCCCCACGGGCCGGCCAGGTAGCTCAGTACCTCGCCCGCCCGGGTCAGCGGCCCGGCCTGCCAGGAGGTCACCACCGATAGCCACCACCGGTCGAGCCGGGCGGTGAACGGCCGGGTCTTGTCGGCCGCCATCACGGCGGCGAACGCGGCGGCGGCCGCGAGCAGGACCAGGCCGGCGGCCAGCATGACCGGGTTCCGGTCCCGCCGGGTGCCCGGTGCCGTGGCGGGACCGGTGTCCGGTGCCGTGGCGGGACGGTTGTCCGCCGGGCGCGATGCCGATGTTCCTTCCGTAGCTCATCCCTCCGGATCAGGCCGAATCCTTCGAGTCCGGGCTAGATGCCCAGATTGGCCGCGGCCAATCATGGTCTTCGACCCCGGGACGGGTCGCCGGTGCAGCTCTCCACCGATGGCGAGGTGATGACCGGGAAGGGCGCAGCACCGATATCGCCCCAGGCCGATGAGTCTGGGCGCCGCGGTACGTCTGCCAGTGGAGATGAAGATCCGCTGAGAGGGGCAGGTCATGACCGAGCCGAAGACGTACACCCTGGACGCGCCGGGGGCCCTCCTGCACTACGACGTGCGAAGCAACGATTCCAGCACCGAACCGGTCCTGCTGATCATCGGGTCACCGATGGGCGCGGACGGCTTTACCACCCTGGCCGGGCATTTCACTGACCGCACGGTCATCACCTACGACCCGCGCAGCGCCGGGCGCAGCAAGCGCACCGACGGCGCCACCCAGACGACGCCCGACGAGCACGCGGATGACCTGCACCGGCTGATCTCCGCGTTGGACGCAGGCCCGGTCGACGTCTTCGCCAGCAGCGGCGGCGCGGTCAACGCACTGGCTCTGGTGGCCAAGTATCCCGAGCAGGTCCGCACGCTCGTCGCGCACGAGCCGCCCGCCTCCCAGGAAGTGCCGGACCACGAGGCCGTGCTGGCCGCGTGCGCTGACATCCGCGACACCTACCAGCGCAGCGGCTTCGGGCCGGCGATGGCGAAGTTCATCGGGATCGTCAGCCACGAAGGCCCGTTCCCGGACGACTACGCCGACCAGCCCGGTCCGGACCCCGCGATGTTCGGGCTGCCGGCCGAGGACGACGGATCCCGGGATGACCCGCTGCTCAGCCACAACATCATCACGTGCAATGCCTACCGGCACGACTTCGACGCCTTGCGGAAGGCACCGACCCGCATCGTCATCGGCGTCGGCGCCAAGTCCGGCCAGCAGCTGGCGGGCCGTGGAGGCGCGGCCGTGGCCGGGCGGCTCGGGATCGCGCCCGTCACCTTCCCCGGTGACCACGGCGGGTTCCTCGGCGGCGAATACGGCCAGACCGGCGAGCCGGACGCCTTCGCCGCCACCCTGCGCGAGGCCCTCACCGGCTGACGGTCCGCACCCAGGCCGAGGTGTCCGGCGGCAGCAGGCCGCCGGACACGGGGTCACCGGACAGGGGGCCGCTGGCCAGCAGGATCTCGCCTGCGGGCAGCTCGACCGGGGCGGGCGACAGGTTAACCACGCAGGCCACGCCGCCGCGGTCAAAGGCGAGCACCCCGCCGGGCGTGGGCAGCCAGGTCATCGCGGCGGCGGCGAACTCGGCGCGGCGGACGCGCAGCGCGCGGCGGTAGAGCGCCAGCATGGACCCGGCCTGTGCTTTCGCGGACTGCCCTTTCGCGGACTGGGCTTCCGCGGACTGGGCTTCCGCGGACTGGGCTTCCGCGGATTGGGCCTCGACGGTCAGCTCGCGCCATTCCTTTGGCTGCGGCAGCCAGGGCTCGCCCGTGGTGAAGCCGAACGGCGGCTCAAGGCCGGACCAGGGCAGCGGCACCCGGCTGCCGTCCCGGCCGGGGTCGGCGCCGCCGGTCCGGTGCCAGATCGGGTCCTGGCGCAGCTCGTCCGGGATGTCCTCGACCTCCCACAGCCCGAGTTCCTCGCCCTGGTAGAGGTACACCGCGCCGGGCAGCGCCATGGTGAGCAGCGCGGCGGCCCGGGCCCGGCGGGTGCCGAGGTCTAGGTCGACCGGCTGGCTGTGGTCACGCCGGTCCAGCCCGAACGAGGTGTCGTTCCGGCCGTACCTGGACACGTGCCTGTCTACATCGTGGTTGGACAGCACCCAGGTGGGGGGCGCGCTGACCGCGGCGTGGAACTCCAGCGTGCTGCCGATCACCGCGCGCAGCTCAGCGGCGTCCCAGGGACAGCACAGGTAGGGGAAATTGAAAACGGTATGCAGCTCGTCCCGGCGCAGGTAGCGGGCCAGCCGCGCGGCGTCGGGCAGCCATACCTCGCCGATCAATACCCGGTCGGGGTATTCGTCAGCGACCGTGCGCCAGGCCCGGTAGATGTCGTGCACGTCATCGCGGTCGGTGTAGGGCGAGGGCCCTTCGGACTCCGGCAGCGCCGGGTCCTTGGTCAGCAGCGCGGCGGAGTCGATCCGGACGCCGTCGACGCCACGATCGAACCAGAACCGCAGGATGTCCTCGAACTCCTGGCGGACCTGCGGGCTGGCCCAGTTGAAGTCCGGCTGCTCGGGCGCGAACAGGTGCAGGTACCACTCGCCGGGCGTGCCGTCCGGGGTGGTCGTCCTGGTCCACGCCGGGCCGCCGAAGATCGACCGCCAGTCGTTCGGCGGGAGGTCACCGCCGGGGCCGCGCCCAGGCCGGAACCAGAACCGTTCGCGTTCCGGTGACCCGGACCCGGCCGCGAGCGCGGCCTGGAACCAGCGATGCCGGTCCGAGCAGTGGTTCGGCACCACGTCGATGATCGTCCTGATACCGAGCGCGTGAGCCTCCGCGATCAGCGCATCGGCGTCGGCGAGGGTGCCGAACGCCGGGTCGATGGAGCGGTAGTCGGCGACGTCGTAGCCCGCGTCGGACCTTGGGGACGGATACCACGGGCTGAACCAGATCGCGTCGACGCCGAGGTCGGCGAGATAGGGCAGCCGGGCGCGGACGCCGGCCAGGTCGCCGATCCCGTCACCGTCGCCGTCGGCGAAGCTCTGCACGTAAAGCTCGTAGATGGCGGCGTGGCGCCACCAGGCGGAAAGGGTCATGGCTCCTCAATGATCCCTGGTCAATGATCCCGGCTCAGCCCTTGAGGCTGCCCGCGGTCAGGCCGGACAGGATATTGCGCTGGAAGACGAGGAAGAACACGAGCGTGGGCACCGCGGCCATCGCCGAGGCGGCGAGGATCAGGTTCTGCGGGGTAGTGCTGCCGGCCTCGAAGATGCCGACGTTCAGGGTCTCCCGGCTCGGGTTGTAGCCGTACTCGACCAGCAGCGGCCACAGGAAGTCCTTCCACACCGCCACCAGGGAGAAGATCGAGACGACGCCGATGATCGGCCTGGAGATCGGCAGCACGACCGAGCGGAGGGTGCGCAGCGGGGACGCGCCGTCGATCGCCGCGGCAGCCAGCAGATCGCCGGGTATCGAGTCGAAGAACCGCTTGAGCAGGAAGATGTTGAAGGCGTTGGCCACCGAGGGCAGCCAGATCGCCTCCGGCGAGCCGATCAGGTTCAGGTGCAGGAGCGGCAGGTCGGACACTGTCACGTACTGCGGCACCACCAGCACCGTGGCCGGGATCATCAGCGTGGCCAGCATCAACGCGAAGATGACGTTGCCGAGCACCGGCCGCAGCCGGGACAGCGAGTAGGCGGCGGCCACGTCGAATACGAGCTGGAGCGCCAGGGCGCCGAAGGCGTAGTAGAGGGTGTTGACCAGCAGCCGCCCGAGGCCGACGCGGCTCCACGCGGCGGTGTAGCTGCCCGGGTGGACATGCGCCGGGATAATGGTCGGCGGCACCTGGACCGCCTCCTGCGTCGACTTGAGCCCGTCGGCGAACAGGAAGTACAGCGGGCCGATGAAGACCAGCGTGAAGATCACCACCATCAGCGTGAGCACCACCCGGTAGGCGATCCGGTGCCGGTTCAGCTGGGCGGACGAGATAAGCGATCGGTCTGTCGAGTCAGCCACAGATAGCCTCCGGAGAACACCGCTAGCACCAGCATCAGGACCACGCCGAGGGCCGACGCGCTGTTGTAGTTGCTCGCCCCGCTCAGCGCGAACGCGTACTGGTAGATGAGGTTGACCACGGACAGGGTGTTGTTGTTCACCCCGGCCCCGCCGTTGGTCAGGATGAACGCCTCGACGAACATCTGCATGGTGGCCACGATCTGCAGCAGGAGCAGCATGGACAGGACCAGCCTGGTCTGCGGGATGGTGACGTGCCTGATCTTGCGCAGCAGCCCGGCGCCGTCGAGCTCGGCGGCCTCGTAGAGCTCCCCGGGTATGTTCTGCAGCGCGGCCAGGTAGATCAGCGTGGCGCCGCCCATGTTCATCCAGGTGGCCGCGATCACCACCGAGATCATCGCCATGCTGGGCAGTCCGGTGCCCGGCGACTGGACCCACTGCGAGACCGGCAGGTGAAGATGGCGGAGGATGTCGTTGAACAAGCCGTAGGTCGGGTCGTAGAAGTAGGCGAACAGCAGTAGCGCCGAGGTGGGCGGCAGCATCACCGGCAGGTAGACCAGGCAGCGCAGGTATCCCTTGGCGTGCCGCAGCTCGTTGAGCAGGATCGCCACGAAGAACGGCACGGCGTAGCCGATGATCAGGGCCAGGACGGTGAACTCCAGCGTGTTTTTCCAGGCCGTCCAGAAGGTCGGGTCGTGGAAGATGCGCTCATAGTTCGCCAAGCCCGTCCAGCTAGTCACGCCGAGCGAACTCTTCTGGAAGCTCATGACGATCTCGCGGCAGATCGGGTACCAGGAGAAGAAGGCGAAGCAGATCACGGCGCCGATCAGGAACCCGTGCGCGGACGCGTTGCGCCTTGCCCTGGCGGCGAGCCGGTCCCCGGCGCGGGATCGCGCCGGGGACAGGGCCGCGGGCTTGCGCAGCGTGGCCAGGTCAGCCACTGTTGGCCAGGATCTGGTTGACCTGGCTGGTCGCGGTGGACAGGAGCTGGGAGATGTTCGCGTTCGGGTTGGTCAGCACCTCCAGCATGACCGGATCGAGGGTCTTGTAGACCGCCTGCGCGTCGACCGGCTCGCCCATCGCCAGCTCGTGGGCGTTGGTGAAGCTCGAGAAGAAGGCCGGGTCGACCGTCGCGCTGGAGACCATCAGCTGCTGCTGCTTAGCCTCGGCGGCGCTGGTGAACATCTGCGGCTCGGGGAAGCCGACCGGGAAGCCGTCGGCCTTCTGCCTGGCGTAGTTGTAGAAGCCCACGCCCGGCGTCAGGTTCTCGAACACCAGCCACTTGAT
>Ga0070697_100001584_pt1 | contig 17353 bp, 12 predicted proteins | sample KBSK1501metaG_FD_65475 | JGI IMG/M metagenome (GOLD analysis project Ga0070697, IMG submission 65475) | Corn, switchgrass and miscanthus rhizosphere microbial communities from Kellogg Biological Station, Michigan, USA - KBS K1-50-1 metaG | ecosystem: Host-associated > Plants > Roots >...
CAGTGGCCCGAATTCCTGCGCTCATCGCGGACGGTGCTAATCGCGGCTGGGCTGCATCCGGACACGCTCAGTTTTCGCGACGCACGCGAGCGAGGCTGGAAGAAAGGCCTGCGTTCGGCCAAGCTCGTGATAACCGATTCGCTGACGGCCGGTAGACTTCCAGCGGTAAGTGATGTGCGAGTCTTTCGCGTCATCTCGGATTCCTCAATCGCCGAGCTTCGTTCGTACGTGGAACAGTTTCTCCGGTAAAGCCTAACGTGGATTTCGGTTGAGTTTGAAACCTCCGTAGCTGTGAGCACGATGAAGGTCCCCAAGACGATATTGACCTAAGAAAGTTTCGACGTTGCCCAACTCATTTTCATTAATGCCCCAACTGGGGCATCTGAGAACTTATCGTAGTCGTCAGAGGAATTCCGACTTTAAGGCAAGCCGACGGTCACAGTTTCTGTAAGGCTAGTTCAGCTGCGGTCCGTGTCGGCTTGTTCGTACAAGCGATCAATTTCATTGCGATACTTCTCATCGACGATGCGGCGTTTCACTTTCAAAGTTGGCGTTAACTCGCCTCCCTCGATCGTAAGTTCATTTTCCAACAAGGCAACCTTCTTCACGCGCTCATACTGGGCGAGCTCCGTCGTCACTCCGTCAATCTGGCGTTGAAATAGATCGATGATTCTTGGGTGTTTACAGAGTTTAGCGTGGTTCTTCTCCTTAATACCCTTAAGTTGCGCATAGGATTCGATGCGTTCCCAGTCAGGGACGATCAGCGCCGCCGGAAACTTGCGGCCGTTGCCGATGAGCACGACCTGGTTAACAAAGCGCGACCCTTTGATCATCTGCTCGATTGGCTGTGGCGCGATGTATTTGCCACCGGAAGTTTTGAAGAGTTCTTTCTTGCGATCGGTAATGTGAAGGAATCCGTCTTCGTCAATCCTGCCGATGTCGCCGGTCTTGAACCAACCGTCTTCGGTAAACACCGCGCGCGTTTCCTCGGGCTTGTTGTAGTAACCGCGCATAACGTTGGGCCCGCGACTCTCTATCTCACCGTCGCTCGCAATGCGCACTTCAACGTTCCTTATCGGTTTTCCGACGGTGCCGACACGATTGTCTTCCATCATTCCGGCGGTGATTACCGGAGAAGTTTCAGTTAGCCCATAACCCTGTACGATTGGCAGACCCGCGCCGATATAAAGAAGTGCGAGTTCCTCAGGTAAGGCCGCGCCTCCCGAAACCAACAGGCGAATCCGTCCACCCAGAGCATTGCGCAACTTGGAAAAAATAAGCTTGTCGGCAATCTTCCGTTTCAGCTCGAGACCGGCTGGAATTTTCTTATGACGAGTTGACAGCTGCGCGTGTTCTTTGGCCACCCGAACCGCCCAGTTGAGTATGGCAACATTGAGTCGCCCTTTTTCGGCGGTTTTCTCTTTCACGCGCGCAAAAATCTTCTCAAAGATCCGCGGCACACCGACAAAGATCGTTGGTCTCACTTCGCGCAGATTGGGCCCAATGGTATCAAGCGACTCGCCGAAATATGTGGCCATGCCGTGGTAGAGATACATGTACATGGCCATTCGCTCGAGCACATGCGATAGCGGTAAAACAGAAAGCGTGCTGTCGTCCCGGGCAAATTTCAGATGGCTTGAGGAGTCGATCAGATTTGAGACGAGGTTTTCGTGCGTAAGCATCACGCCTTTGGGCTCGCCGGTTGTGCCCGAGGTGTAGATGATCGTTGCCAGGTCGTCAGGTTTGAGTAGGCGGGCGGCGTTGTTAATCAGATCGGGTTTGGTTGCTTCGAGCGTTCGCCCCTGCTCCTCGAGTTCAGCTAGCGAAATCCCGCGCGGTTCCGCGCCCGCGGGGTTCTCGAAAAAGACTACGTGCTCTATAGCGTTGCACTCAGCAATCGCCTCGCGCACATGTTGAAACTTCTCTTCATTTTGTATAAAGAGCACGCGAGCGCCGGAGTCTTTCAGTATGTAGCGGACCTGCGGCGTGGTTAACGTCGGATAGATGGGAACATCAATCGCAGTTGCAAACATGCAACCCACATCAGTCAACACCCATTCCGGCCTGCTCTCGGAAAGGATCGCCACCCGGTCGCCGCGTCGCACGCCCAGCGAATAAAGACCGGCGGCAATTGAGTGCGCGCGCTTGAGCATCTCAGCGGCTGAAATCGCAAGCCAGCGGCCATCTTTCTTGTAGTTAAGCGTGTCAGGCCGTGGGTGAAAGCGAGGCACGTGCTCAAACACTTCCACGAGCGTCCTGGGCTCTCCCTCATGCAAGGGAACGCGCGTAGTGGTCTCCACTTCGCCAACCTCGCCGGAGGGTGAAGAGATCACTGAAGCTTCGGTCGTCTGATTCACTTGGCGTTAACCCCGTTGAGAAAAATATCCAGCACCTGATCAGCCATGGGTGCCAACTTGTAACGCCGCTTTGAAAGAATCCAGTTGGTGGCCATTTCGTCCAGGGCGCCGAAGAGTATTTTCGCCACGACCTTGGCGTTAAGTTCCGGACGAAACACGCCGGCGCGCTGGCCTTCTTCAAAGGTGGACCGAATGAGATTGAGATACTCGGCGAAGCCGGCCGCCGAAAATTCCTCCATGAATTTTGTGGAGCCGCGCAGCTCGACCTGGAAGACAACGGCCAGGTCACGATCGTCGCCGAGTCGCTCGAGATGCAACAAGGCTATGCGTCGCAGTTTTTCCCTTGGGTCGTCAGTCTGTTCGAGTTGCTTTCGTCCGGCGGCAATCGCCGCCTCCATGCTGCGATCGAATATGGAATGAAGAATCTCTTCCTTACTTTTGAAGTAGAGATACACGGTGCCATCGGCAACCCCCGCCTCGCTCGCGATATCGGCGACCTTTGAGCTGAAGTAGCCGTTATGGGCAAACACGCGAATAGCCGCGCGCAGAATTGCTTCGCGTTTATCGGTGACGACCGGACGATCGGAATTAAGTGAACGAGCTGAACGCATTCAAATTGAGGTATCGCCTTTTCCAAACCCGCGTAGCGGGTGGAAGCGTAAAGCCTGGAGTGGAGCGAAGCGGAACCCCAGGTCGATGACCAGGATGATAAATCGAGCGCGCGAAGCGTCCGATAGCGCAAACGCCGTAATTAACTGTTGTGTAGTCGTCTGTCGCCGCGCTTCGCGGGCTTGGAACAAAGACCATCACCACTCGTTCAGAGGTCCCTTGCCCGACTGAATGAACGGCCACTCATTTCTGTCGGCGCTAGCGTAACCGCGCTACGGTATTAGGGCAAGAAGTAATCGGCCGCGGAGCTTTGCGCTATTCCCGGAAGGCCATTGGCGCACCAGATAACGTTGTTGTGCTGGAACTAGGTGGTTGTGGGACGACAAATACAGAACCGGGAGCGGTAGCGACCGGGTGGGACTTGCGAAAAACGACATCTCATCTTGGATCTTACCTTGACGATGAACTCCGCCCGTCGCAGTCCCGGTCGCTACCGCTCCCGGTTCTGTATTCCTCGACCCACAAATGCAAATAGAGTCAGTAGTTGGCTTGGATCTATTCCTCAGGTCTGAGCAGCGTTTCACCATCTGACGCGCGATCTTCGGAAATCAACTCCTCGTCCTCATTCACGGGCCTCAGGTGACGCAGCAGAAACTCCTGTTTGGGATAAGGAATTTCGATACCGCTCTCCCGGAACAGCCGTTCGATGCGGTAGTTAATGTCGCTTTTGATTTGCGGGTGGCGGCTGGGTTGGCGGGTCCAAATCAGCAGCCGAAAGTCGAGCGAGTAGTCGCCGAATTTCAAGAACTGTACTTTGGGTGGAGGATCAGTAAGCACATTCTCGACATCTTCAGCAGCTGCCAGCAGAGTCTTTGTGACGAGGTCGACATCTGAGGTGGTGGCCACGCTTATCGGTATTGCAATGCGGGCTCGTGGATCGCCGTAAGACCAGTTGATGACGCGCTGGCTGACCAACCTGGAATTCGGGACGATGATGGCGATGCGATCGTTGGTGTAGAGGATCGTGGTTCGCAGTTTGATACTTTGCACGTCACCTTCGTCTTCGCCAATGGTAATCCGATCGCCGACGCGCACCGGCCGTTCGAAAAGCAAAATGAAGCCTGAGGCAATATCTGCGGCAATGTATTGCAGACCAAATCCGATACCTACCGAAAGCGCTGTAAAGACAACCGCAATCGACGTTAGGTCAAGTTCAAACGCACCTTTCAAGACCGCCACGATCCCGATTACAAGCACCAGGTATCTGAGCAGACGCGCAATGGTGTAGCGAAGACCGGCGTTTATGTGGGTGCGTTTCGCAATACGGCGATCAAGCAGCGAGCTCAACTTTCCCGACAACACCAGTACCGCAACCAGAAGCACGATGCCGACTATCAGCCTGAAGGTCGACACCTTCATCGTGGGAGAATCTACGAAGCGAGTGGTCAGGAATTTCCAGACACTCTCAAGGATGCTCAAGCCCTTCTGCCAAAGCAGGATTGTCTCAAGGAACCGTTGATTGATTAGCAACAGAGGACTCATTCAGCTCAACTCCACGAACGTTCGACTCAGCTGTTTCGGATCAATATATTAACCAGACGTTACTGCCGGTCAAGTGATGGGCTGGGACCACGGGCGCCTCGCCCGCAAACGCGCCGGACGGCGCGCAGTCTCATATAGAAGCTCCCACTTCATTGTTCGCGCTTCGCGCTCATTTGCGGGCGGGGGCGCCCGCGGTCCCAACAAATCACTTGACCGAACAAACCGAGCTTTGCCCTAAAAGTTGGAATGCAGCTTCTTCTCTGTGCAACCTCCGTGTTCTCTGTGTCTCTGTGGTTACTATTTCGCAGCAAAACTCACCACAGAGGCACAGAGAACACAGAGGTTGCACAGAGAAATGATTAGCGAGGTACTTTTGAGGCAAAGCCAACAAACCGCGATCTTGATTCGGCATTTTCCTTGACTTCTCTGCGACCCTCGATTATTAACTCCAGCTCTAATCGCACCTGGTCAGCTCACATGCAACGACCCGAGAAAGTAGAACCAACCTTCCCTCTTTCCAATGAGGAGCCTTAACTCACATGCCTGAAAAGACCGACAAAATCATTACCGCCGAGAGTGGTTCCGAGGAGCCCAAACAACACTTCGCGATTCCCGCCAGAGATAGTAACAACATGACTCAGGCACAAGAGATACTGCGGGGCCGTCAGGCGCAACCTCGCGAGATGTTGGAACTGGCGAAGAAGCTAAAAGGCGAGACACGCTTTAGTTACGCCAGGCGTTTGCTGGCGCGAGCTAGCGCCCACGAAAGCATCTCCAGAGATAAGAAGCTGCGCGAGAATATCTTTCAGCAACTCGCGCTCTGTACCTACAAAGATCAGGATTTGCCGTTAGATGAACGCCTCGATCGCGCGCTCGGCATCCTGGACCAAATCGCCGACTTTGACACCACCACTGATCAGGAAACGCTCGGTCTGATCGGCTCAATCTTTAAGCGCAAATGGGAAGTAGATAACAAGAGGCAGAATCTCGAGCGTTCGCTGTTTTATTACTTGCGCGGCTATGAACAGGGTGTGGCAAACGATCAGGGTTACACCGGCATCAACGCCGCCTTTGTTCTTGATCAATTGGCGAGTCTTGAAGAAGGAGAGGCGGAAAAGGCAAGCAAGTCGTCGAAGGCTGCTGAGCAACGCCGCGCGCGGGCTCAGACTATTCGACAGGAAATCGTGGATCAGGTGGGTACGATGATTGGAGATCCCAGTCACCAATGGGTCACCGATCAGTGGTGGTACTACGCCACCCTGGCTGAAGCACATTTTGGATTGCAGAACTATGAGGAGGCAGTCAAGTGGATAACCGAAGGGCAAAAGGCGGCAGGTCGAACCTTTGAATGGGAAATGGAATCTTGCGCGCGCCAACTCGCAGCGCTCGCCAGATTGCAGGACGATCAGCATTTGCAGGGCGAAGACTTTGTCTCCACGCCAGCCTGGGCGGCGCTGGAAGACGCCTTCGGCGCTGCTGCGGTTCCGCGCACAGCTTTTGTCGGCAAGATAGGGCTGGCGTTATCAGGTGGCGGCTTTCGAGCTTCGCTCTACCACCTGGGCGTACTGGCGCAACTGGCAGAGCTTGACGTGCTCAGGAATGTTGAAGTGGTGTCGTGCGTGTCCGGCGGCTCCATCCTGGGCGCACATTACTACTTGAAAGTGCGTGATCTGCTTCAGAACAAAACCGAGGAACAGATCACCCGCGAAGATTACCTCCGTATTGTCCATGAAATGATAGACGAGTTTGTCTGCGGCGTTCAGCAGAACATACGGATGCGGGTGGCAGTCAATCCTCTGAAGAACCTCAAGATGTTTTGGAGTAGCGACTATTCACGTACGACGCGCATCGCCGAATTGTATGAACGACACCTCTACGCGCGGGTCAAGGACGGAAATGAAGGGGAGGATCGCTGGCTCAACGGCTTAACTATTGCGCCATTGACGAAGGCGGCCGATGAGACAACGTTCAATGACAAGGAGTATGCCCCGAAGTATCAGAACTGGCGACGGGATGCGAAGGTTCCAATTCTGGTACTTAATGCTGCCACGCTTAACACGGGCCACACCTGGCAGTTTACCGCTTCGTGGATGGGCGAGGCGCCGGCCGGAATCGATAGCGAGATCGACGGCAATGATCGCTTGCGCCGAATGTATTATCCAGACGCTCCTAAAAACTACCAAAAGGTCCGACTGGATCAGGCAGTGGGCGCTTCGGCCTGTGTTCCGGGACTCTTCGAGCCACTTTCGTTTGATCATCTTTACCCGGATCGCATAGTTCGCCTCGTTGATGGTGGCGTTTGCGACAACCAGGGCATCGCCAGTTTGCTGGAGCAGGACTGCAGAGTGCTACTCGTGAGCGATGCCAGCGGACAGATGGAGTCTCAACCAGCTACGAGCAGAGGCATATTCGGTGTCTTGCTCCGCACGAATAGTATCTTCCAGGCGCGCATACGCGAGGCTGAGTACCATGACTTAAAGGGTCGCCGTCGTTCCGGCCTCTTACGCGGGTTTATGTTTGTCCATTTGAAGGGCGATTTGGAAGTAGATCCGATTGACTGGATTAACTGCCTCGATCCTTATGACGCTTCCGACGATTCGCGTCCGGCCTCACGTCGCGGGCCGTTGACCAGCTACGGCATCGCCAAGGACATGCAGGAACTCCTCTCCGGGATTCGAACTGATTTGGACTCATTCTCCGAGGCTGAAGCCTATGCGCTAATGACGAGCGCCTATCGAATGACCGAGTATCAGTTTAAGTATGGGAAGTGCGTCGAAGGTTTTGCTAGTCCGGCACAGGCCGAACCCTGGAAGTTCCTTGAGATTGAAAGCAGCATGAAGGGATACGGACAATCATATGACTACCTGAAAAAGCTGCTCAAAGCCGGCAGCAGTCTGGCATTCAAAGTCTGGCAGATCGATCCGGTACTCAAGTATGGCTTGAGGGGCGTGCTGCTGTTGCTAGCCCTTGCGATCACAGCCGTGTTCTACCTGAGGTGGGAAAAGCCGCTGCCTGGGTTCCTGTCGGACGGGGGAACTGCGTTACTGAGGTGGCCGGTGAATAAACTTGAACAGCTGGCAACAACACTGCCTACCTTAACCTTCGCGCAAATTGCTTTCGCGATCGCGGCTTTGTTCAGCGGCTATTTGCTGGCGCGCATACTCACTTCGCTGCTGGGAGACTTCCTGGCAGGCAATGTCCTTCTTTTAGTGCGCTGGAAGGATACGCTTCGCCGGATCTTGATGGCCACGCTCTTAAGCACGATCGGCTTTCTCGTCTCAGTCCTCCATTTGTACATCTTTGATAAGAGATTCCTGCGCCTTGGCACCCTTCAAGCAGTGAAGCAGAAGAGTGAATAGTTAAGCCGGCTCGGCCATAAAGATCGAGAGACTTGAGCGCTGCGGAATAATGGCGGAGTAGACAGAACTCGAATCTTACCGTTCGGTCTTCAAGGCTCAAAGGGCCTTGAACTATATGAACGCCGGTTATTGGTTGAAGCACGAGCGAAGAGCTTAGAGGTCTGCCTTTTTGCTAAACGATAGCGGCTGGAATTACCACTTCTCTCCAATCGAAGAAATCGAACTGCATTGTTGTAGAAAATATCCTGCTTCTGTTCTGGTGTCAGAAAGATGGCTGATTCGATGCCCTTGATTGCCAGGCCAATTGCATCCGGCCACACCATCTGGTCCGACCCAAACATAATACGCTTCCCAAATCCAGCCTCTACCAGCCGACGTAAGTAAGCGTGGAATTCTTTACGCGGCAGTGCCCAGTCAATCACACCCAGATCAACATACACCTGAGGGTGCGCCCACATTAATGCAATCATCTCGTCCAGCATAGGCCAACCGGCATGCATAACGTTGACTCGTAGCCGGGGATGCCGGATGAGCACCTCTTCCAAAAGCAGTGGGCTGCTGAGCGCTGCGCGGTATTTGGGTGCGTCGTCGTATACGATTCCCGGTTTGCTGAGCCCGATGTGAATGGCGAGTGGTATGTCCAGTTCCTCGGCCAGCGCGAAATATTGTTCCAACTTCGGGTCATTTGGAGCTACTCCTTCATATTGAGCTCCGATTTCGCCCAACGCCTTCAGACGTCCGGCAGCATGTTCTCTGCGAAGGAAATCTAAATTCGGTAACGCAGGATTATCAAAGCCATACGAAGGAATTATGCGATCAGGGGAAGCAGCATTCCACCGCAGGACCGCCTGGTAGTCGTTGCTGACAACCGCCTTGACAATGTTGTACTTTTTCATTTCGGCAAAGGTAGCTTGCATGTGGGCCAATTCAGTAGTGGCAGTCATCGGCTGTCCGGTTAGGGGATTAGGCACTTTTTGCGCCCACCTCTCGTCTTTCTCATATGCGTGCATATGGACGTCAATGATCGGAGGACGGGTTTTCTGATTTTTTTGAGCGGCAGCGGCTACCGCAAATATTGTCAATAAGCCTAAGCCGAGAATTTGTTTCTTCATTGCTACCTCCAATCCGTTTTTACAATATGCCTCCTAAAGGGAACCAACATAACAGGCAACTCTTCCGCGCTCAAAAATTTTTCCAGGGAGCACCGGCTAATTCTGGTAATCTCTGAAACCTATGAGCGTTTGGAAGACGCTGTTGGAAACAGCGATACACGCCCCGTCACCGCATAACGTGCAGCCGTGGCGCGTGCGGATTCTCTCCGACGAGCGCGCTGACTTACTCATCGAAAAACGCCGGACGCTGCCAAAAGAAGATCCGACCGGAAGCTTCATCATCCTGACGATGGGTCTCTTCATTGAGTGCCTCCGAATTCTGGCCGCAAATAGATCACTAAGTCTGCATTTCGAGCTGTATCAGGCGCTGTCGCAGTTTAGTCCGGAGCATATAGCAACGGCGGAAAGTGAATTGCTTCCGTTTGCCCGGTTGTCGCTGAAACACGACGAGGATTCGCGTGAGCACATCAAGGAGAGCTACGACGACGCATTGTTTCTCACGCGCCGAACGTCGCGCATTTCCCTGCTGCCTGAATGCGTGCCCGATGAAGCAGTGCGGGCACTCACAAATCTGGCACGCGACTGGGGACAAAGATACGAACAAATAAGCGAGGGCAAAACCGTGGAACTGATTCTGGAGCGGAATATCGACGCTCTGTTTGCAGATCTGAACGCACCCGCCTATCACGATGAGATAGTAGAATGGTTTCGCTTCACCGATCGCGCTTCACTGCGGACACGAGATGGACTCGACTATCGTTGCATGAATAGCTCGCGCCTCTCTTTCTGGTTAGCGGCGCGCTTTCCGCAGTTACTACAACTCCCACTCGCGCGCCCGCTGCTGAAAAGAATTTATCGTCAGCAACTCGGCATCGTGCCCACTATCGGTATGCTCGCCGGGCCTTTCTGGGAGCCGGAAAGCGCCTTCGAGACCGGACGCTTCTTGATGCGTTTTTGGTTGGAGTTGGCTAAACGCGATCTTTACCTTCACCCATACGGAAATCTGGTAACGAATAAGCCGGCCGCAGAATGGTGCCGTCAAGTGTTGGGGGTTTACGACATCTGGCTGATTTTTAAAATCGGTTTTTCAAAGGTGCCGCCGCAGAGCTATCGCCGCAGCGTCCAGGAGGTGCTCGTTGATTAATCGTCTGCTGACCGGAACAACGCTCTGGTTGCTCTGGATCGTTCGCCGGATAATCAGTCTTGATCGGCGAGCCTACATGGTGCTCAGCGCCGGGGCCCTTCAGCCATCGCTGGCCAGGATTGGAATGCTGCGCGCCCACGCTGTCTATCTGAAAGCGAAAGACAACTGCCCCGCATATCAGGCTTTTCTCGAAACGGAAGGCTATCGCCAACCCGGCCGCTGGAGCCTTGCAAGCTTGCCCATCACCACCAAGGAGAATTACGTCAAGAAATACTCGATTGTCGATCGCTGTTACTACGGCAAGCTGCCGGCCGCCGGCGTGGTGATTGACGAATCCTCAGGCTCTTCGGGTGTTCCGAACAATTGGGTACGCAGCGCTGAAGAACGCGAAGACGTCAAACGCATTCTCCAACTCAACTATCAGCTGATCTACCGCGACCAGGGCTGCATCCTGCTCAACTGTTTCGCGCTTGGGCCGTGGGCGACCGGCATGAATGTCTCCATGTCGCTCGTTGATGTCGGCATTCTTAAATCCATAGGTCCCGAGCAAAAGAAACTCGAAAACACCCTCGAGACATTCGGGCGGAATTATCGTTATCTTGTCTTCGGTTACCCCCCTTTTATCAAAACATTTGTCGACACAACCCGCCTTGATCTGAAGCAATACCGAATGGACCTGATCGTCGGTGGCGAAGGCATCTCCGAACCTTTGCGCGCGCACCTGCGGCAGTATTTCCAGACGGTGATTTCTTCTTACGGGGCGTCTGATCTGGAGATCAATATTGGCGTCGAGACTGAACTGACTATCAGCCTCCGTCGTCTCTGCATGAAAAATCGCGAACTCTCGCAGGGCCTTTTTGGACGTGAGCTGCCGCCGATGATCTTTCAGTACAACGCTCTCGACTACATCATCGAAACGACGCCAGCAGGAGAGCTCGTCTTCACGATCGGACGGCAAACCAGTGCGGCGCCGAAGCTTCGTTACAATCTGCACGATCTCGGCGGCACGATTACCCACCGACAATTAACGGAACGTCTCGCGGCCAAAGGCCTGAATGTTTTCGAGCTCGCCAAACCACAAAGCCGCTTTCCGCTCCTTTTTGTTTTTGGCCGCAGCGATTTGACGGTGCCATTTTATGGCGCGAAGGTCTACCCGACGGATATTGAGGAGATCATTAACGCCGATCCAAATCTGGTGAAACAGCTGAACTCTTTTCAGATCGCCAGCTATGAAGATGAAGCAATCAACCGGCGTCTGAAGATTCGATTGGAAACGGTCAAGGAACTACCGGGAACGCTGGCGCCAGCCGCTGAGCTGCATCAGACGTTCTTTGACGGATTGTGCCGAGTCAACCAGGACTTTCGCGAAGTGACGAAGATGTTTGACCCCAGTTGCCTGGAGATTGAGATTTACCGGTTCGAAGACGGGCCCTTCAGCGGCCGCGACATCAGGATTAAGAATAAATATGTGGCGCAGTGAAGGCAGTGGCACGACGGAAATCTTACCCTGATCTTACCTCCACGGATTAACCAATAAAAATGGGGGTGGCAGCCATCACAGTGATCAACGTAAGGTTACAGGAATTTCCATCATCGCGCCAAGATCGCGCCAAGTTGATCGTAGGTTGTTTTGTGCGCGATTCACGCAGTTGGGATCGCGACCGCCAACTTTCCCAAAATCTGCTCGCTCTGAAATGATTACTCACTCGGGAAAGGATATTAACTATGTCCCAACAAAAGGATATTACCAAGGAGAAGATGGCGCAGGGCGGGAATGTCTCCAACGAGGCTGTTTCGCAGCCAGAGGTTTTGTCCGAGGAGACTAAGTCTCAACGAAAAGATTTGGTCAAAGACATTATTGGGTACTTGTCCAAGGAAATCGAAACGGTCACTAACGGCATGATGGTGTTTCGCTCGCGGATAAGTTTTGCCGTTTTAGTCGGACCATTTTTGATTCTGGGCACTTTGGTTTATGCCGCGAAGGGCCTGAGCATTTCGACAGATTTCAGTGCTTACGCATGGACAGCCATTGGCGTTGTTCTCTTGTCTTACTTAGCGCTTGCCTTTCTGTCCGGATTAATTGAGGAGGACGGCTGGAGGCAGTGCAATAAGTGGAGGAAACTAATCTCAGACTTGCAGAGGGATCCCACGATAGAAATTAACGAGAGAAAATGTTCGGACGGATGAATATGATATTGACCCCGGGCCCTGGATGAAATGGAGCTACCTCATTGCTTGCGCGCTGATGTTACTCGCCTTCTCTAGCCTTGTGTTCTTCCTTTTCCAGGTCAAGACCACCCCGGTCGAGGGGCCTCAAACAACGACTAACATCTCTAGTCCAACGCAAGGGGCTACCAGTGGACCTGGAACCGTGAAACCTTAACCGGAAGGAAGATCCGTGATGCAGGAGAACGTTGAACGTTACAAACATCGCCGACCCATCGAGGGTCGGCGACTTTGTTTGTGGGTGTTGTGTTCCGGGGGGCTGTCCTGGGCTATTGCATTGCGCGCCTGACGGCGCGTTTGCTGGCGGGACGCCCGAGCGGGCGTATTTTGCACTAGTTGATGCAAGAATTCTAGTAAGGAGGTACGACTAAGAAGTGATGAAGGATGAGTAATGAGTAAGGAGACAGTTAGGTAAACAGGCGGATGGGTGATAGAGTCCGCGGCGAATCGAGCCCAGCTCCCTCTCTTCTCAGCTTTTCTGGAATCCTCCAGACCACCTGAAGTAAATAGCTCCCACAAAGAAAGGTAACCCCCAATGAGAATCCTCCTCTCGGCCGTCCTGCTTGCAACAGCGAGTATGCTCTGTTTTGCTCAGGATAAGGTCGTAACTCCCCCAACCGTCAACCCTGTAATCCTCACCACGACCAGCGAGCTTGCGACAGATGCAGGAGCGTCTGCGCCGCTGGCGACTGTTCCGTCAGATCCGTTTCTGGCGACGCGCATTCCCCCGAACTCGAAAATCTACATTGCTCCCTTTAAGAGTGAAGACACCACCAAGCCGGTCGAAGGTTTTGAGTCGTCCATGGCTGCCGCGCTCCGCAAGAAGGGCGTCCCTCTAATCATGGTCAACGACCGCTCGCAGGCAGACTTTGAGATTGCCGGCTCGGCTGACAAAAAAGGCGCCGGCTTTGCCAAGAAATGGCTCATGGGTGACTTCCGTCGCTCGACCTCGGCGTCATTAACAGTGACGAATCTCCGTACGGGTGTTATCGCCTACGCCGACTCTTCGGATCGTTCCTCCGCCAACCGAGGCTTGCGTTCCTCCGCTGAGAAACTGGCGAAGTATCTGAAGCGCAAAATCGTGGACGATCAGAAGAAGTTTGTGAGCATGGTGGCGCCTGTCGCACTCAGATAGAGCAATCCGGCGGATTACGCCAATGAACTGGAAAGACTGAATCGCCGACCCATCGAGGGTCGGCGAATTTGCTTGTGGCTGGTTGTGATCCGGGGGGTGCTGCCCTGGGCTTTTACATTGCGCGCCTTTGGCGCTTTTGACTCGACGCGCCCGCGCGGCGTCTTTCCCTAGTGGACCGGTAGTGTCAGCGATTGCGGCGCGACTTGGAGGAGCGTTTCAGGCCTTGATACCTGACGTTACCGGGAAGCTTCGGCGGGAGGTCGAGTTCGTCGTCGACGATGTCTTCGATGTGAACGCCGGCGGCGCGGGCGTATTCCAGGACTAGCGGTAAGGGTGGCACGCGTTTGTCACGTTCGTAATCTGAAATCCGCGTGTAATAAACTGACTCTTCATAGCCTAGTCGCCGCAACATCTCGCTTTGGGATAGCCCGAGCGCAATTCTGATTTGAAGCAGCTTCTTACCTAACCGTTCGGCCTTCTGTACCATCAGGAGTAACCTCCTGGCGGAACAGTTCTCGACGAACAAAACTTGTCGCTATACCGAATACGGTATAGAATTCGTTCGCGTTTACGATTCGCCGTGAGTTGGAGCCTTCCAGGCTCGACGGCGATGCTCATCACTCGCTTTCCTGGGAGGTTGAGCTACGCATTGGCCGTTGTATTCATCAGTTAAATCGCCGCAGAGCATAGCAGAAGCCGCTTTAGGAAGTCATGAGTTTGATGCAAGAATTTTGGCAGAGGCGTAAAGGGGAACGGGGAACCGGAAAGTCCCTGCGTACGACTGTTCTTAGAGCGCCAAAGGCGCGAAATGTAACAGCCTGGGGCAACGCCCCAGGAACTCGAAGTACTGATACTTGAAGCGCTGAAGGCGCGTAATGAAGTTGATGTCTCAGCTCCCTGAAGATCAACCCGCTAGTTTCATTTCGCGCCTTCAGCGCTCTACGGTTCTGTTTGGTATCCCTCCTGGGGCGTTGCCCCAGGCTATTACATTTTGCGCCGTTGGCGCTTTCAAACGCATGAAGCCGTCAACTTGATCACTCGCCGCTTTTCGTCGTCTGAAGTCGCTCACCCGATCACCCGCCGCAGTCCGTCGTCAAAGAAACCGCTGACTTGATCGCCCTCTTTCCTGAAGGAGGTTTCGGATCTATGTTGGCTCCTGCACGCCCAAGGTCGACGGAACCGGAGTTCCGGCTTTTGTATCTCGGTAACGATTTGAAATTGATAGCAGCTTTGCGACAAGTGCTGGCGGAACCCGTCTACCGGCTGGTGACTTGCTCGGATCGTGAGAGCGCCGTGCTGTTTCTCAAGAGCGATATTCCGTATGAAGTGTTGCTGATTGATTTCGAATGGCAGGGGAAGAATGGATTGGAGGTCGCGCGGCTGGCGCGAAAGCTTCGGCGCCGCAAGCGAATGCCGATTGTGTTGCTGGCAGGCGCTAAATTGAATCGTCGGAGGCAGACGGTTGCGGCGGAAGCTGGCGTAACTACATGGATGTTAAAGACGGAAAAGATTGAGGAACCAATAAAACGAGTGATGGGTCAAGAGCCGGCGGCCCAGATTCCGCCGATTAGGTGAACATGAACTGGAAAGGGAGTTTGATTGGATTACTTGCGGTGAGTCGCTGAAAGAAATGGCGGAGGGGACAGGACTCGAACCTGCATATCCTTTCGGACGGCGGTTTTCAAGACCGCTGCACTACCATTATGCGACCCCTCCGCGCCTGGCGAAGGAACTATAACGCACGCGCGGGAAGTTGCTCAACTTTGTCGGGAAAGAGGGTGGGTTCAGATTGGACGAGCGACGCAGAATTCCCGAATCAACACTACACAAATACGGAACCGGGAGCTGTAGCGACCGGGTCCAAGCCTCGCTGCAGTCAAAATCGAATGTACAAATCAACTTGTTTATCGAGTCAACAATCTTCTGTCAAGTTGAGCATCTCGCACCGGGCCCCCGGTCGCTACAGCTCCCGGTTCCGTATTTGTGCGGCGTTCGTCGAGTTGTACTGCCTGGCTTATATTGAACGGACCAGTACTGGGCTCTCCAAACTGAACCAGTACCGGAAAAACTCGTTCGCGCCTGCGGCGCTCATTGCGGGCGAGGGCGCCCGCGGTCCCAGCAATCACTTGATCGAGAACTACGCATCTTAGCTTCGCCACACAAAATCAGAACTGGGAGCGATAGCGACCAGCCGATCACTCAACTGACAAGTTCCCAGAATTGGAGCTCTCTCTCGAGCACATTTCATGAGTTGACTCTTCGGCTGGTCGCTACCGCTCCCAGTTCTGATTTTGTGTGGCGAGTGTTGAATGACAAGCCACGGCTGCGATTGCTTGCGCAGAGATGATTACTGGTTCCAGGTTTTCGGCAGGTGGGTTAAGAACCCGCCGACGCGAAAGAGAGAGTTACCAATTTGAAATGGTAGCCGTGGCAAGTCGTTGAAGGGTCCGTTCATGGTAGTAGTCGCTTCAATCGCGTTAGGCCAGCGATGTTGTAGTCCCTTCAGAATGTCCTTCCTTAAGCGCAAGTGGCCCGACATCGGGAAGTCGTGCCTGCTGGTCATCGAAGGCGCTCGCGAACCCCACTCGCTCAGAACTGTCGGCACAAGCCAGCGGGGAGTTTTTTTTGGGCGCGCCGCTTCCGGAAGTCCGACGACTCTTGCACCCAAAAGTTGTTGCGCCAGAGCAATCGCACAAACCACCGGTGCAGCCTGTCGCTTTTCGCCCAGACAGTAGTTCCAGTCGAAATCTTGTGGAACCGACTCCAGAGCTGCAGCTACATCCGTAAGCCAGAGCGGCCGCCAGGCACCCTCGCGCATCAAGTGAAAACAAACCACGCGCAGATGATCCTCAACTCCGAGAATGCGAACATCGGTTTGATCCATAGTGACGAGCTCGGAACGCGTGAATAATTTTTCTTCTTCGCGTATGCCAAACCTTGCAAAGCCCGAATGGAGATCCACGCTGAACTTCCGCGGATCCAAATCAGCCAGCGCCCGCTCAGCGCTTTGAAACTCTTCCGGACGAACGCAAAGATCAATGTCGCCATAGGGACGAAGGCCACGTTCTGGGTAATAGCGAGCCGCGGTCCAACCTTTAATCAGTATGGGCTCAATGCTGCGCGCGCGGAGTAAGGCGAACACTTCTTCGATCCTGGATTTGTGAAGGCGAGTCTCCAGCGTGTAAAGGCGAAACTTCTCATGCAGCTGCTCGGCGGCGGCACAACTCTCGAGCTTACTTGAACGCAGGCGCCACCATCCGAGCGCGCCCGCGCCGGTTTGCAGCAGGAGCGGCGCAATTCTTTCGAAGTCGGTCGCAGAAAAATCCAACGCCGGTGGCTTGCGACGCCACGCGCCGCTGAGAAAGGCTGCGACGAGTCGCCCGGTGTCTTTCGCGGAGTTGGTGTTCATGCCTGGTAGGCAATAGTGCCGACGATCCAGAAGCCGAGAATATACTGTCGTTGGGTTACGGACAAAGTAGTATTGGCCAGCACGAGTCCAGTTTAGTATGAATAAGGAATCACCACTCGACGACCGTCGCACAAATACGGAACCGGGAGCGGTAGCGACCGGGTTCAACGTAGGACAGAATACTAGTCGCATTTGCAACTGGCTTGGTAGTCAAACTATCGCCCGGTCGCTACCGCTCCCGGTTCTGTATTTGTGCATCGTAAATTCAGGAATTCTACTTGCTCGTCCAAACTGCATCCCGCCGCTGGTCGGTTCATTTGCAGGTTCTGAAATCGAAGGCTAAGATCAAGTCAACCAAATGCGCGTCACGATCGGGCAAATAAACACTACCAACGGAGACTACGAAGGCAATACTGCCGGCATCCTTCGAGCGATCGCGCGAGGCAAGAAAGACTGCGCT
>Ga0070697_100001585_pt1 | contig 17352 bp, 17 predicted proteins | sample KBSK1501metaG_FD_65475 | JGI IMG/M metagenome (GOLD analysis project Ga0070697, IMG submission 65475) | Corn, switchgrass and miscanthus rhizosphere microbial communities from Kellogg Biological Station, Michigan, USA - KBS K1-50-1 metaG | ecosystem: Host-associated > Plants > Roots >...
CAAAACTACGCCCGCACTCCCGCGGCGGCACCACGCAACCAGACTCAAAGACCGAAACGGAGCACAATAGCGGCAATAACCCGGAACGCCACAAACACCTAAAGTCCCTGGTGTTGCCCCCGGGCCGGGCGGTTGAGGACCTGGCCGGGCTGGATGACCGGGAGCTGTTGGGCATCGTGCGGTTGCTGCCGCGGGCCAGCGAGCGGCGGGCGGCGGCGTGCTATCTGCTGGTCACCCGCCACCAGCGCCTGGTCCGGTCCTGCGTGCGACCGTACCTGGGCGGCCCCGAGCCGGCCGAGGACCTGATGCAGGTGGGGTATGTCGGGCTGCTGAAGGCGATCGGCAACTTCGATCCAGCCGCCGGCGCCAGCCTGGCCACGTACGCGCGGCCATGCATCGGCGGCGAGCTCAAGCGGCACTTCCGCGACAAGCGCTGGCAGGTCCATGTCAAGCGCCCGGTGCAGGAGCTGGTCCTCCAAGTCCGTGAGGCGACCTGGCGGCTAGCCCAGGAACTGGGCCGCACCCCGGCCGAATCCGACCTGGCCCGCCACCTGGGGATCAGCGGGGATGACCTGCGGCAGGCCCAGCGGGCCGAGGCGGCCTTCCAGTCGTACTCACTGGACGCCCCGCTGGCCGGCCAGCCCGGCCCGAGCATCCTGGCTGACGTCCTCGGCGCGGAGGATCCGCGGCTGGAGCACATGCTCGGCATGCAGGCCGTCGCCACGCACTGGGGCGAGCTGCCCCCGCGTGAGCAGGAGATCTTGCTGATGGACTTTCGCGGCGGCATGACGCAGACGCAGATCGGCCAGCAGCTCCGCATCTCCCAGATGCACGTCTCCCGGCTGCGCGCCCACGCGCTCGGCCACCTCCGCTCCCGCCTGCTCGACCTGGAGGGCGCGCGCGCCAGCACCGGCGTTTCTGCATCAGAGCCGGACCGATGCGGCATTCCCGCGAGCCGGGGCCCGGTCACGGCGCGGAGAAAATGATGAACCGGACACGGGCTTGGCGGCAGGCATGGAGCTGCGTCAGCTCCGCTATTTCGTGACCCTGGCCGAGGAACTGCACTTCGGCCGGGCCGCGGAGCGGGAGCACATCGTGCAGTCGGCGCTGAGCCAGCAGGTGCAGCGGCTCGAGCGTGAGCTGGGCGTCCGCCTGCTCGAACGCAGCACCCACCATGTCTCGCTGACAGCGGCCGGGGCGGTGTTCCTGGTCGAGGCGCGGCAGATCCTGGCCCACGTGGACCGGGCCGCCGCGATCGCCCGCCGCGCGACCGGCGCGGCCGCCCCGCTGCGGGTCGGCATCATCGACGCCAGCTACGACTCGATGCCGCAGATCCTGCACGAGGTCCAGGCCCGCTACCCCGGCCTGGTCATCCACCAGATCGAGGCCAGCGTGCCCGAGCAGTACCAGCAGCTAACCGACGGCCGGCTGGACGTCGGCATCGGCCGGGCCGCGCTCGCCCCGCCGCAGGTCGCCTCGCTGCTGTTCCGCCAGGACCCGCTCGGGTCCTGGTCCCCTCCGGTCACCGGTTCGCCGGGCTGGATGCCATCCCGGTCGCCGTCCTGGCCACCGAGCCGCTGCTGCTCGCCGAAGAGGCCCAGGCCCCGGAGTTCAACCAGTTCACCGTCGAGATGTGCCGGGCCGCCGGCTTCACCCCCACCGTGTACGAGGGAACCGTGGAAAGCATCCGCGCGGCCGCCGACCTGGTCGCCCAGGGACGCTGCCTGTACTGCGTCCCCTCCTCCTGCATCGCCGCGCTCCTAGGGACCATCTGGCGGCCGCTCACCGATCCGGCCTCGTACTACCCGTGGTCGGTGCTGTGGCGCGCAGCCGAAATCTCCGGCCACGTACACGCCGTCGTCAGCTGCGCACGGGCAATGTCGCAGCGGCTCGGCTGGCTGGCCACCACCGGCCAGGCGGCGCACTGACCGGCGGCGCATCCGGTGCCGTCCGGTGACGACAAGCACCGAACGGACCGTCCACCCGGCCGATCTGGTGCCCGAACTCGAACCGCTGCTGTCGCACCGCCGCCAGGCCCCCGCCGACGCCTGCGCCGGCCAGGACCCGGCGAGCCGACGCGCTCACCGTGCTGACCGCGCTCGCCACCGCCCGCGCCCCGCTGTCCGCCGACCAGCTCGCCCGCGCCCTGGGATGGCAGCTGCCGCGTCAAAGCGACCGCCGAGTTCGCGCGCGTGCTCAAGCCGGGCGGACGTCTGTGCTCGTCGGTATGGGCCGGGCCCGGGGAGAACCCGTGGACGACGATCGCCGTGCAGGCAATCGCGGCGGAGGCGGTGCTGGCGCCACCCGGCCCGGACGGGCCGGGTATGTTCCGGTGCGCTGCCCCGGGATATGTCAGTGCCCTGTACGAGGCCGCGGGGCTGCGTGACGTTGCCGAGTGGGACGTCGGCGTCGAACTCGTGACGGACTCGTCCGCGCAGTACTGGGAGATGATCAGTGAGCACGTCTCGCTCGCAGTTGCGGCGCTTGCGCAGGCCGGTAAACCGGCGCGGGAGCGGATCGCGAAAGCCGTCATGGCCAGGGTCAGCACCTACGAACAAGCCGGCAGGGTAAGGGTTCCGGGCGTGGCCCGCTGCATCGTCGGCACGAAGTAGGGACTCCCGGACTGGAGCGTCTGCGCACAGTTGCCGAGCCGCGGAGCTCATCTTGGCAGCCGGAAATAGTCGGCGATCCGGGTGTGGCGACACTCGCGGCGCCGCCCACCTGGACGTTACGCTTCGTAACGACTGTCCACTGGCTGCGGCCGTCGCCCTCGCAGATCAATAGTGCCGTGCAGCGATCGGCGAACGCGCAGCCTGCATGATCAGCTCGGCTGGTCGCGGCGGTCGAGCACTTCGTAGTGCGCCGAGCGCTCATCGAAGTCCGTGAGCACTGCTCGTGCCTCCGCAGGTACGTGCGCCATCTCATAGTCCTCGCCCATGAACGCCTTCACCGCTTCCAGGCTGTCGAACCACATCAAGGTCATGAACTCCACGTCGTGGTCTCGCCCGCGCCGGACCAGGTCGATGGAACGGAACCCCGGAATGCGCCGCGCTTCGATCCCGGGGATCACCTGACTGCGCACGATGCGCTCATAGGCGTCAGCGTTGTCCCGGGTGGCCCAGCCTCGCCACAGGCGGCAGATCATGGAGGTGAGTTTACGCACGGCCCGCGCCCTGGCCGGCGACCGCCGCATCTCGTGGCTGCCAGCCGGGCCTCCCGGAGGCGGCAGCTCGCCATAGCCGTTACATGCAGTTCGCTGTGCCGGGCATCTGGGTACCCGAGCCGCCTTATTGCAGTTCCATCGTCCATGACTGATCGTCGGTCGCACGCATGCTTGTCAATCGGCGCCGGTTACCGAGTGGGGAGGGGGCCGGCGCCTTCTGCATCCTTGCCGCGCCCGGGGTCAGGGACCGCGCGTAGGCGATGACGGCCGGTTACCCCGGGCGGGTGGTGTGCGCAGGTCTTCGGGCGGCCGCCAGGGGCTGGGCGTCATGAGGGCCGCGCCGGTGCGTGGTCAGCCATGCCGGTGACGTCGGCGGAGGAGCAGCTAGCGGGCGGGGTGGCGACGGCGCGGGACCGGCCGGCCGATGTCCACAGTGCTGCAGCGAGGATGATCGAGCCTGCGGCAAGTAGTATGCCGTGCGCGATCCGGACTGCGGCGGGGCTGAAGAACTGCGGAAGGAACAGGGCAAATCCGGTGGCGAACAAGATGGCGCTGGTCCGGGGCAGGACGTGCGAGCGCCACACCGCGATGGCCGCCGTGATGGCTGCGGCGGCGATGAGCAAGAGCCCGGCGCCGAAGATGGTCACGGCGAGCGGCTGGTAGCGCACCGCGTGGACGAGGTTGAGAAGCCCGGTCCCGTGCCCGTCGGGTCCGGCGATCGCGTGCAGCCCGAAGTCCTCAGCTCCGTAGTAGGGAAGCGTCAGGCCCGAGCCGGTCCAGGCGAGCACGGCCGCGGTCAGGGCCAGCGGCTCGGCCCTGGTGGTCGCGATGGCCGCCCGCAGGGCCAGCAGTCCCAGCGGGATGAGGATGAAGCCGAGCATCGCGAAGAAATGGGCAGCGACCCAGGCGGTGGAACTCATCGAGGCGGTGGCCCCGGCTGCCGTGCTTTCGTCGTGCCAGGGCCGCAGCGCCGGGTAGGCCAGGAACAAGACGCCGGCGGCGGCCAGCGCGGCAGCGCCCGCGCGGATGCGGGCCGGGGACGTGGACATGTGCTTCTCCTGTGGTGGTGAACGGTAGCGGGTCAGCGCCGGGGCAACGATGCGAGGTACATCTGGATGAGCTGTTCGTAGGTCTGGTCGGGGTCCTCGGCTAGGCCGAATCCGCCGGCGGATTCGATCGAGGCAAAACCATGGACGATCACGCGCAAGCACCGGGTGGCGTGTATGGCAGCGGCGCCGTGCAGGTCGTAGACCCGCAGCACGGCCAGGAACACCTCGACCAGGCGGGCCGCTGGCAGGGCCAGCGCGGGGTCATGCACCGGGTCCGGCGGCACCGACCGGTAGCGGGCAGGATGTTCTGTGCCGTAGGCGCGCAGCCGTCGCATCAGCGCGGCGACCGCGGCGTCCCCGCTCAGTCCCAGGATGGCTGTCGTGGCCACCTCGGTCATCTCGGCCAGGACCCGGGCCGCCACCCGTGACCGGAGCTCGGCCAGGCTCGCGACGTGCTTGTACAGCGACGGCGCGGCAACTCCGGCCCGGGCAGCGACCACCGATAGCGCCAGCGCCTCAGGCCCTTGCTCGTCAACGATGGCGAGGGCGATATCGACCACGCTGTCGGTACTGAGCCCTGCCCTAGGCACGGCTGCCGACGCCGAGGCGGCTATGTGTCATAGCTTCAAAGCTATGATCATAAGCTTCCGGTGTCAAACGCCTGGACCACCCAGCCCGGCACGTGCCTGGAAGCACAGCGGCCGTGCCAGCCGACGGCCCGGGGACGCGTCCTCTTGCGGGAGGTACTCGTCGGGCACGATGCGCAAGCCTGCGGCCTCCGGCCGCCATCACCGAGTGATCTGCACGCAGACAACCGAACGAGCCACAAACAACACTGGCAAATTATTCGGCAGGGATTCCCGAGGCGGGAGGCTTCGCCTCACTCTCGGTGATCCGCCGCGGACTCGGGCTGGGCGCGCATCCCCGCCGTTATCTCAAGCCCGGATTCGGGCACTTCGCTGTAGCCGCCGCGGGTGTTTTGTGTGCATTTCCTGCGTGCTGAAGGCATTACCTGAACAGTGTCTCCGCCGCAAACCCGGCTCATACTTCCTTGTCGTTGCTGTTTTTAGAACTAAGCGGCTACTGCATAACCACTGTGCGGCTACATGTCTACGCCGCAGACGTCCTGGTCAGGTGCGGCGTAGACAGGGACGACTTCAGATAACCGCCGCTATGCGCGGCATTTTGGCCGGTACCGCCTGCTGTCCACGGCGCGCCGAAGAATTGATATGGGGCACAGGCGCGGCGTTTCTCATTCATCTCGCCCCGCCTGCTGCCATCCGGGTCGCCAAACCCGGGGCCGGTCAATGCCCTTAACCCGCCACCGGTCATCTGCCGGCAACGGCGGATTGAAGTATGGGGCGCGCGGGAGGTGCTGGACACCGAACTGCACGAGGCCGCGCACGGTCTGGCCGCCGCGCGGGGCATCCAGGACACCAGCCGCCAGGGCCGCTACCGCAACGCCCGGTACCGGGGCGTGGCCGAGGAGCTCGGCCTGGCCGCCGGGCGCGCCGGCAGCGGGTTCGGGTGAACCGCCACCAAGGTGCCGGACGCGACCGCCCCGGCGTACGCCGGCGAGGTCGAGGACCTGGCCGCCGCGCTGGTGGCCTGGCGGCGCCCGGAAGGCGACCGCGGCGGCCGCGCGGGCAGCAACAACGGCGTGGCGGCCCGCTGCGGGTGCGGCCGCCGCATCCGGATCGCCGAGTCCGTGCTCGCCGCGGCCCGGTCACCTGCGGGCTGTGCGGCGGCGACTTCCAGGCCGCGAGCTGAGCCTGGCGGGCGCCGGCCAGTACCGCGAGACGGCCGACCTCGCCCGCGAGCTCGCCGTTTCGTGACTCCCCGAGGAGCGCCGCGGCCGCCGCGGTGTACGTCACGAAGAACGCGAGACCGGCCGCCCCGAAAGGGCGGCCGGTCGAGCTGGGCGGCCCGGGCCGGTGCTCGTCGACGTCGGGCCGGTCGAGCTTCGGTCGAGCTGGGCGGCCCGGGCCATACCGCCGGGTTTGTTCCGTGACCGCCCGGGCTGGTCCGTGCCTGCGCGGTTGCGGGACAGGTCTTCGCGGCGTTGCCCGTCGGCCTGGCGCGGGACCGGCCGGGACGCTCCGTCCGCTTATACCTGGTTACCTGCAGTTACCCCGCCTGTGGTAGCGCGGGCCCGGGCGGAGAGCCTCCTGGCGGCGCCGAGCGAGTCGCCCAGCGTCCACAGCGCGGCGCCGATCAGGACGAGGTCCTTGAGCAGGAACTGGCCGGGCAGCACCGACAGCACCGGGAACCCGCCGGCTGCGGTCGCTCCCGGGGTGGTGAACAGGAAGCTCAGCGTGCTGGCGAACAGCAGCACGGCCATCGCGCTGCCCGCAGCCGACAGCCGCGGCGCCAGCGGCCGGATCGCGATCAGCAGCGCCGCGGTGAGCTCCAGGCTGCCGAGCACGGCGGCGAAGGCGCGCACGCTGACGATGCTGTACAGCCAGCTGAACAGGGGGCTGTGCGCGATCAGCGGCTGGATGCCGGCGGCCTCGTAGCCGGTGTACTTCAGCGCGGCGATCCAGGCGATCACGACGACGAGCCCGTACCGGACCCACTGCCGGCCGACGGTGGCCACCGGGTGTTCTGCCGTCGCGGCCGCGGCCGCGGGGGGCTGGGTGATTCGGAGCATGGTGATCCTTTCGTAGGCGGTAGCGCGATCAGGGCCCGTTCGTGCCGTCGCGGTGTCAGCACCCCGGGCCGGCCTGCCGCGCATCGTCAGCGGGTGCGCCGGTGCGCGGCCGGCCGGTCCTGATTTACGCTTCAAGTACTATTCGGAGCCGGGCTCGCGCTGTTGGTGCCGCACTTGTAACGGTCTGCTTACGTCGGCCCGCGGCCCGCTGTGCGCGTATCGCCGGGGGAAGGGTGACCGGCCCGGCGCAGGACCTCGGCATGGCTGGAGGCCGGGTGCCCGCGGTCACCGGCCGGTGCGGGGGCAGCGACCAGGCGTGCAGCAACACGTGGTCGGGAGCACTGGCCGCGGCGCCTGGTGCCTGGTGCCTGGCTGTTTCTCGGCTGCGGGCTGGGACCAGGCGCGGGCGAGCAGATCACGACGGCCTGGCTGCCGGGCGACGGCGGGCGCAGCTGGCGGAAAGCCGCCAGCCCGCCGCTCGGCGGGTACCTCTAGGCCGCGTCGATGAGCCCGGGAACGATCTTCCTGACCGGCGGCCGGATGGACCTCTACGTCTTCGGGGATTGCGGCCGCAGCTGGCATGAGAGCCCGAGCCTGCAGAACGCAGCAGGCCTGGCCTGGACGGGCTTGGGAGACCCCAGGGAACTCTGAGGTTATTTTGCTTGGCGGAAGTGTCACCGGCCAAGATTTCTCCCGCATCGGGGTGCCGGTAAGAAACTACGTGTCACCAGGGGCAAACGAGCGCGACCAGGAGCGTTGGGCGGCCGGGTGCCGATGACGGCGTCGCAGCGCTGCGGGGCATCGCCAGGGCCAGGCGAGAGTTGACGGGTCTGACCCGTCGGGCACCTTGCTTGCCAGACCCGCCAGTCGTGCCTCCTTACCGACCGTGACAGCTCAGCGAGTCGGCGGCACGCGATATCCGCCTGATTGAAGAATTGGGGTAGGCGTTGCGGCTGTGAGCCGTAGCGTTCAGAGAGCCTGATGGGCCTTGCTCCCGATCCGCCTGCCGGCTGCTGGTGCGGTCTGGCTTTATAACGAGGTGCGGGCCCGTCAGGTCTCTCCGTGGCATGGCTCGAAAGAGGCGCGAGCGCCCACCCGTTGGTCCGTAATCAGGCATGCCTGCCACGGTCCTGTCCGGATGATAAGCAGGGAGGCGGGTTTCGTGGCAGCGGTGATGATCGGGGTTGATCCGCACAAGAGTTCGCATACCGCGGTGGTGGTCGGGGCGGCCGAGGAGCAGCTGGGCAAGCTGCGGGTGCGCGCGTCGGCTGAGCAGGCGCAGCAGCTGCTGGCGTGGGCCGCGGCATGGCCGGAGCGGACCTGGGCGGTCGAGGGCGCCAGGGGCCTGGGGCACCTGCTGGCCCAGCAGCTGATCGCCGCCGGGGAGCGGGTGCTGGACGTCCAGCCCAAGCTCGGCGCGCGGGTCCGGCTGCTGGCCTCGGGGGGCACGAACAAGAACGACCCGAACGACGCCCGGTCAGTCGCGATCGCTGCGCTGCGCTCGGCCGCCTGCCCAGAGGTGCAGCCCGATGGCCAGGCGGCGGTGCTGAAGGTCTGGTCCAAGCGCCACCGGGACCTGGGCCGGCTCCGCACCCAGGCCGCCTGTCGGCTGCACGCGGTGCTGTGCGAGCTGGTTCCCGGCGGCGTGCGGAAGGAGATCACCGCAGCTCACGCCGCCCGCATCCTCGAAGCTGTCCAGCCGGCCGGGGCCGCGGACGCCGCCCGCTGGGAACTGGCCGGCGACTTCCTGGAGGACCTGCGCCGCATTGACGCCCAGATGGCCCAGACCAAGAAGAAGCTGGCCGCCGCGGTGAAGGCATCGGGCAGCACGCTCACCGAGGTCTTCGGCGTGGGACCGGTCATCGCCGCCATCACGCTCGCCGAGGTCCAGGACGTGTCCCGGTTCCCCGGCCGGGACCACTTCGCCGCCTACGACGGCACCGCACCGATCGAGGTCTCATCTGGCAAGCGCAAGGTGCACCGGCTGTCCCGGCGCGGGAACCGGCGGCTCAACCACGCGGTCCACATGGCCGCCATCACCCAGATCCGGCACCGGCACAGTGAGGGCCGCGCCTACTACGACAAGAAGCTCGCCGAGGGAAAGACCCCAAAAGAGGCCCTGCGCGCCCTCAAGCGGCGCATCAGCGACGCCCTCTACCGGCACCTGCGCGCCGACGCCCGCCGCGCTGCTGCGACCGCAGCTGCCCAGCTCGCGGGCCCGGGAGGGCAACCGGGGAACGACTCTGTTGCCAGCGCGGCCGGATTGCGCCCCGCAGACCGGCTCTTCGGCAAAGCCACTCCCGGGCCCGAGCTCACACTACGCCCCGGCCCTGCCGCTCAGCCGAAAAAGCGCAGCTCACGAGCCTCAGAAAAGATGTCCCGAACCCCTTGACACAAAGAGGCTTCGTTATGAGCGGCTGACTTGGGCGTAGCGATTCACCCGTGATAGGCGCATATTTGGTCAACCTGCGCTTGCTCAACATGGGGCGCAGTTGACGGTGGCGGAAGCTGTGTTCGGGACGGCGCCTCTGCTCGATATCCCAGTCCACTGCAGAGCAGTCCCCGGGGCCTGGCCTATGAGCACCCAGCGGCGCAGGCGAAGCTGATGGCGGCGGCGAGGGTGCTGGCCTGATCGCCGCCCGCAGGTAGCAGGGCTTGCGCGAGCGCCTGGTCACCAAGGCCAGCCGGGGAAGTGGCTCGGCGGATCTCTGGGCCCGCCTGCCGCGGCTAGGCAGGTGTCGGCTGCCGGCCAGCGGCGGCGCTGCGGCGCGGCGCGCGGACGTACGCCCCGTTGAGCCAGCGCCCTGCCCGGGTCACGGTGTCGGGTGCCTCACTGGTGAGGGTGAGGTTTTTCTCTTCCCGGCGGATGGCCACGCTCGCCACGCCGACGATCCCGGCGGTGACTCCAGCGGCGAACAGGCCGGTGGCTGCCAGTGCGATCACGGCGGCCATGGCCTATCTCCCCTGCAGCTAGAACGGGATGGCCCGTGTCAGGACGCCGCGGTGTGAGCCGGGCGGGACTCGGGCCGGGTGGTCATCATCAGCGCGGCGGTGTCCGCGCGGCGATCCGGCCGTGGCCGGGCCGTGGATCGCCTCGGTCACGCGCTGCGGGCGCCCAGCAAGGTGAGCAGGCTGCGGCCGAGAACGCGGGCTGGGCGGACGGCCGCCGGGTGCCTGCCGCGGTGAGCGGCACGGCTGGCCTGGACGGCGGCCCGGGCAATCCGGTCCCGTCCGGCCCGGCGGTGAAAGTCAGCGACCCGGGCGTTCATCAGTTCGTGGTGGATGAGCGGGTGCATCGCGGTCTCCTCGGTACTTCGGTTGTGGCGTTGTCCCGAGGATGCTGCCCGCCGCTGCGCTGCCACTGTGCTGGCGCTGCCCTGATGATGTTGCCGCAGGTCAGGAAGCTAATGCAGGGAGGACGCCAGCACGCCGGAAACTGCCTGCCAGGCAGCGACGCTGGGGTATATGAACCGGTGATGGCGGGGCCGGGCTGGCGGATTTACGATGCCGGTCATGGACGCGGATCCTGCGGACGCCGGCCTGCTGGTGGCCTTGCTGGGCCCGGTGGAGATCGGCCCGGCGGGCGGGGTGATGGCCGGGGTGGCGCAGCCGCGGCTGCGGGTGCTGCTGGGTCTGCTGGCGGTGGCCGCTGGGCGGGTAGTCAGCACCGAGGCGCTGGTGGATGGGGTGTGGGGGGAGGACTGGTCGCCGGGCCGGGAACGGAACCTGCACTCGCTGGTGTACCAGCTGCGGCGGCGGCTGGCCGCCGTGGAGCCGGGGGCCGGGCCGGGGCAGGGCGGGGCGCGGCTGGTCCGGGCGGGGGGCGGGTACCGGCTGGTGCTGGGGACGGGCGCGCTAGATGTGACGGTGTTCCAGGACCTGGCGGGGCGGGGCCGGGCGGCGGCGCGGGCCGGCGACACCGCGGGCGCGCGGGAGCTGTTCGGGCAGGCTTTGGGGGTATGGCGGGGGGCGGCCTTGGCGGACGCGGCGGGCTTGTGCTCACGGCTGGCCGGGGAGGCGGCCCGGCTGGAGGACCTGCGGCTGGCCGTGGTGGAGGAGCGGATCGGGTGTGACCTGGCGCTGGGCGCGCACGGCGAAGTGGCCGGGGAGCTGGCCGAGCTGGTCGCGGAGTTCCCGCTGCGGGAGCGGCTGGCGGCCCTGCTGATGACCGCGCTGTACCGGTGCGGGCGGCGCGGGGAGGCGCTGGCCGTGTATGACACCGCGCGGCGGGTGCTGGCCGGGCAGCTGGGCCTGGATCCCGGGCCGGAGCTGGCCGGGCTGCAGGCCAAGGTGCTGGCCGACGACCCGGACCTGGCCGCGCCGGCCCCGCCCGTCCCCGCTCCGGTGGCGGTCCCTGGCAGCCCGACGCCGGAGAGTGCTGGGCCGGGCGGGGTGGTGCCGCGGCAGGCGCCAGCCGGGGCATTCGTGGGGCGTGCGGAGGAGCTGGGGAGGCTTGAGGCGGTGGGCCGGGCGGCCGTCGCCGGTGATGCTGCGGCGGTGCTGGTCGTTGGGGAGCCGGGCGCGGGGAAGAGCCGGCTGCTTGCCGAGGCGGCGAAACGCATCCCCCTGGGGCGGCAGTTCTGGGTTGCCGGGTATGAGCCGGAGCGGCAGGTGCCCTTTGCCGCTGCGGCTGATCTGCTGCGGGCGCTTGCCGGGCTCGGTGGCGCTGGGCGCCGTCTTGGCGAGCTTGTGTTCGATGCTCCCCGCGGGGAGGTTTCGGCGCTGGAGCCGGTGCGCATTTTGGAGGCGGCTCACGTGGCGCTGAGGGCGGCCGGTCCGGCGGTGGTCCTCGCCGACGATCTGCAGTGGGTGGATGGTCTGTCGGTTGCGCTGTGTCACTACCTGGTCCGCGCGGCGGAGATCAGCGGCGCGCCGCTGGCGCTGATCGCTGCGGGCCGCCCGTCGGCGAACGACGCGTCGCTGTCGGCCTCGCTGGCGCAGGTGCTTCCTGCGCAGCGGTTGGCGCGGCTCGAGCTTGGGCCGCTGGCCAGTGGCGAAGCGCTGGAGCTGGTGAGGTCGCTGGCGCCAGGGCTGGGCGACGCGCAGGCCCGGGAGGTCGCCTCCTTGGCTGGTGGGTCCCCGTTCTGGCTGGAGGCGCTGGTTCGCACGGGCGGGGCCGCGGCCGACGCGGGACGGCTTGTGACGGCGCGGCTGAGGGGGGCGAGCGCAGACGCGGGGGCGGTGGTTGCGTTGCTCGCGGTTGTGGGGCGGCCGCTGGGGGTCGCAGATCTCGCCCGCCTGAACGGCTGGCAGACGGGACGCGCGGAGCACGCCGTCCAGGAGGTAGTGGCGCGCGGCCTGGCCGTCGAGTCCGCGGCCGTGGTGCGGATGGCCCACGACCTGGTGCGGGCGGCGGTGGTGCGCGACGTTCCCGAGGAGCACCGCGTCGGCATTCACGGGCGCATTGGCCGGCGGCTGGCGGGGATTGCCGGTGAGGACGTGCGGCGCCTGCGCGAGGCGCTCGCCCACATGCATGCGGCGGGCCTGCCCAGCCTCGATCTTGCCGGCCGGGTGGTGCGGTCGCCGCAGCGAACGCTGCTGGGCGAGGACGGGCTTGCCCTGGTGGCGGCGGTCGCAGACCAAGCCGATCCCTACGACCAGGCCGTGCTGCGGCTGAACCAGGAGATCGCGGTGGTTGCGTCCGCGCTCGGCAGGCACGATGTGGCGCTGGAACGAAGCCTGGTGGTCGCCGACCGCGGACGCGATCGGTCGCAGCGCGCCCGGGCGCTCGCGCAGGCGGCCAGGTCGGCGTTCGCCCTCAATGACAGCGACGCGTCACGCGCGTACGTTGAGCGCGCCCGGGCAACGCTCACCGGCGACGAGCTCTTCGACCTGGAACTGGACATCCACCTGGCGGCGCTCGATCTGTGGAGCGACGACCGTCAGCAGCTCGGACAGGCGCTAGCGCACGATGCTGGCCAGAGGGCACGGCGCCTGTTCCAGGCCGGCGAGCATGTACGGGCTCTGCATCTGGAGGCATTGCGGGTCGAATACGAGGCCGCGCTTCAGCAGGATGACCTCGCAACGATGGTGCGCGCGGCGGAGGACCGCGCGGCGATCGCCCGGGGCTACGACGAGGAGTCATACCTCACGGCATCGCTCGCCGGTGCGTGTGCCATGCGTCGGATCGGGCGGCTGGATGAGGCCCGGCAGCGGGCACGGCGCGTCTTGGACGAGGCGCAACGGCGCGTCCTTCCGCGTCTGGCACTGGAATCGGGGTATTGGCTGGGGACGCTCTTGATCGAGAGCGGCCGCATCGCCGATGCGGAGGACGTCGTATCCGGCGCGCAGGAACTGGCGTCGCGTATCGGAGATGAAGCCCGCGGCCGGCATTCGATCGAGCATCTCGCGAGCGAGCTGGACTTTTACTCCGGGGACTGGCGTGCGGGGATCGAGCGGCTGCTCGCCTATGCCGAAGGCGCGAGCCACCACGCGCGGGTCGAGCTGCACCGGCTCCCCGCCCTGTGGCTGGCGCTGGCTGGTGGCGAGGCCCTCGCGGGCGACGTGCTGGCGCAGCTGGAGGCGGCCCGGGCGGCTGCCGACCGGGCGGGCTGTGCCAGGTGCGCGGCCGCGCTGAGGCTTTCGGCGGCGGACGCGCTCGCACACGTCCGCCGCCGCGCACAGGCGGCGGAATCGCTCGCCGAGTGGAGGCGGATGCAGCCTCATCCGCAGCCGCACGACTCGTACGTGGAGCGGCGGGTCGAGGCGCTGCTGCGCGAGCCGGTCGCTGCCGAGCTCCTCGAGGCGGCCGCGCACGAGGCCGAGGAACTCGGCTTCGGACTCGACGCGCTGTGGACCGGTCTCGATCTCGGCGCGGCCCTCGCACAAACCGACCGGGAGCGAGCCAAGGAGGTCCTCACACGGGTGGCGCAGACCGCAGGCGAGCGCGGCGCCCTCACGGTGCGTGAGCTCGCCGGCAGGCGGTTGCGCGCGCTCGGGGTCCGCACCTGGCGGCGCGGCTCCGGTAGTGGCGTGCTGACCGAACGCGAGCAGGTGATCGCGCACCTGATCGCCGCCGGTGCGAGCAACCCCGAGATCGCCCAGCGGCTGTTCCTGTCGCGGAAGACCGTCGAGCGGCACGTCTCGAACGTGCTCCGCAAGGCCGGCGTCCGCAACCGGGCCGAGCTCGCCGCACGCGTGGCGAAGCTCGAAGGTGAGGGAGCTCACCGATGAACCGGGGCCGGGTGCGCCTTTAGCGTGGTCCACGGATCTTCTCCTCCGCCAAAGGGGTGGACATGGCGACGATGGTCGTGCTGCTCGACCACGCGAACGGCGAGTTCTGCCTGCACCAGCAGGCCGCCGAGAAGCTGGCCGGGCTAGGCGTCACCAGCCTCACCGTGCTCGGCAACGAACAGACGGTGGGGATCATCCTCGAGGGGTGGCTGTTTGACCCGGCCCGCTCGGCGGGTGCCGCCGCCGCCGTGGTGGGCGCACCGCCGGGCGCGCCGGTCCTCCACCCGATCTTGCAGGCGGCGGTCTGTGCCGCCGTGGACGAAGGAGGTCCAGATGTCGAGAAGGTGTCCTAGCATCCTGACCAGAGCCGGGCTGGCAGCTGCCGCCGTGGCGGCAGTGAGCGTGTCCGGCGTGCCCGCCGCCGCGGCCAGCGGCCCCCCCGCCGGCGGCGGAGGCTGCCACATGGTGGCGAGCCCGGGCGCCACCGGCCTGCAGCACATGATGTCGGGCAGCGCGAACGGCAACGGCGCGGCCAACATGATCACCATGCTCAGCCGGTTCTCACCAGATCCGTTCTGCGGCCTCTAGCCGCGCCGGGCGCGGCGGGGCTCGCCCAGGGCATCGAAGACCACCGGTGCCCGCGCGTTCACGTGGCATGCCCGGCCTCAGCGGCTCACCGGGCTGCCGAGCAGGGTGAGCCCGCGCCGGACAGGTCCAGCGTGGAATCCGTTTGGCCGCGCCGCCCAGCGCGTGGGGGCCCCGGTCCGCCAGCAACAGTAACGGGCGGGCTGGCCACGACACCGGCACCCGCGACCGGTGATCGTGTGCCAGCCCGGGCCGCCGGCCAGCGCCGCGCACGACCCTGGGCCCAGGCGGCCCGGGACGAGCACCACCAGGCACGGTAGCCGGTGAGCACCGGCGCAGCAGGGCCGACCCGCGGGAGGGCCTGTTCCCTCCAGCCCGGCGGCCCGGTGGCGCTGGTCCCGTGAACCACCCCAGGCCGCCCCCTAAGCCTAGCAACCGTCATTCAAGGAAAAGGGGAACCAGTCGTGGCCGTCCTGATCGCGCTGGCCGCCATGAGCCTGTTCGCCGCCGGCGCAGCCGCCGGGATCCTAGGCGTAGTGAGCGTGGCCATCCGCCGGGGAAGAAAGAAAACTTCAGCCTCACCGGTGAGGCACCCGACCCTGTGACCCGGGCCGGCGTTGGCTGAACGGAGTAAACGGCCGCTCCCCGCACCGCGCCCGCCGACCGGGAAACGGCACTGCCTAAGCTGCCTGCGCTGGGCGTACCCGCCGCCATTGCGGTGCCCGGCGCCACCACCATGCGATCGAGTCGCTGAACTACCAGCTCCGCAAGGTCACCAAGGCCCGCGGTCACTTCCCGAACGACGACGCCGTGGTCAAGCTGCTGTGGCTGGCCATCATCAACATCGAGGACAAGCGCGCCCGCGAACGCCAGGCCCGCCGCGCCCGGACCGGCAAGCGTTCCGACCAGTCCGCCCGCCTCGTCGAGGGCCAGCGTGTCATGGGCTGGCGGGAGGCGCTGAATGAGCTCGACAGCGCCTACCCGGGCCATCTAAGGTAACAGCTCAAGAAAATAATTCAAAAATGTTTACACATCTGAGGTTACAGGCTCAAGAGGACTCGATATGGGCGGCTTTGGAGCATCGGTCGCTGACGTGTTCGTGGACGCATAAAGGCTGATCTGGGCGCGGACGCTCCTACGGGTAGCGACCAGATACGTGTAATAGCGCCCTCGGGCCTAGTCAGCGGTCATATGGCAGGAGATTGAGGGCTCGTTCGCGGTCGGCGACGGTGGAGTGGGTGTAGAGGCGAACGGTGTCGAGGCGGACGTGGCCGAGCATGTCAGCGACGGTGACGAGGTCGGTGCCGCCCCGGACGAGGGTAGTGGCGAAGGTATGCCGCCCGATGTGGGCGGTGATGTGCTCTTCATCGAGGTTGGCTTCGGCGGCGATGCTGCGGATGATGTCGCTGGCGCCGCGGACCGATAGCCGCCGCCCGCGGCGGTTGAGCAGCAACGCAGGGCTGGTGCCGGCGCCGGGCCAGTCGGGCCGCTCGTCGAGCCAGGCCTGCAGGTCGGTGCGCGGCTGGGCGTGTATCGGCAGGTCGCGGGGTTTGCCGCCCTTGCCGCGCACCCGCAGGGTTCCTTTGCGCGCTGACAGGCGCACGTCATCGACGTCGAGTGCGACGGTTTCGCTGACGCGCAGCCCGGCGTAGAGCGGGAGCAGGGCCAGCACCCGGTCGCGGGGTGCGGTGCGGGCGGCGATGGCGGCGTATCGGCCGGGGCGGCGGAACAGAACCATGAAAGTGGCGCGTCGTTGTCGGCGAGCCCTGGTAGCGCTCCCGCTCGGTCCCGCCGCGCGGTTGACGGGACAAGCTAACGTCCCGCGAAATCACCTAAACCAGGCGACGCCTGTTAACCCTCCCGGACGCGAGGCTGTCCGGTAAGGAACGCAAGAAAGGACCGCATCAGCGTTTGCCCGCTGACACCACGAAAGCACAGGAGCGTACCCCATGACCACTGCTATGCCGCCCGCGGGGTTCCAGCACCTCGTGGTGGGGTATGACGGGTCTCCGCCCGCCAGCCGCGCGCTGGACGCCGCGGCCCGGCAACTGCAGGGCCGGCCCGGCCGCATCGACGTCGTGTACGTGGCTCACCTGTCCAGCCTCGTCGCGCTGTCCCCCGGCGCCGTAGCCGAAATGGAAGAAGATTTCGACGAGATCGAGAAGGATCTTCGCGCCCAAGCCGACGAGCAGCTGCGCGGCAGCGGAGCGGCCTGGGAGTTCGAACGGCGCCAGGGCACCATCGCCGATCAGCTGATCGCAGGGGCCACCGCCATCGGCGAAGCCCACCCGGATGAGAACGTGGCGATCATCGTCGGCAGCTCGTCCCACGCCACGCACCGCGTGGTCGGTTCGGTCGCGGTCGGCCTGGCCCGCCACTCGCCGGTGCCGCTCATCATCGTGCCGTAGACGTCGCCGAGCCCACAACGCCGGATCCGCAGCGGACTATCCCAGACCGAGTCGCGCCACGGCTCTGCGACGGGGCTGGACCGGTATGGCCAGCGCTCAAGGAATGCCCGCCGCGACGAGAGCCTCTGGCGCGCCGCAAGGCGCCCGCTGGGAGTCCGCATGAGCCCGCTATGGCCGAGAGTCGTTCGTTCTGCTGGCTCCCAGCCCGCGAGCCGATGAGCATCTGGACGGCTGAGGAGCGGTCACTCACCTGGAGCTTGGCGTAGATGCTGCGGATGTGCGTGCTGGCCGTGTTCACCGGCACCGACAGCTCAGCCGCGATCT
>Ga0070697_100001586_pt1 | contig 17350 bp, 18 predicted proteins | sample KBSK1501metaG_FD_65475 | JGI IMG/M metagenome (GOLD analysis project Ga0070697, IMG submission 65475) | Corn, switchgrass and miscanthus rhizosphere microbial communities from Kellogg Biological Station, Michigan, USA - KBS K1-50-1 metaG | ecosystem: Host-associated > Plants > Roots >...
AGGGTTGCGCGGACTTTCATGAGTTCTTTGTGCGCCGCTGGCATTTCCTCCGCCAGATCGGCAATCGGATGCGGAGTGCGCACGCCCGCCACCACATCTTCGCCTTGGGCATTAATCAAATACTCGCCGTAAAACACTTTTTCGCCGCTGGCCGGATCACGCGTGAAAGCCACTCCAGTCGCGCTGGTTTTGCCCATGTTTCCGAAAACCATGGCCTGAACATTGACCGCTGTGCCCCATTCGTGCGGGATGCCGTATTTCCGTCGATAAACAATAGCGCGATCGTTCATCCACGAGCCGAAAACTGCGCCGAGGGCGCCCCAGAGCTGCGCCTGTGGGTTTTGTGGGAAAGACTTTCCAGTGCGCTCCTTGATTAATGCTTTGAAGCGCTTCACAAGCTCCGTCAAATCGGCAGGTGTCAGCTTCACATCCGGGAAGTCATGCTTGCCGTAGCGTTGATCCTTTAAATTCTCGATCACACTCTCGAACGGTTCATGATCTTCGCCAGGTCGCTTTTGTACGCCCATGACGACGTCACCGTACATTTGCAAGAAGCGGCGATACGAATCCCAAGCGAAGCGGGCATTTTTTGTTTTCTTCGCCACCGTTTCTACCACCTCATCATTCATTCCGAGGTTCAGGATCGTGTCCATCATACCGGGCATGGAATCGCGAGCGCCCGAACGGACAGAAACAAGCAAAGGTCGCTCATTATCGCCGAGCTTTTTCCCAACGGATTTTTCAATTCGGGCGAGCGCATTCGCCACCTGCGCTTTTAACTCGGAGGGATAACTGTGGTTGTGATCGTAAAAATAACTGCAGACTTCCGTGGTGATCGTGAATCCCGGCGGCACAGGCAAACCAATGCGCGTCATTTCGTGGAGATTTGCGCCCTTGCCGCCGAGGAGCGGTTTCATATTGCCTGCACCATCGGCATGTCCGTCGCCAAAGTAGTAAACGTACTGCGGCGTCGTCATCTTTGGTCGCGCGCGGGAAGCTGTCGATCTTACCTTTGAGGATCGAGCTCCTTTTCGACCGGTAGATTTGCGTTTCGTGGTGGCCATGATTGAGAAGCGCGAGCACGTCCGGCGGACGAACGTGCCAAAGTAGTTTCAGGCGTGGTGGTGGTCAACGACGCAGCCAGGCAAAACCGGCTGAAGGGCGTGCTGCCGCGGGGAACCAAATAAAATCCCGCCGCGGAAAGCGATCGCGGTTATGACGGTGTGCTTCCGTTGTTGCTCAGAACGTCAGAGATCGCCGCAGTAAAGTCCCCCACGCCCGTGCTCGGCACGATAATAGTATTACGACGACCGTGAGCTTCCTCAGTAATACGCAAGAATTTCCCGCGTTCGTTCTCGCGGAACTCCACGTAAAAATGCTTACGCTCAATCTGCAGTTCTTTCGCCTCGATGATGTTATCCATTTTTCCTGAAGCCTGCGACTTTACTGCCCCCGATCGCCGGAATGGAAGAAAAATCGGCGGCTTTTTTCACAGACTTGATCTCGCTGCTGGGCCAGGCTGCGGTGGCGTGTTTCCACTCTACAATCTCATGCGCGGAGCCGGATATTTATGTAGAGTAAGCGCCCAGCGGTTTCTTTTTGCTTTTCATCCATAAACTGGGAGCCTGCGCCACTTTGCATGCCGGAATCAACTGATCCAAAGCCATATGAGTCACCCCGGGGACAGCGTCCGGCGGTTCCTGGCCAAATCCTCCCGAAGCCGCAAAAGCATGATCCATATTCGGCCTTCCGTTTCGGCGGATTCAGCCTGTTTACGGCTGGCAATTTGCTCTCGATCACTGGCCGTCAGATGCTCGCCATTGCGGTTGAATGGGAGCTTTACGCACGCACGCATTCTGCGACGGCGCTCGGCTTGGTGGGCTTGGTCATCGCCGTACCTGTGGTGGCATTATCGTTACCAGCCGGCCATTTGGCCGATCGATTCAGCCGAAAACACATTATTCTTGTTTCGCAGATCTTTAGCGCGCTGGCGTCGGCGGCGCTGGCATTGGTTTCCTGGAAACATCTCTCCATCCCATCGCTCGGCGTATTGCGAGAGGGCAATCGCGTGTTGGCCGCGATCGCTACAGTTTTTGAGCGGCACCATCCAACATTTCATTTCGACGATGCCTCTATTCCGCTGATTTATCTGCTGCTATTCATCGGAGGCACGGCGCGGACTTTCAGTTGGGCAGCTCGCAGCTCGTTCTTTCCGACGCTGGTTGCGCGCAATGCGTTTGCAAATGCAGTGACTTGGAACAACAGCGTTTTTCAGATCGGTTCTGTTGCGGGTCCCGCTGCTAGCGGGCTGCTCGTCGCACACATCGGTTTCCCTTTTGTCTATCTGCTGGATGCGCTATGCGCATTCTCTTTTTTTCTTCTCGTTTTGCCGATCCGGCGCGTCAGACAAGCCCGCAATCAAATTGAAAAAAGTACGTGGAGAAGCCTGCTCGCCGGAATGCGTTTCGTGTTCAGCAAACACGTGATTCTGGCTACGATTACCCTCGACTTGTTTGCCGTGTTGCTCGGCGGAGCGACCGCACTGCTGCCCATTTTCGCCGATCAAATCCTGCATTGCGGACCTATCGGACTTGGTTGGATGCGGGCAGCTCCAGCAGTCGGCGCGTTTGTGATGGCTTTAACGGTGGCTTATCTGCCGCCGATGAAACGAGCCGGCAAAACATTGCTGTGGTGCGTCACCGGGTTTGGAATTGCGACCGTCCTCTTCGGTTTATCAAAGGCATTCTGGTTATCGCTCGGCCTGCTATTTCTTATCGGCGCATTCGACAGTGTAAGCGTAATCATCCGCGGCTCCATCGTGCAACTGGTTACGCCGGATGAAATGCGCGGGCGTGTTTCCGCGGTGAACAACATTTTCATCGGCACATCGAATGAATTCGGCGCGCTCGAATCGGGATTGACAGCAGCTCTCTTCGGTCCCGTGATCTCGGTTGTCGCCGGAGGCATTGGAACGATTTTAGTCGTGCTTGGCGTGGCGTCGCTGTGGCCGGAGACACGCAAAATTGGCACGCTGGACAAAACTCTGCGGTGAATTCGTCAGTCCGCCAGTTATCTAAAATTCACCGTGAACGGAAACCGTTCCGTACGGTGCTCCACCCTCGTGATGGTAGTGTACGTCTGTGCGGTAAAAATCGAAGTCGCGATATGGTTGATACCCAGCCTCAGCGCTTAACGTGATCACAGACGAAACTTTCCAATCGGCACCTGCGCCAACTCTGACCTCGCCATAGGTAAGCACCGCCTGGTTCAATCGCGAAATCCCACGCGTAGTCCCGAAGCGATCGTCAACCCGAAAATTTATCTCCCTAAGAGTACCGCCGGCGTAGAACGTAAGGTCTTTGTTGAACTGAAATTCCAGGCGGGGACTGGGTAAAACGGCGTCCAGCACCCATTGTCGCGCGATTTTCCAGCGGATACCGCCCCCAGGTAAGACCGGATATCTCCGCTCAATATCAACACCGATACCGAGGACAAACTGGAGATCGGGACTGTAAATATATGTGCCACCGACGACGAACGGGATGTTGACGTCCTGCGATTCAAAATGATCTGTGCCGTAAAAACCGGGCTGTGCTTGAAATCGCAGCAGAATCGAGTCGGAGAGTTGTGTGTCGAGGCCGAGAACCAAGCTTACCGCCTGCAACGTATCTGGAAGAGGAGCGCGATCCGGGAAACCAAAGGAGAATCGTTCCCACTCCGCGCCAAGCCGCAATACGCCAAGCTTAATCCTTGGAGTGAGAACAAAACGGAGAAGAATGTCGCTTTCATCAAAATCGCGAAGCTCGTGCGTGCCGCGCTGGACGTCTCCGTTGCCGACATAAGTTCCTTCGATGATGTATTCTCCGGACAACGAAACTGTTGAAGCTTCTGAAGTATTCTCGGCGCTCAATTGCTGAGCGCTGTTCTCCCCTGCCATGGCTGAAATCGCGACTAGCAAAGATGCGAGCCCGGCGAAAATGCTAATGAGGGGTTGGCACGAGAAATTTTTCATTGATCAACGAGAGCCAGAGGTATCGTGCCGAAACAATGTTACCGCCTTCGAAATATCTTTCATCATAACCGATTCCGATCCGAGTCGTTCTACGCCATGCAGCGAACCGAGGGACGCTGCGGAGATCATGTCGCCGCGCCACACCAGTGTGGAAGCTTTTCCTTCAACATTGACCGGCCACATTTGATAAAGCGTAAGAGCGACGTAATAACCACCGCTCGCGTAATAGAGCACGTCAGCCGCCTGGTAACTCCCACCGGCACCGCCGCGATTGTAATATGCGCCGAGCGAGACCACACCTTGATCGTCCACATCGAGAAGCTCCCAATAAAGCTCCGGGCTGAGCGAACCGGCGCCGCGACCAATGCCCGTGTTGCCGAGAAATCCGGAAAATTGGCGTCGAATTTTTTCCTGCTGGCGCAGCAAGCCATTTAGTTCATCGCTCACCCGAATCGCTTGCCCGCCATGATCGTAGGGCGGCTGCGCTGATGTTCCACCGGAAGAAAAACTGTGTGTGCGCGCGGCCAGCACGTCACTCCAGAATTTGGAAACTGCGGCAGGCATGGCGCCGCCACCCGTGCCCGCGGGAGCAAATTTCTTCGCTTCATCCTTGCTGATTTGCAATTCGGGGCTCAGCTTTTGCGTGGCGCTGACGAATGAGCGGACCGGGCCGTTGTCCGGCGCATTCTGCAATTTGGAAAAATTGGCCGCACTCGGATTGCCTGGCAGATCGGAATGCAAAAAAATCTTCAGCTCGCGGTGCCTTGTGGGGTCCCACCGGCGCAGCGCTTCGATCTGCTGGGCAGGCGAGCCCGACGCAACATAACAGCTTTGCACGGAGAGAAACCGTGGATTGCCCATTGGCGGGCCATGCGCCGTTTTTACATCGCTGTTTGCCAGCTGGGCGGGATCGACCTTGTCGAAAATTGAAAATGCGGCGAGCTCGGATACAGCATCAGCCCGTGCAATTGTCGATCTTGCAACCAAAATTAGAAGCAAGACGCCGACTGGCGTGACCCGGGGAAGCCGCGGACCGAATTGGCTTGGTGTAAATTTCATGACGAAAAATAACTACGAGCCGCGTCTGATAGTTGCAAATACGCAAGCGTCATCGCAATAAGATTCTCGAAGATGAGCGAACCCGTAATCGTCCTCGACAACCTCAGTAAGAGTTTTGGCGATGTTCATGCTGTTCAAGATCTTTCACTCACTATCGCGCCCGGAACGATCTTTGGTTTTCTAGGGGCGAATGGCGCGGGAAAAACAACCACGATTCGAATGTTGTGCGGCCTGACTCGTCCGACCGCGGGCAATGCAACAATCGTAGGCACGGAAGTTTGGAAGGATCGACAACGTGTTAGGACCAAGTTCGGCTACGTTCCGCAACGCTTTAGTCTTTACCGCGATCTCACCGTACTGGAGAACTTCCGCTTTTTCGGCGGCGCCTATGGCGTTCCGGGGGCGGAACTGGAGCGACGGATCGAGCGCTTGCTTCGGCTGAGCGACTTGGAAGAAAAAGTTGATGCTGCCGCGGGAAGTCTATCTGGCGGCATGCGGCAATTGCTGGCGATCGGTTGCGCACTGGTGCACGATCCGCCGCTCCTTTTTTTTGATGAACCGACAGCAGGCCTTGATCCCGTTCACCGACAGCAAATCTGGAACCTGCTCTACGATCTGAGTAACGAGGGAAAAACGATCTTTGTTACTACGCATTACATGGACGAGGTGGAGCGCTGCACGGAAGTGGGCTTTATCGAAAGTGGGCGCCTGCTGGCGAAAGCGTCGCCGCGCGTTTTGAAATCGAGCTTTCGCGCGCGCTTGCTCGAGATCGATGTGGAACCACTCATGCCCGCACTGGTGCGGTTGCGAGATCGGCCCGAGCTGCTGGGCGTTTCCTTGCGCAGCGGCAGCCTGCGCCTTTACGCACAGGAACCGGAGAAATTGATGGCGAGATGGCGCGAGAATTGGCCTTTTCCAGATCTTCGTTTGCTGGGCGAACGCTGGGTAGAACCCGACATGGAGGACGTTTTCACCGCATATTCGCAGGGCTACGATGGCGTCTTGAAAAAATCGGCATCATGAAATGGCCATCATTGAGCGCAATTGCGAGCGTCGCTTACAAAGAATTCCTGCACATCTACCGCGACCGGCGCGTCTTGCTTTTACTGATCATTCTCCCGCCGCTCTTTACGCTAATTTTCGGACATGCCTTCGAGAATACTGAGCTCACCGGTGTCCCGGCGTTGCTAATCGATCGCGATCAGACGCCGCGCACCGCCCGTTTCATCGAGATCATCTCCAAGGACAAAACGTTTCACTGGAGAATGCCAGCGCCCGACTTTCAGGGTGAGTCGGACCTGATCGGCAATGGAGTGAAGGCGACTCTGGTTATCCCGGTTGGTTGGACCGATAGCCTGAACAAGGGCGACCCGAAGCCGCTACCTCTTTACCTCGACGACAGCGACACCAACACCGCCAGTGCAGTCGAAGGCGCCGTGCAAAAGAATCTGGGTACATTCCAGGCCAAAGAGCGCGACCTGATTGTGGAGTCACTCCCGGAGGACGTGATCGAGTTAGGCAAGAAATTGCCCGTCGATATCCGAAAACAATTCGTCTCGCTTATGACGGCGTGGAGTGCGGAGTCGAAGAACTTGTACAATCCAAAGTCGCGCTTCATCGATTACGTCGTGCCAGGCGTGATCGGGTTGATTTTGCAATTGCTTACTGTCACGCTCATGGCCTGCACGATCGCCCGCGAACGCGAATCGGGCACGCTCTATCAATTGCTGGTGACTTCGCTGCAGCGTGGTGAAATCGTCATTGGCAAAATTCTGCCATATCTTGCGGTCTCGATTTGTTTGGTGGTGGTGATCATGGCGCTTAGTTGGTGGCATTTTGGGGTGGCATTTTATGAGCCTCACGCGCTTGCGTTGATCTGCCTGCTCTTCCTCCTCTGCTCACTTGGACTCGGTTTATTGATTTCGACCTTCTCGCGCACCCAAACGCAAGCGATCCAATTTTCCGTTTTCTTTCTGTTGCCGGTCTTTGTTCTCTCAGGCGCATTTGCGCCGCTCGAGCAACTGCCAAAAGCAATCCAATACATCTCCGAACTTTTCCCGCTCACCCATTTTTGCCGGGCCTTCCGGCTGGTAAACATGTACCACGCCGGCGTCTCGTTTTACGTTGTCGATCTTATTGTGCTTCTGGCGGGCGCGTTGATCACGTTTATCGGCGCGGCCTTTCTCCTAAAACGGATCGAACAGTAAGGTCGTTGGACAGCCACTTTCAGTCGCGGGAACGATCTTGATTTGAAGTCAGCACAATGACAGCAAACAATTGGTATTTGACGCTGACGATTGCGACGATAATCACGGCAATCGGTTTGGGCGCGGCGAGCGCGGCCTCAAAGGAGTCTTCGAGCTCGACACCGCAACAAGTGTTCGATGGGATGCGCCAGAGTTTCCAAGCGCAAAAGGCAAAGGGAGTGCATGCGCGCTACCAGTGGGAGCTGAGCGGCCCCAACGGCGGCCAATGGTGGATCGATGTGAATGATGGAACCTACAAGATAGGAAAAGGAAAGATCGACAATCCGAGCGTCACCTTTGTGACGAGCGATAAGGATTGGGTCGCCCTTTCAAATGGGACGCTTGGAGGCAAATGGGCGTTTTTTACCGGCCGCTTGAAGATTCGCGGCAGCCAGAGTGTAGCGAGAAAACTCGACGAAATTTTCCCTTAGAATTTCGCCTCGATATCAATCTGGGCGTAGGGGGCAGGCCTCGTTTTGGCGCTCGCTTCGGCGCGGAAGAAATCAAAGTCGCGCCTGACGGTATAGCCACCGCCGAGCGTGACTTTAAAGGGCTTAAAGCCGGAGTACCTTGCCTGAACACCTACGCGGTCCTCGCTGTATTGAACCCATGCGTTATGCACTTGCAATTTCCTCTCGGGAGTTATGACATCATCAGTGCGGAAACTTTCGTAAAAGAGATTGCCAAGGATACGGAATTCCCAATCGTCAGTCGGATTATAAACCAAGGCCGGTTTTGGGAAGACGCCTTCCAGACGGAACTTGTCGGTGAACAGCCAGATCAATCCGCCGCCGGGGGCGACTACCGGACTCTGATTGATCGCGCCACCCACGCCGATGACGCCGAAGATTTTGTCTTTTTTGAGCGGAAAACTGACGAACGCTTTCCACGGAATGTCGATTGTATCCCCCCTGATATTGTTTTGGAAATAGGGTCCGGGGTCGATCTCGATTCCTGCGCCGGCATGATCGTGCACCACGTACTCAAGCGCCAATAGAGCGTGCACAGTCTGGAGATGGTCGGGTAACCCGTTGTCGGTGCCGCCGAAATCGAACCGCTCGTATTCAACTCCCGCCCGGAAATACCATTTGCCGGTGATGAGGAAGCGATGAGCGTAGCTGAAGTCGTTGTAGAGCGAATCGCCGTGGCCGAAGTTGCCGTTGACGTCGTAGAAATTGCTGCTGAACGTGTAGTCCATCTCATAATCGAACAGATCGCGGTGGTTCTCGTCTGCCGGTGTGGGCGACGGTTGCGCCTCGTATGTCGCTGTGCCGGCAATGGCGGAGGCGGCTGCACTAAGAAACAGGCTGGCAACAAGGGCCGGGATTTTTTTCATAGGTTAAGACGCGGACAACGTTATATCGGATGCGCGAGTTAACCCCGATGTATCGTATTGAAAATATTCTGGCAAGGAATAATTCGAGAAACCGCGAGGCATTCCGCTGCGTGTTTTCAACCGCCGGATCAATGACGCATACAAACGATTATTCGGAACGAAGCGGTCCTAACCCATCGCTACAGCTGACGGATTGAGGGCTCATTTCGGTGGCGAATTTACGTGTTTTCCCGTTTGACGGATGTTGAATCGGGACTAAATTTGGCGGTCTTTTGTGACTAATCCCCTCATACTTCCCCAGCATTACGTGGCCTTCGCGATGGTCAACCCGCTTACCGGGCCCGATCATGAAGTAGCGGGATGGTTCCACGCGCACCTGACGCGGACATTTGTGACCGTGCTGCGGGCGTTCACCGAGTTTGGTTCAAGCGAGTGGATCGGAGTTACTCTGTTTTTCGTGGTGTTGTTTTTTGTCTGGAAGCGATGGTGGCCGTCCCTCGTGACATTGATCGTAGCCGTACCGGGCGGGATGATGCTGAACGAGCTCGTTAAGCAGCTTGTCCATCGACATCGTCCATTTGTTGACGGGCCGTTCGTCGATTGGTCCGGCTACAGTTTTGCCAGTGGCCACACCATCGGAGCGACGCTGCTTTACGGGCAGCTGGCGCTTTTTATTCTGCCCGCACTGAAAGCGCGGCACTGGCGGAGGCTGACAATTTTCAGCGCGGCATTGCTGATCGCCTTGGTCGGATTTAGCCGCATCGCTTTGGGGGCGCATTTTTTGACCGACGTTTTGGCGGCAATCGTGTTCGGCGTTCTTTGGTTGGCGTTTTGTTTGATTGCTGGCAAGCCGCTGCGGCGGAGCGTGGTCCTGACCCCTGACGAGCCCCTTGTTAGCGAACCTGCCTTGGTGCGCGTCGAAGAGACGCAACCGCCTGCGCAAAGTTTTCTGAGCTGATCGGACGCTGCTCGCGTAGATCTTCGCGAGCGTTGGCTTTTCGTCGTGACGTAGGCGCATCTTCTCGCGCGCGCGCGAATTGGTCTCGAACACGGATGAAAGCGCCGGGGAAAATCCAAATAACCGTATGGTTGCTTGGCCTTGCTGGAGCTGCGCTTTTTACGGGCCTTCTCCTTCACGAGGGCCTGCCGCAAGTCGGCGCGGTTTTTGCCGCTGCCGGCTGGGCGATTGCCGCAGTAGTGGCTTACCATTTCGCGGTACCAGTGTTTCTCGACGCACTTGCGTGGTGGGTCCTCTTTCCGAAATCCGATCGTCTACCGCTGCGAAAGCTGCTTTGGATGCGTTGGATCGGTGAGTCGGTCAGCACCCTTGTGCCCTCCGCTGCTGTGGGTGGAGACATTGTCCGGGCGCGTTTAGCGGCGATAAACGGCGCGTCATTGCCACTCGCGGCGGGCACCGTGCTGGTTGACATTACAGTTGGTGTTTTCACGCAGGCCGCTTTTACAGTGCTGGGACTGGTGCTGCTTGTGAATGTGACCGGACAGAAAAATTTCGTCCGTCCAACGTTGATCGGAACACTCGTCGGTGTTCTTGGCGTTGCCGGTTTTTACTTTGTGCAACGGTTGGGCATGTTCCGTTTTCTTGGTCTCATTGTCGCGCGTTTGGCCAACTCGCCGGAGTGGCAATCACTCGTCCAAAGCGGCGAGACGCTGGATCAAACTGTTCGCGAGTTGTACGCGCGGCGAGGGGGGGTGCTGGCGTGCTGTGCCTGGACCACTATTTCCCTGGTGGGCGGCTCGGGCGAAATTTGGATCGCCCTTCACGCGCTCGATCTCCGCGCGACCTTTATTAACGCACTCATTCTACAAAGCATGGTATTAACGATTCGCTCGGCGGCGTTTGCCGTTCCCGGAGGTTTGGGCGTGCAGGAAGGCGGTTATCTCGTCGTCGGCAATCTTCTCGGGATCCCTGGAGATGCAGCTTTTGCCTTGTCACTAATCGCGAGAGTACGCGAACTCGCGCTCGGCATTCCCGGGTTGATCTCCTGGCAAATTATCGAAGCACGCCGCCTCTGGCGTGCCCGCTCCCCGGGAGAAGGTCGGTAAAGTTGAAGTTTGCTGATCGCGTTGCGCAGCGCTCTTAATCGGCGCTCTACCTTTCCGGTCTTGGCGAAATTGGTACGAACATTCCACCAGATCAGGGAGAGCCCGCTCGGAATGACCAGGCGCTTTTGGAGTTCGGTGATTACATCCCGGTCGGCGTAAGCCTTCACAAAGCAAGTAGTAAAAGGAAGCCACTGCCGGGTAGGAACTCTGTCCACCATGTCGAGTAAGAAAATCAGAAGATCGTCGGCCTGTCGCATCGTGGCTGGCAACGATTTCTCATGCATGATCTCGAAATCGATCAAACGCGCGCGCCTGGTCTTCTCGTTATAGATTACGTTCGGCATGGAGGCATCGCCGTGCGACCACAGGCCGCCAAATTCATCACGCCAGAATTGATGGGCGCGGCGATACTCTTTGGCGGCTGACTCAAGCATACGTTTGTTCAGTGTGCCCTGTTTCATGTGGTCCCACAGGCTTTGGCCCGGCAGTTTATCCAGACGAACCGTTCGTGGGTCTGTGATCTTCGCGCGAAACCGATCGCCATTTAGCATTTGGAAGCAGCTTGCCTCCCATCGCCGCCAGTCCTGCACGTTGCTCAGGTAACGAATTGTGACGCCGGCCACGCGAAAATAAAAATTTATCAGATCGGCGCCGCGTTCACCGAAAATATTGCGACGCTTGATCACCACGAGCCGGCCGCGCCGGCTCTTTTCCGAAATTGTATTGATTTTTAACGACTCAACGAACGCCGTTGCCGCATGGGACAGACCGTCCGGTATGAAGCGTTCCAGCAGTGCCAGCCCATTCCCATTTTTCCCAATCGGCATTGTTTTCCTAGATCGAACTTATCGCGTTGGCTGGCTGTATCCGTCGCTTGCGCAAGCCAATCGGTTCAATCGGCAGTTTATTATTCCGAAAGCTTAATTGTCTGAGCGATTTTCATCACGCGCAGATCGGCTTTGACGTGGCGCTGTTTCAATTCGCGATTGAACATTTCCGGTGTGCCCGTCAACACGGGAAACGTTCCGTAGTGCATCGGGATCACCGTCCGCGGCGCGACCAGCTTCACCGCCTCGGCCGCGCGGGCCGGTCCCATCGTAAAATGGTCGCCAATGCAAACCAGCATGATGTCGATCTTGTTAAATCGCGACACGAGCGCCATGTCGGAAAACAAATCCGTGTCGCCTGTGTGATAAAACGTCGGTCCGCCACGGATCGCGACGATCAAGCCGCTAGGGTTTCCGCCGTAATAAGCCGGCGAATTTTCGTCTTTCTCCACTGCGGTGCCGTGCCAGGCCGGCACAAACGTGACGCTTACTTCCCCCTCAAGCAGCTTGAGCGTGCCGCCGAAGTGTCCCGTCGTATCCGTGTTGGCCAGGTCGGTCGGATAACCGAGCACCGTTGTCATCGCCGCCGAAAGATCGTATGTCGCCACAAGTTTAGCGCGCGTTCGTTTACCGATCTCGACCGCATTTCCCACGTGATCGGAATGTCCATGCGTGACCAAGATCAGATCAACGCGCTTCAGCGCCGCGACCTCATCTTTGCCCTTTTCAAAAACTGGATTCGTCAACCACGGATCGACCAGAAGCACGTTGCTAGTCGGCGTGATGATTTTAAATGCGGACTGCCCATACCAGGTGAGTTGTGTTTCCATTCTCGTCACGAAACCGAAAAGATTTCACCGGGCAAGCAACAATGACAAATGATTGAAATGACGACGCGCGAATGACGAATAACGAATCAAGCCCAAATGACCAAAGACGGAGCGGCCCGTGCTGGTAGTCATTCCTTCGTCATTGGGCATTCGTCATTTTCCGCAATACTTTGCGAGACCGTGTATAACTAAGAACAACAGATGAATCACGAACTCGCGCATCGACACTTGGCCAACACCCATCCGCGAATGGCCGCTTTGATCGGCCGATCGCTTCCTTACAATGTCAAACCGGCGCGATCGATCCGGCCATTTGACGCGCTCGCAGAATCAATCGCTTACCAGCAATTAAGTGGGAAAGCGGCCGCGACGATTTTCGGTCGCGTCCGCGCGCTCTACCCGCGGCGGAAATATCTCGATCCGGAAAAGATCGTGGCTACGCCGGATAAAGCTTTTCGCGCGGCCGGTCTTTCTCGCAACAAGATTGCAGCATTGAAGGATCTCGCTGCAAAAACAATCGATGGCACGGTGCCATCATCTCGCGCGATCATTCGAATGAGCGATGAGGAAATCATTTCGCGCCTCATCACAGTGCGCGGCATTGGCCGATGGACGGTTGAGATGCTCCTCTTGTTCGATCTCGGCCGGCCCGACGTCTGGCCGGTCGATGATTATGGCGTGCGCAAAGGTTTCGCCAAAGCATTCGGGCGCAGAAAACTTCCCACGCCGAAAGAGCTCATGAAATTCGGCGAAAAATGGCGGCCCTATCGCTCCGTCGCTGCGTGGTATTTCTGGCGCGCCTTGGATGCGCCGAAGAAGGCGAACCGCTTCGACGAAAAGTTGTAGCCACCGGCCTGTGGCCGGTCCCGTGGGACCCTTTTGGAAAAGACCGCCCACAGGGCGGTGGCTAAAGCGACGTTCTAAGCCACACCGAGCGCCATTGACTTTGCGCGCGCGCCTGACTAAAACCCCGAGATTATGGCAATGATCCACGTTAATCGGGGTGCAGCGAGTCTGGGCACATTTTCAGAAGAAGAAGTCCGGGAAGGCTTGCGCACCGGTCGTTTCGCCCCCACCGATCTTGGCTGGCGCGAAGGAATGGCGAATTGGCAGCCGCTCTCGCAATTTCCCGACCTCAGAAGCGCTGCTCCTGTTGTGCCGCCTCCTCAAATTGGTGCAGCATCGACAGCTGCAACTGGAGCCCCGCGAAGTGGATTGCCATGGGAACGACGGTACGAGGTCGGTTGGGTTTCCGCATTTTTCGAAACAGTCGCTATGATTCTGACGAGGCCGACCGAGGCGTTTACCGTCATGCGAATCGAGGGCGGATTTGGCGATCCGCTTCTTTTCGGCGTCATCGGCGGCAGCATCGGAGCAATTATTTGGATCCTGTTGTCACTCGCACTGCATTCGCTCGGTCTGTTCACGGCATTCTCAGCTCGACAGAATTCTTTGGACGCTTTGTTTGGCGCCAGCCTGAGCGGTGCGATCCTGATTCTCCGTTTGGTTCTCACACCCATCCTGATCGCTCTCGGTCTGTTTGTCTGGGCGGGGCTGGTGCACATCTGCTTAATGCTGGTTGGCGGTGCTAATAAAACCTTCGAAACCACTTTTCGAGCCCTGAGCTACGCGTACGGCGCAACGAATTTGTTTGTGATTGTCCCTTGCTGCGGCTGGGCCGTTGCACTGGTCTGGGGTTTGGTCGCCGATTGCATCGGTCTTACCCGAAGTCACGAGACCGACGCGGGACGGGCGGTGATGTCTGTATTATTGCCGCTCGTCGTGTGCTGTGGTGCTGCCTGGGTTTTGGTCGTCCTCGTTTTTGGGGGGATCGGCGTCCTAATGCAGCATGCGAACCAGTGATCTCCAGGGATGCGAATTGTTCGCCGGCCGCTCGCGCCTTGTGAAACGGATCATGAACTGATTTGGCTGGCGGTCTCGCTCACTTCGTTAGGCTTGGCGGCAATCTGGCTTGCGCTTGGTTTGCCCTGGCCGCGTTGCGTGTTTCATGATGTTACTGGTCTCCCGTGCGTCACCTGCGGCATGACGCGATCGGCAATCCAATTTTTTCACGGGAATTTTCTTCCCGCGTTGCGCTGGAATCCTCTCGTTTTTGTGGCGCTGTGTGGATTGTCGATCTTCGATGCTTACGCCTTCGTTGTTTTGGTCGCGCGTGTGCCGCGGTTGCGCCTCGCAAAATTCAGTTCTGCGGAAAAAATTTTTGTCCGTGCGCTGGTCATAACTTCTCTCGGAGCAAACTGGGGTTATCTGCTCCTGCACTGGCGCAATTTTTGTTGATCCAAGTGAACCGAGGCGATTGAGGTCAACCGTTTCTACCACCCGGATTTGGCCGCCCTACATCATCCTCTGGCGCGCCGCGGTGCGCTTCAATGAACGCAGTCGGATTAAGCCAACCCCGCGTATCTTCGCGATAACCGGGTCCAATGAACGGCGTGACGAATTCGCGCATTTCGAAATGCAGATGAGCAAAGTAACGGCCACCTGCGGCCCCAACGGTAGCGATTTGCTGGCCACGCCGGACCTCATCGCCAGCGTGCACGAGCGTTGTTTCCACATGCCCGTAATACGACTGCACGTATTTACGCTCGCCGCCATTCTCGACATAGGCGTGCAGCACGATGATCACGTTGGCCCAGCCTGGGCCGCCATCGCGTGCCAACAATACGCGTCCATCAGCCACGGCGTAGATCGGATCGCCCAGATCGCTGTCTTTTCCGCCGATGCCGTTCAGATCGTCGCCCAGGTGATGATTCTCCGTGAATCGTTGGGCATTATAAGCCATCGCGCCGTTTTCGCTGCCGAGTGGAAAATCAAAACGACCAGCAATGGGGAGCGAAGCAAGCTCGAATGGCGCAGGAATTCGAAGTCCTGGATCAACGTACTTCGGTCGCGTCAATTCCGGCCAAAGTGTCACGAAAAACGTGGCAAGAAATGAGACGACGAACACAAGCAAGATTGACAATCCAATTGACCACTTCTCTTTCGTCTTACTCGTGCTCATGCTCTAATCGGCATTTGGCAATCGGCCATTGCAAATCTACCCTCGCAGCATGCGAATACTCGTCACGGGCGGCGCTGGTTTCATCGGGTCGCATCTCGTCGAAAAACTACTCGCGGCTGGGCACGACGTCGCCATTCTCGACGACTTCAACGATTTTTACGATCCGCAAATCAAACGCGACAACATCTCGGCCGTCTCCAAAGACATCGCGATCCATTATGTCGATCTTCGAGACAGCGCGACTGTGCGCAATGTATTTCGCCGGGAAAAATTTGAGGCGATCGCGCACCTGGCGGCGCGCGCGGGAGTTCGTCCATCAATTCAACACCCGCAACTTTATTACAACACGAATGTCACTGGCACCTTGCATCTGCTCGATGCCGCCCGCGTGACCGAGGTTGAGCGATTTATCTTCGCGTCGAGCTCGTCCGTTTACGGAATCTCGAAAACAGTTCCCTTCTCTGAAGATCAACATCTCACTCAGACGCTGAGCCCATACGCCGCCACAAAAATTGCGGGCGAATTTCTTTGTTCGACGTATTCGCATCTTTATCAAATGCGCGTGGTCGCGCTGCGTTACTTTACTGTTTATGGTCCGCGGCAACGACCTGATCTGGCAATCCATCAGTTCACGCGATGCATTTACGCGGACCAGCCGATCGACCAATTCGGCGACGGCACGACGCGACGCGACTACACTTACATTGACGACATTATCCAGGGTACAATGGCGGCGCTTAAGTATGACGGGCCCCTTTTCGACATCTTCAATCTCGGCGAATGCGACACGATTCAGCTCAAGGATTTGATTGCGGCAATCGAGGATGCGCTTGAAAAAAAAGCAACGATCAACCGGCTGCCGGAACAACCAGGCGACATGCCGCTGACTTGCGCGGACATTTCGAAAGCGAGAAAACTGCTTGGTTACAATCCAGCCACGCGATTAAGCGACGGTCTCCCTCAGTTTATCGACTGGTTTCTCGCGCGATTGAAATGATCGACATTATAGCTTGTTTCCGATGAATTCGAGTTTGCCATTTGATGAACGTGCCTGTTTCGTCGCAGGCCAGGCGAAATCCGGCACAACGCTTTTGGTCGCGTTGCTCGACAATCATCCCGAACTTCTCGTCCTGCCGGAAGAGACCGCGTATTTCCCCACCGTTCTCACAAAATATGCGCCGCGCGGGCGCCGCGCACAGTTCGATTACCTGACCAAACAATCGCTTTCCAACGTACTGTTCGGTGGGCCATGCAAATGGGGCAAACGCAATTACCCCGTATTTCCGCGCGAGAAATTTCTCGAAACATTTGAACGCACGGCGTTCGACCCTGCAAACGCTGAAGAAGATTTGCTTGTGCTTATGGTGAAAGCCTACGCAGCGACGCTTCAGCGCCCGCTCGACACCATCCGACGCTGGGTCGAAAAAACTCCGGCGAATCGCAATCACGTTCCCGCGATTCTTGCCCGATTTCCACACGCGAAAATTCTCGTCACGATGCGCGATCCGCGTGCCATCCTCGCAGCGCAAATCGCGCTGGAGAAAACAAGAAAAACCGGGCGATTTTCGACTTATTACGTAATCGCTCACTGGCGCGTCGCAGCCAGGCTCGCGAAGCGCGTGCGCCAGGGGGATACTCCGGGTCTCGTCGTGCCATATGAGCAACTGGTGTGCGAGCCGGCCAGCACGATGGAGAAAGTTTGCGGTTACCTCGAAATCACTTTCGATCCGGGAACGGTCCTGACGCCGACAAAAATGGGTCAGTTCTGGAGTGGTAACTCGGCTACGCGAACTAATTTCTCGCAGATCACTCCGGAACCGGCGACGCGGTGGCAGGGCGAACTTTCGGACGAAGAAATCGGCTGGGTGGAGTGGCACTGCCGCGATCTGATGCCAGCATTTGGGTATGAGCCGAAACTGAGCCGGCGCGAGTTGCGATATTTTGTCCGGCCAAT
>Ga0070697_100001587_pt1 | contig 17346 bp, 17 predicted proteins | sample KBSK1501metaG_FD_65475 | JGI IMG/M metagenome (GOLD analysis project Ga0070697, IMG submission 65475) | Corn, switchgrass and miscanthus rhizosphere microbial communities from Kellogg Biological Station, Michigan, USA - KBS K1-50-1 metaG | ecosystem: Host-associated > Plants > Roots >...
ATCGACGAGGCTCAACAGACTCTGCAGCGTGTACCGGAGCAGCAGCTCGCGCTCCGGCGCGGCGAGCAGCCAGCGGGACAGCTCGACGAGAAAGGTGCCGAGGCGGCGCTCCCGCTCCAGGCTCGCCCGGCGCCCGACCATGACGGCCAGGTGCGTCGCGACCTCGACGGCGGCGCGCACATCAGCCGCGTCTGCGCCGGGGGGTAGTGCGGCGAACTCCCCGTGCACGCGCCGGCCGTCCGCGTCCTGCCAGTCGACGGCGACCGGGCCGCCGGATGCCGCGGCGCCCGCGGTCGCTGTTCCCGACTCGTTCAGTCCCCGGTAGTCGAGCTGCACCCCTGCCCCCCCGGCCCACTCGCTCAGGATGCGCGCGGCCGCCTGCCAGAAGGCCTTGGTGCCCTTCGAGCTGCTAGCTTCGTTAAGCAGACGCCGCGTGGGTTCGAGCATCGCCCGAAACTACGTCTAGGAAGGACGTCGAGGAAAGGCGTCGAGGGGAACCGTGGCAGCCGGGCTACGTTTACCGGAGGAAAGGAGGCGGTATGCGAAATTTCTCGAGCGACACCATCGCCCTGATCGGCGGCCCCGAGGCACTGCGCGGCGAGCCTGCCGAGCCGGCTCCCGCGCCGCACTCATCCGAGGAGCCGCTCGACGCATATTCGGCGGCGGTGGCGGGCGCGGTGGAGCGGGTCGGCCGCGCCGTCGTCAGCGTCGACGTGCGGCAGCCGGTGCGGCGGCGCGGCCGCCCGGAGCGCGAGCTGCCGGGTCACGGGTCGGGGTTCGTCTTCACGCCCGACGGATTCATCCTGACGAATAGCCACGTCGTCCATGGGGCGACGCACGTCGCGGTGCGCCTGCCCGACGGCCGCGAGCTGCCGGCCGACCTCGTCGGCGACGACCCCGATACCGATCTCGCGGTGGTGCGCGTCGGCGGGGATCCGCCCACCGCCGCGCCGCTCGGCGACTCGGCCTCCCTGCGCGTGGGTCAGCTCGTGATCGCGATCGGCAACCCGTTGGGCTTCCAAAGCACCGTCACGGCCGGGGTCGTCAGCGCGCTGGGCCGCTCCTTCCGGTCGGTGAACGGACGGCTCATCGACGACGTCATCCAGACCGACGCGGCCTTGAACCCGGGCAACTCGGGCGGGCCGCTCGTGGACTCCCGGGGGCGCGTGGTCGGCGTCAACACGGCCGTCATCCTCCCCGCCCAGGGGATCTGCTTCGCGGTAGCCATCAACACGGCGAAGTTCGTGGCCGGGCAGCTGATCGCGCACGGCCGGATCCGGCGCGGCCGCATCGGCGTGGCCGGCCAGCACGTGCCGCTGTTGCGACTCGCGGTGCGCGCGCACGGGCTCGAGGCGAAGAGCGGCGTGCTGGTCACGGGCGTCGAATCGGGCAGCCCCGCCGAGCGGGCGGGCCTCAAGCAGGGCGACATCATCGTCGGGTTCGCCGGCCATGCGGTAGGCGGCATCGACGATCTGCACCGGCTGCTCGCGACGGACCGCATCGGGACGCCCGCCGTGGTGGCCCTGCTGCGTGGGGCGGACAAGCTCGAGCTGCCGATCGTGCCGGAGGAATCACTCCCGTCCCGCTGAGCCTTGGTGGAGGGACACGCCCAGTGAAAGCGATTCGAGTCGAGGCGACCGGCGGGCCCGAGGTACTGCGCTACGCTGACGTGGCCCAGCCCACCCCTGGGCCGGGGCAGGCGCTGGTGAAGATGGACGCGGCCGGTGTGAACTACGTCGACGTGTATCAGCGCACCGGGCTGTATCCGGTGCAGCCGCCGCTCATCCTCGGTCAGGAGGCCGGGGGCACGGTCACGGCCGTGGGCCCGGGCGTGAGCGAAGTGAAGGTCGGCCACCGGGTCGCCTACTGCCACGTGCTGGGCGCCTATGCGGAGTACGCCGCCGTGCCGGCGGAGCGGCTGGTGGTACTGCCGAACGGCGTGAGCACGAAGCAGGGCGCGGCGGTGATGCTCCAGGGGATGACCGCGCACTACCTCGCCACGACCACCTACCCGCTCAAACCCGGCGACACGTGCCTCGTGCATGCGGCGGCGGGCGGCGTGGGCCTGCTGCTGTGCCAGATCGCGAAACTGCGCGGCGCGCGCGTGTTCGGGACCGTGTCCACGGAGGAGAAGGCGCAGCTCGCGCGGGAGGCGGGCGCGGACGAGGTCATCCTCTACACGCGGGAGGACTTCGAGGCGGCGGTCAAGCGCCTCACCGGCGCCGCCGGATTGCAGGTGATCTACGATTCGGTCGGCAAGACGACCTTCACGAAGGGGCTGAACTGCCTGCTGCCTCGAGGGATGATGGTGCTGTACGGCCAGTCGAGCGGGCCCGTGGGGCCGTTCGACCCGCAGGTGCTCGGCCGCAACGGCTCACTGTTTCTCACGCGACCGACTCTGGCGCACTACATCGCCACGCGGGACGAGCTGGTAGCGCGAGCCGAGGAGGTGCTGGACTGGGTGCGGCAGGGCAAGCTCGCGCTCCGGATTGGGCACGAGTTTCCGCTCGCGGAGGCGGCGGAAGCCCACCGGCAGCTCGAAGCGCGGAAGACGACGGGGAAGGTGCTGCTGATACCGTAAGGCGTCGAGGATTCTCCTCGACGTCTTTCCTCTCGACCTCGTCAGCTCCTTATCACCCCCGGGAACCGGACGGGGTTCGGTGTGAACCCCGGAAAGACCGCCGACAGGTCTGTGGCGCCGAGGTGGCGGGCGAGCACCTCGCCGAACAGGTCGCGGAAGTCGGTCGTCACGGCGAGGTCGCGGCCTTCGAAGCGGCTCGCCGGGTCGAGACCCGGCCAGCGCCCGAGGACGCGACCGCCGTTCACGGGTCCGCCCATCACCAGCATCGCGGTGGCGTGGCCGTGGTCCGTGCCGATGTTGCCGTTCTCGCGGATCGTGCGGCCGAACTCGGACATCGTGAGCACCACGACGTCGCGCAGCTTGTCCCCGAGGTCCCGGGCGAAAGCCGCGAGCCCCTGACCCAGCTCGGCGAGGCGCGCCGCGAGCTGCCCCTCGCTCGCGCCCTGGTTGACGTGGGTGTCCCACCCGGTGACGTCCGCGAACGCCACCTGCAGGCCCAGGTTTCCCTTGATGAGCTGCGCGATTTGCTGCAGCGACCGCCCGAGCCGGCCCCGCGGGTACTCCGCATCGTTCGCGGGCCGGTACTGCGCCGGATTCGCCCGCTGCAGCAGCTGTACCGCCTCGAAGGCTTCCTGCGAGGACGACGACAGCAGGCCCGTCGCCGAGCCGGCGTACAGCTGCTCGAAGGCGCGGGTGAGACGGTCGCGCGCCGCCCCCTGGGGCGCGCGCAGCCCGAACGCTTGCAGGTCGTCGATCGCGAGCGACGGGGCTGACCCCGCGAGGATGCGGGGGAGCTGAGGTCCGAAGGCGACTGCGCGGAAGGGCGTGTCTTCGTGCTCCCGGTCGTGCCGGCAGTAGCGGTTGAGCCAGCCGTCCGCGGTGGACTTCACCCCCGGCGTGCCCGACTCCATGTAGTCCTGCGCGTCGAAGTGGCTGCGCGTGGAATCGGGCGAGCCCACGGCGTGGATCACGCCGAGGCTCTTGTTGTCCCACAGGGGCTTGAGCGCCGCGAGCTGCGGGTGCAGGCCGAAGTGCCCGTCCAGATCGACCACGTCGCTCGCCGGCACGGCGATGCGGGGCCGTTCCCCGTAGTAGAGCGACTCGCCGTGCGGCACCACCATGTTGAGGCCGTCCACGGCGCCGCGCTGGAAGAGGCACACCAAGACAGGGCGGGAAAGGGCGGCAGTGGGCGGTAATGGGCGGTACGAGGCCAAGGCTGCCCTGGCCAGGAACAGCGGGTCCAGACCGAAGCTGAACAACGCCAGCCCACCCGACCTTATGAACACCCGTCTCGAGATCGACATCGATCTTCGTCCTCCGTCATTACCGCCTGTTACCGCCTTCTGCCGCCGTTGCCGCCCTTATCGCCTCTGAAACTCCGGTCCCCCGAGCGCCAGCCCCACCGCCAGCGCGCGCGCAGCGACCGGGTCTGGAGCCTCCGCCAGCTGCTCGCGGATCACGCGCCTCGTGTTGTCGGACATGGTGCCCCCGAGGATGCCGTCGTTCACCGCGGCCATGAGCTGCTCGGCGTCCGCGGTTGCGAGAGCCAGCGAATCGAGGGCGACCGTCACCCCCGGGAGCCTGCCGGCGGCGAGCGCGACGGCCACGTTCATCCGGTCGAGCAACGCGCCGCTGTTCACCCAGGCCGCCTCCCGTTCGGGGTACCCGTCGGGCGCGACGTGGCGGTAGAGGGGCTGGCCCAGCCGCGCCACGACCTGCGCCAGCCGGGGCGTGGTGTCCGGGTCGCCACCCACGGCGCGCACGGCGCTCACGACGAACTCGAGCGGCGTCTTCACCTTGGCCCGGATGTTCTCGGGCGCCCAGAAGTCGGGTCCGCGCACGATCGCCCGCACCACTTCTCGCATGTCGCCGCTCGAGCGCTCCCAGGCGGCGACGGCGTCATCCACGCAACCGTCGGGTGGTTCGTCGTTCACGAGCCGCTGGCACAGCTTGCGACTCACGTGGTGCATGGTAGCCGGGAGGCTCGCGAGCAGCTTCAGCAGCCGGACTCCCTCGTCCATCCCGTGGCCTGCCGAGAACCTAACGCCCAGGACGGTCTTCTCTCCGTAGTCGTGCGCCCAGTCGTGGAACTCGAAGCCGCCCCCTTGCTGCGGCCGCTTGATGCTCCACCCTGTGAAGATCCGGGCGACCTCGACCACGTCCTGCTGGGTGTAGCCCCCATCCACCCCCAGCGTGTGCAGCTCGAGCAGCTCGCGCGCGTAGTTCTCGTTGATCCCCTTGGGCATCCGCTCGAGGGCGCGTCGCCGCTGGGAGTCGGCCTGCGCCGGCTCTCGCGAAAACCCCGGCTCGTAGCGGCCACGGCCGAACCAGGAACGGGCGTGGAGGCGGGGCCGCGTGAGCGCGGGCGGCGTGGAACCGGGGGCCACGCTCTCCCAGTTATCGAGGTAGAAGAGCATGGCCGGGCTCCGCGCCGTGGCGATCAACAAGTCCGCGAACTTCCCGAACGCGCGCGGGCGGAGCGTCTCCTCGATGTAGGACGGCGCGAGCACGCGATCGGCGCCCTTGCCGAAGAACACGTTGAAGTGATTGGCCCAGAAGTCGACCATGACCTCGTACAGCTGGCGTCGGGAGAGCGCGGCACGCACCACCGCGAGCTGCTCCACCTCGCCGGCGAGCTGGCGGCCCATCTGCTCCACCTGGCCGCCCTGCTGGCGCTCCCGCCGCTCCTTGCGCGCCGCAGCGTAGAGGCGGGCGAGGTCCCCCGAGTCGTAACGCAGGATGCGGAACTTGACGGTCCGCTCGGCCACCAGTCGATCGTCGAGCTGGTCAGGGGAGAGTTGGCGGTCGATCCAGTTCATCACGCCGCCCGCCGCCACCGCGTCTACCTCTCCCGGTCGCGGACCGTAGGCAAGGCGGTTGAGGGCGTGCAGTGCGGAGTCGTGCGGCGTGAGAGTGGGCGGCTGACGCTGCGCCGACTGGTGCGGCGCGGACTGCCACGCCCCCAGCGACGCCACAGCCGCCGTGAGCGTCAGAAGACGCGCCAGGACAGGGTTTTGCATGCGGTTATATTGACGAGTCGCCCCCGAAGGAAGTTAAGCGCGTGACCGCGCCGCCGCGTTTTGTCTCGCACGGGATGCTGCCCACGCCCCGGAGCCTTCTGTCCCAGGGGGACGGCAAGCCGCCCAGCTGGGGGCAGCGGCTGGAGGCGCTCAAGTACGTCCCGCCGTTGCTGCGGCTCGTGTACCAGACGCACCGCGGCTACACGGTCGCGATCCTCGCGCTCCGCGCCATCAGGTCCTTCGTCCCTCTGGCGGTCCTGTGGATCGGCAAGCTCATCATCGATGGCGTGATCGGGGCCGCGCGGGCGCGGACGGGGGGCGCGGCCGTGGACTGGTGGCACCTCGGCGGGCTCGTGGCGCTCGAGCTCGGCATCGCCATCGCCGGCGAGGGGCTGGCGCGGCTCTCCTCCCTACTCGAGAGTCTGCTGGGCGACCTGTTCTCGAACCGCATCAGCGTGCGCCTGATGCAGCACGCCGCCACGCTCGACCTCGCTCAGTACGAGGACGCCGAGACCTATGATCATCTGGAGCGCGCCCGGCGCCAGACCGTGGGGCGGCTCGGGCTGATCGCCCTGCTGCTCTCCACGGTGCAAGACTTCGTCACGCTCGTCTTGCTCGCGGGGGTCCTGGCGCTGCAGCTGCCGTGGCTCCTGCTCCTGCTGGTCGTCGCCGTGCTGCCGTCGTTCCTGGGCGAGACGCACTACGCGGCCCTCGGGTACTCGCTGCTCTTCCAATGGACTCCCGAGCGGCGTTTGCTCGATTACCTGCGCTATGTCGGCGCATCGGACGAGATGGCGAAAGAGGTGAAGCTCTTCAGCCTCTCGGACTTCCTCGTCGGCCGCTACGCGAAGCTCTCCGACCAGTTCTACGAGGCGAACAAGCGATTGGCGGTGAAGCGCAACCTGGTCTCGACGCTGTTCGTGACGATCGGGACGTTGGGCTACTACGGCGCCTACGCCGTCACGATCTACCTCACCGTGCTGGGCCGGTTCACCATCGGCGCGCTGACGTTCCTCGCCGGGTCGTTTCGCCAGAGCCGCGACCTGATCCAGCGCATCCTGCTCTCGGTATCGCAGGTGTTCGAGCAGAGCCTGTACCTCTCGGACCTGTTCACTTTCTTCGACGTGCGGCCCCGGGTCACGTCGCAGCCCGGCGCGCGGCCCGTGCCCGCGCCCATCCGGCGCGGGTTCGAGTTCCAGGGCGTCGGCTTCCGCTATCCCGGGTCGGATCGCTGGGCCGTGCGCAATCTCGGCTTCCTGTTCGAGCCGGGCGAGCGCATCGCCCTCGTGGGCGAGAACGGGGCGGGGAAGACGACGCTCGTGAAGCTGCTCGCGCGGCTGTACGACCCCGATGAGGGGCGCATCCTGCTCGATGGCGTGGACCTGCGGGAGTACGATCTGGAAAGCCTGCGCCGTAACATCGGCGTGATCTTCCAGGACTTCGTGCGCTACGACTTCGTCCTGAAGGAGAACATCGGCGTGAGCCAGGTGAACGCGCTGGGCGACGAGGCGCGGGTGCGCGAGGCGGCGCGGCGCAGCCTGGCGGACTCTGTGGCCGCCCGTCTCGAGCGGGGCTACGACCAGATGTTGGGCCGGCGGTTCGACGGCGGCGTCGACCTGTCGGGGGGCGAGTGGCAAAAGGTAGCGCTGGGGCGGGCTTACATGCGCGATGCCCAGGTTCTGATCCTCGACGAGCCCACCGCCTCGCTCGACGCGCGGGCGGAGTACGAGGTGTTCCTGCGGTTCGCGGAGCTTACGCAGGGCCGTATGGCCGTCCTCATCTCGCACCGCTTCTCGACGGTGCGGATGGCCGACCGCATTCTCGTGCTGCAGGGCGGCGAGGTGGTGGACCAGGGGACTCACGAGGAGCTCGTGGCGCGGGGCGGGTTGTACGCCGAGTTGTTCTCCCTCCAGGCGGCCGGGTACCGCTGAGGCGGCAGGCGCCCGTCCCGACCGGCGACTATCTTTGCAGGCACGGGAGGGGGCTTCTATGCGTACGGTCGCTGTGACGGTGCTTGGTTTGTCCGTCGCGACGCTTGCGGGCCAGTCGCCGCTCGCGGCCCAGCGGCGGAGCAACGTGCTCACGAGTGAAGAGATCCAGCGCGCGAACGTCGGGTCGGCGTATGACGCGGTCCAAACGCTGCGGCCGCGCTGGCTGCAAGGGCCCAGAGAGCTCAACCGCTTGCCCGCTAACGCTGACCAGTCGGCTCACCCGGCCGGGATCGCCGTCTACATCAACGAGGTGTCCATGGGCGACGTGGACTATCTCAAGGAGATCCCGGCCGGCACGATCCTCGAGCTGCGGTGGTTGAGCCCGTTCGAGGCCGCCAACCACTTCGGTCCCACGGAGGGCCAGGCGGCGATCATCGTCACCCTAAAGCGTGGGGGCTAGGGCACCCGCGCTGGCCTAGCTTCCGGTCGAGAACCGCACGGCGCCGAGCTCGACCAGCCCGTGCAGCGTGTGCTCCAGTTCTCGGACCTCGAGCGCTGCGTCGTGGGCCAGCTGTGCGAGGGTCTTGCGCCCGTCGGCGAGCCGCAGGAGGGCTGCGACCGCGTCCGTGCTTCGCGCGACCGCCACGCGTCCGCGGGGTGAGCGTGCTACGAGCAGCTTGGTGGACCGTGCGGGCGCCTGCGGTACGTCGCTCCACGGCCGCAACAGCTGCGGCAGCACGACCGGCAGATCGTATGTGAGCTCCAGGAGGACCGTCCCCTCCACCGTTTCCGGCGCGGACCACTCCCCACTCCCCAGGCCTTCGTCCTTGCCCTCCGGATCCTCTCTCCAGATCCGGGGACCCGCTTCTACGACCATCATCGCCGCCTCGTACTGCAGCAGGTCCCCGAGATAGGGGATCGCGGCCCCCGCACCGCCCACGTGGGTGACTACCAGCTGCGCCACCGCCCGCGCCGTCTGCCGGCTGCCGAGCACGATCGACGGCACGAGGGCGTCGAAGCCCGGGCGCGTGAGGACCGCTTCGGGCCTGCGACCCGTGACCCGGACGAGCGCCCGGGAGTACTTGAAGAAGTGGACGACGCGCTCGTAGTAGAAGTGCCGCGCGAGAAAGCGCGCGAACCGCTCGACGCGATCGGGGTCGGCGAGGGCGCGGGCGCGCCACGCCGCGGACTCCCGGTAGGGCGCGTCGGCGAGCGCCCGGATGACGTCGTCCTGCAGGGCGCGGTCGCTCACAGCGTTTGCCGGATCCGCGCCACGCTACGTAACAGCGCCTCCGCCGTGAGTGATGGCGAGAACGCGTCGAAAGTCACCGCCCGCGCCTGAGGGCACCGCGCCACGGCGTGGGCCAGGAACCCGAGCATCTCGTCGGACGGCTCGGCCGGTGCGATCCAGGGGCCCGCGAGGTCGTGGTCCTCCTCCACTCCCGCCACGTGCAGCTCCACGACGCGGTCGAGCGGAAACTCGGCCAGCCAGCGCTCGGGCTTCACGCCACGGTAGTGCGCTTCGAGCCAGACATGCGGCAGATCGAGCAGGAAGCCCGTCTCCGTGGCCTCGAAGAAGCGCCGCAGCCACACCGGTTCGGGCAGCTGGCTGGCCCGCACGTCGAAGAAGCCGGGGATGTTCTCCATCACGAGGGGCTGATCGAGCCGCGCCTTCAGGGCGGTCGCGTTCCGAACGAAGCGTTCGAGGAAATCCTCGGTGTAGAGCGGAGGAAAGACGTAGTTGAGGTTGTACGTTCCGTCCACCGTGTGGAGGCACTGGAAGTGCTCAGCGACCCACGGCGTGCGGTACAGCTCGGCGAGCGTGCGGGCCCGCGCGATCGAGCGCTCGTCGAGGGGCTCGGAGAGCTGTCCCAAGTAGTCGTGCAGCAGCAGGGTGTAGCGTGCGCGGATCGCGGGCCAGTGGGGATCGCCTGGCGCCGGCGGGTCGGCCATCGCGAGGTGGTCGATGCCGTCCGCGCGGACGAGCTCCGCGCCGAGGTGGGGGTTGTAGAAGGCGCCGATGGAGAGGCTAGCCACGGACCAGGCCGCGCTCGGCCAGCTGGTCGACGAAGACCTTGATCTGCGCCGCGATCATCGGCTTCCCGCCACGGTCCGTCCACTCGGCCGCGACCGCTTCGTAGGCGGTGCGGCCGTCCAGCCTGTCGACGATGAACCGCTCCCGCTCGCCCCACGTCGCCGCCTGCCGCCTGGCCTGCTCCGTCGCCACGACCGGGCGGAACACGTCCGCGACGATCTCGTCGATTGCGGCGACGGTTGCCGGCGCCAGGTGTCTGGGAGCAGCCAGGTTCTCGTCCACCTGCTCCCGGCTCCGCGCCCCCGCCAGCACCACCGTGACGCCGGGCCGGGACAGGAGCCAGCCCAGCGCCAGCCCCGGGAGGGTCGTGTCGAGGCCCTCGGCGAGCGGCCGCAGTCGCTCGATCACGAGGCGCCGCCGCTCGAACTCCGACCCCTTGAACCAGTAGAGCTTCCGCCGGTGGTCGTCTTCAGGAAACTCGGGTGGTCGCGCGTGGCTGCCGGCGAGGAGTCCCGAGGCGAGGGGCCGGTAGGCGAGGAACGCGAGCCCGCGCTCGCGGGTCAGCGGCAGCTCGCGCTGCTCCACGTCGCGGTCGAACACATTGTAGGGCCCCTGGTAGCTGACGAGCGGCGCCAGCTCCGTGGCGCGGGCGATCTGCAGATGGGTCGCGTTGCACAAGCCGATCGCCAGGGCTTTCCCTTGCTCCTGGAGCTTGAGCAGCTGCTCGAGCGACCACTCCCAGCGCTCCAGCGCTTCGTGCAGCTGGATGAGGTCCACGTAATCGGTCGCGAGGCGGCGCAGGGACGCCTCGAGGGAGGGGCGGGGATCGTCGCGGGGGCCGACCTTCGTCGCGATCGCGACGCGCTCGCGGTGCGCCCGGAGCGCGCGACCGAGCAGGCGCTCGGACTCGCCCTCGCCGTAGGTCGGCGCGGTGTCGAAGAACGTGATGCCGCGTTCGAACGCGAGCCGAATCGTAGATTCGCGTTCGGCCGCATCGCCCGTCGCTCCCCAGCTCCGGCCTCCTACCGCCCACGCGCCGAACCCGAGGCGCGGCTCGGACGTTATGAAAGGCGGAGGGGGCCCGATGTCAGTCCGGGCCCCCTGGCGCATCGAACCGCTCCCTCAGGAGTGGCAGGTCGGCTGGAGCTCGCTCGTCTCGACGATCTCGGGACGATGACAGCTGGGGACGAGTTCCGTGGTCTCGATGATCTGCATCGCTTCCTCCTGGTGAATTGGACAACAAGGAAGACGGCTGTCTGGTCAATGCTACGGGTTGCCGTCGAACCCGTCAACCGGTAACTCTGAGGCCGATGATCGCGACTCAGGCCCTGCTCACAGAGAACGATCTGGCCGAGGAATTCGTTTCCGCGTTCCGGGAGCGGCGCCTCGCCGAGAAGTTCTTTTACTGGTTTCCCCTGTCCGTGCGGGCCTGGCTCGCCCTCTGCTCGGACGGCGCGTACCGCAACTACGTGCGCTCCCGGTCGCTCGTGGCGCGGTCGGCCGACGATCTCGCGCGGCGCTTCGCTCCCGGCCCGCTCGAGGTCCTGAGCCTCGGCGCGGGCCAGGGTGACAAGGACCTGCTGCTGCTCGAGGCGCTGCGCGCGCACGGCGTGCGCGTCGTCTACCTCCCTGTCGACACGAGCCAGGCGCTGCTGGAGCTGGCGTGCGGCGGCGCGCTCGCGGCGCGCTTCGCGGCCCAGGGGATCAAGGCGGACTTCGCGCGCCCCGACCACCTCGCCGCGCTGGCGCCGGATCCCGAGACGCCGGCTCGCCTCGTGCTGCTGCTCGGTAATACGCTCGGCGCGTTCGACCCGATCGCCGAGGCGCGCGAGCTGCGCGGGTTGCTGCGCCCCGGCGACCTGCTCATCGTGGACGGCGAGCTGTACGGCGGCGAGACTACCCTCGCCGGCTACGACAATCCGCTCAACCGTCGCTTCGCATGGGCCCCGCTGCACGCGGTCGGGATCCGGGACTCGGACGGCGAGCTGGTGTTCGAAGCCCGGGACGACGCGCGCCTCGCGGGTCTCCACGTCATCGCCAAGCACTTCCGTGCCGACCGTCCCGTCGCCGCGCTGATGGGCGGAGAAGAGCTGCGCCTCGATGCGGGCGAGCGGGTCGCCATGAACCACTCCTACAAGTACGCTCCGGAGACCCTGCTCCGGATTCTCGGGGACGCGGGGCTCGCCGTGCGGTGGCAGGGCACGAGCGACGATCGCCGCTTCCTGATGGCGCTGGCCGGACCCGGGTGAGCGCGGTCCTCGAGGTGCGGGGGGCGCGGTACGCCCTCCCGGAGGGCCGCGTCCTGGTCGAGAACGTGTCCTTCGGCGTCGCTCCCGGGGAAACGCTGGTGCTGCTCGGTCGCAGCGGATCGGGCAAGACCACGACCCTCAAGCTGATCAATCGCCTACTGGAGCCCACGGCGGGCGAGATCCGGGTCGCCGGACAGCCCACGCACGCGCTCGAAGCCACCCGGCTGCGGCGCGGCATCGGCTACGTCATCCAGGAGATCGGGCTGTTCCCTCACTTCACGGTCGAGCGCAATGTCGGTTTGGTGCCGCGGCTCGAGGGGTGGCCCGCCGAGCGCATCGCCGCGCGCGTGCGAGAGCTCCTCACCCTGGTCGGCCTCGATCCCGGCGTGTTCGGCGCGCGCTACCCCCACGAGCTGTCGGGCGGGCAGCGCCAGCGGGTCGGCGTCGCCCGGGCGCTCGCCGCCGACCCGCCGCTGCTCCTGCTGGATGAGCCGTTCGGGGCGCTCGATCCGATCACGCGTGTCGAGCTGCAGCGCGAGTTCCTCGCGCTGCAACGGCGTCTCGGCAAGGCGATCGTCTTCGTGACGCACGACGTGCGCGAGGGGCTGCTGCTCGGCAACGCGATCGGGCTGATGCAGGAGGGCCGGATCGTGTTCCTAGGCACGCCGGAGGAGTTCCGGCGCTCGGAGCATCCCGCCTGTCGCGCCTTCCTCGCCGCCGCGGGATGATCGTATGAGCCTCTTCCAGTTCTACGCTCACAACTCCCGCGAAGCCCTGGCCCTCATCGGCCAGCATCTCTTCCTGGTCGCCGTCTCCACGGGCATTGCGATGACGGTGGGCGTCCCGGGCGGCATTCTGCTCACGCGGCGGCCGGCATGGCGCGGGCCCGTGCTGGGGCTCGCCAACGTCTTTCAGACGATCCCGAGTCTCGCGCTGTTCGGCTTCCTCATTCCGCTGCCCTTCATCGGGGGGATCGGCGCGCGTACGGCGATTGTGGCGCTCGTGGTGTATGCGCTGCTGCCCATCGTCCGCAACACCTATACGGGGATCGCGGGCGTCGATCCCGCGGTGCGCGAGGCGGGACGAGGGATGGGGATGACGGACGGGCAACTGCTCACGATGGTGGAGCTGCCGCTCGCTGCCGGGGTGATCCTCGCCGGGATCCGAGTCGCCACGGTGGTGAGTGTGGGCACGGCCACCATCGCGGGGGCCATCGGTGCCGGAGGATTGGGTGTCTACATCTTCCGCGGCGCGGACATGGTGAACAACACGCTGATCCTGGCCGGGGCGCTGCCGGCGGCCCTGATGGCGCTCGCGGCTGACGGTCTGCTCGGTCTTGCCGAGCGGAAGCTGGCGTGGCGCGCGCGGTGACGTGTCGTCGCTCGCTGGCGCTCGCCTGCGGGGCTCTGCTCGCGGCGGGCTGCGGTCGCGGCGACCGCGTCGTCGTGGGGGCCAAGAACTTCACGGAGTCGGATCTCCTGGCCGAGCTCGTCGCCCAGCAGATCGAGCGCCGCACGGGGTTGCCGGTCGACCGGCGGCTGCATTTGGGCGGGACCTTCGTGTGCCATCGCGCGATCACCGCCGGGAAGATCGGTGTGTACGTGGAGTACACCGGAACAGCGTTCACCGCGATCCTGAACCACGCGCCCCTGCGGGATCGGGACAGCGTCTATCGCGCGGTCGCCGCCGAGTATGCGCAGCGCTTCGGGCTCACCTGGGGCAAGCCGTTCGGGTTCGACAACACGTTCGCGATCGTCGTGCGCCGGCGGGACGCCGAGCGGTACGGCCTGCGGAGGATCTCCGACGTCGCGCGCGTCGCGCCCCGCTGGAAGGCGGCGTTCGGCTACGAGTTCCTGGAGCGCGCGGACGGCTTCGCCGGGCTGGCGCGGGTCTACGGCCTGAGGTTCGCGGCGCCGCCGACGGCGATGGCGCTCGGCCTCACCTACCGCGCCCTCGCCGACGGCAAGGCGGACCTGATCGCCGGCAACTCGACCGACGGCGTCATCCAGGCGCTGGACCTCGTGGCCCTGGAGGACGAACGGCACTACTTCCCGCCGTACGAGGCGGCGCCGGTGGCGCGCGCGGACCTGCTGGCGCGTCATCCCCAGATCGCCCTTGCCCTGGACGAGCTGGCCGGGAAGATCTCGGACGACGCGATGCGGCGGCTCAACGCGCTCGCGGACGTCGAGCACCAGGACGTCGCGGCCATCGCGCGCGAGTGGCTCGCCCGGACCCTGCCGTGAGCGCCCGCATCATCCGCACGTACTACGCGATCACCGCGCTGTTCAATCTCGCGATGTCCCTCATCTGGGGCATCGACACGCTGTTCAAGCTCGGCGCCGGGCTCGACATCTTCCACGTGATGCTCACCAACGCCGCCTTCACGCTGGGCTCGATGGTGTTCGAGATCCCGACCGGCGTGGTGGCCGACACGGTGGGGCGGCGCATCTCGCTGCTGCTCTGTCTCGCCACGCTGTTCGTCACCACGCTGCTGTACGTGGGGATCGCGTGGCGGGGCGGTGGCTTCTGGCCCTTCGCCCTGGTGTCGGTGTTCCTCGGGCTCGGCTACACGTTCTACACGGGCGCCGTGGACGCCTGGCTCGTGGACGCGCTCAAGGCGACGGGCTATACGGAGCCGCTCGAGCCCGTGTTCGCGCGCGGCCAGATGCTGTTCGGCGCAGGGATGCTCGTCGGCACGATCGGCGGCGGGTTGCTCGGGCAGATCCACCTGTACATCCCCTACCTCGTCCGCGCCGCAGTCGTCGTGCCGCTCTTCCTGCTCGCGTGGTTTCGCATGCCGGAGCTCGGCTACACGCCGCGCACGCTGGAGCTGCGGCGGGTGCCGGCGGAAATGCGGCGCGTGTTCGTTGAGGGCATGCGCTACGGGCTCGAGCATCCGGTCGTGCGGCCGGTCATGCTCGCCTCGCTCGTGTCCATGAGCTTCATGATCTTCGGCTTCTACAGCTGGCAGCGCTACTTCCTGGACCTGCTGGGCAAGGACCTCGTGTGGGTGGACGGCGTGATCAGCTCGCTCGTCGGGCTGAGCCTCATCGCCGGGAACGCGCTGGTCGCCCCGGTGTCGCGGGTCGTGCGCACGCGGACGGGGGTGCTGATGGTCTCCGTCGCGGTGCAGGCGGCGAGCGTGGTGCTGTGCGGCCTGCTTACGGACTTCTACGTGGTGGTGGCGCTCTACCTCGTGTACGGCGTAGCCGTCGGACTGGCGATGCCCGTGAAGCAGGCCTACCTGAACGCCCACATTCCCACGGCGCAGCGGGCCACCATCATCTCGCTCGATTCGATGTTCGCCAACGCCGGGGGCGTCATCGGCCAGTCGGGCTGGGGGTGGCTCGCCCGCGTGCGCTCGATCGGCGAAGCGTGGGCGTTCGCCGGGGCCACGTTGCTCGTCGGCCTGCCGCTGTACTGGGTGGCGCGGCGGAACGACCGGCGGCTCGACGCCTTCCCCGCGTGAGCCCGGCGGCGGCGCGGCTGCGGGTGTTCACGGCGGCCGCCCTGTTCTCGACCGGCGGCGCCGCGTTCAAGCTGTGCGGGTTCACGGGGTGGCAGGTGGCGGGGCTGCGGGGCGCGGTCGCGGCGCTCGTCGTGCTGGCGCTCGTTCCCGCAGCGCGCGGCAGGTGGAGCTGGCGACTCGGGCTCGTCGGGTGCGCCTACGCCGCGACCACCATCCTCTTCGTCCAGGCCAACAAGCTCACGACCGCGGCGAGCGCCGTGTTTCTCGAGGACGCGAGCCCGGTGTTCGTGCTGGTGCTCGGGCCCCTGCTGCTGCGGGAGCGGGCCCGCCGCCGCGATCTGGTGTTTCTCGCGGTGGCGCTGTGCGGCATGGCGCTCTTCTTCGTGGAAGCGGAGCCTCCGCGCGCCACGGCCACGAACCCCGCGCTCGGCAATCTGCTCTCCGCCCTCAGCTCGGTTACGTTCGCCTTCACCGTGATCGGGTACCGCTGGCTGGCGCACCACACGGGCGGCGGGGCCGGCTCGGTCGCAGCCGCGCTGGTGTCGGGCAACCTCACCGCGTTCGTCTTCTCGCTGCCCTGGGCGCTGCCCATCGCTGGCGGCGCGCTGCGGGATTGGGTGGTGATCGCCTACCTGGGCATCGTGCAGCTGGGTCTGGGCTACGTCGTGCTCGCGCAGGCGGTGCCGCACGCCACGGCCCTCGAGGTGTCGCTGCTGCTCCTGCTCGAGCCGGTGCTCAACCCGATCTGGGCATGGCTGGTGCACGGGGAGGTGCCGGGGGTGTGGTCGCTCGCGGGCGGCGGGATCATTCTCGGGGCCGTGGCCGTGAAGGTCTGGAGGGACTCGAGACGCCTGGACGTCAGGTAGACGCTCGGTCGGCGACACGGCGTCTCCCTGACGTCCGGACGTGTCTTACTTCGTGCTGTCCTTCTTCTGCCCCTGATCCTGATGTAAGTCCTTCCGGTCCTGCCGCAGGTCCCTCCGATCGGCGCGGGCGTCGCGCACGTCGTGGTGCAGGTCCCGGCGGTCCGAGCGCAGATCGCGCCGATCGCTGCGGAGATCCCGTCGGTCGCTGCGCAGGTCGCGCCGATCCTGCCGGGCGTCCTTCAGGTCACCGCTCTTCACGTCCTGGCGGATGTCCTGCCGGTCCTGGCGAAGGTCCCGGCGGTCGCTCTTGATGTCCTGCTTGTCCTGATGGAGGTCCGCGGCGTCATGGCGGATGTCACGGCGGTCGCCGCGCAGCTCGCGCTTGTCGTGGCGAACTTCGTGGCGGTCCTTCTTTGCGTCTCTATTCGCGGGCGCCTGGGCGGCGAGCGCCAGCGGCAGGGTCAGCGTTAGGGCGGTGAACAGCGCGAATCGGCGTCGCATAGGAATCCCCGGAAGAAGGTCGGCAGGTGAGACGTTGCCGTAACCACGGCGTTAACCGAGTGACCGGGATCACGCTGCGTCACTCCCGTTTGCGGCGCGGCGCGGGCATATTCCCGCGCGCATGGCCGAAGCGTACGCCTCCCTCGCCTCGTCCCTCTCGGACCGCTATGCCATTGACCGCGAGCTCGGTCGGGGCGGCATGGCGACCGTCTACCTCGCCCAGGATAAGAAGCACGACCGCAAGGTCGCGATCAAGGTGCTGCGGGGCGAGCTCGCGGCCTCGGTCGGCGCCGAGCGGTTCCTGCGGGAGATCCAGATCGCGGCGCGCCTCACTCATCCCCACATCCTGCCGCTCATCGACTCAGGCGAGGCCCACGGCGCCCTGTACTACGTGACGCCGCACGTGCCGGACGGCTCCCTGCGCCAGCGGCTGGAGCGCGAGCGGCGCGTGCCACTCGCGGAGGCGATGCGGATCGCGCGCGACGTGGGCGCGGCACTCGATTACGCGCATCGCCAGGGGTTCGTCCACCGCGACGTGAAACCCGAGAACATCCTGTTCGCGGACCTCCACGCGGTGCTCGCCGACTTCGGCATCGCGCGCGCGTTCTCCGCGGTGGGCGTGGAAGTGGTGACCGAGGGCGGGCTGGCGCTGGGGACGCCGGAGTACATGAGCCCGGAGCAGGCGAGCGGGGAG
>Ga0070697_100001589_pt1 | contig 17337 bp, 14 predicted proteins | sample KBSK1501metaG_FD_65475 | JGI IMG/M metagenome (GOLD analysis project Ga0070697, IMG submission 65475) | Corn, switchgrass and miscanthus rhizosphere microbial communities from Kellogg Biological Station, Michigan, USA - KBS K1-50-1 metaG | ecosystem: Host-associated > Plants > Roots >...
GGTTTCTAACTGATTGGTGTTGAACCTGTTGCGGGGTGCTGGTTGAGAGCTATTGAACTTTGAGGAATCTGGATGCTTTGACAGCCGCAATTTCGACTACACCCGGGTAGAGTGACCCCCTCTTGAGACAGCCTTCGGGCTGATGCCCATCTAGGGTCCCCCGCGAATTCCGCACGTAATAATGTCACAAAAGACCGAAATTTGACGGATGGAATTTTTGCGCAGCACAACCCGCGAGTCATTTAGGCCATCACGTGGTTAGGATGCGACGAGCTATCTTTGGGCCGTCGCCGACGTTGCACTTCGTCATACCCCCACGCAGCCAGCACGCAGGCACCGCCAACTAGCAACGCGAGTGGAAACTCTTGCCGTGTTGCCTCGTTTCCTCCAACGTAAATTGAAGCAGCAAAAGCTAACAGCGCGATGCGATCTACGATGTTGAGGGAACGCTTCTTGAACGTGAACGATAGGGCCGTAACCCCGGCAATCACGACAAGCTGCAAGAATGCAATCCAACGAGGAATCAGCACAGAGGGATTGTTCACAGCATGCCCCTGCTCCAGTTCGAGTAAAGACCCGAGCGTGGCCGCAAGCATGATTCCTGGGAATACTCTTTTCCAGCGGTTCGCGGTAGCAACAAAAATCGCGGCGGCAACGCCTAAGACCACGTATCCCAAGACTCGGGAAGGATGGTGCCCCTCCGAAAAGTTCGCGTCCGTTCCAAACGACTCTAGTATTCCCCAGAGTACAAGGCCGAACCAGGCGATGCCCAGTAGCCAGCCACCCGCGAGGCGAAATCCTGACTTCACCTCTTGCTCAGTTGTTGGGTTCTTGCTCATGGCACCGATCTGTGTTCTCCCCATTAAGAAGATGGAGGCCTAGCTTCTTGCCTCTGAATTTCTTCGACTGAGATGAGGCGTTGCAGCACGAAACGAAACCGTGTCTTCTCCGGGCCATAAGGTCCGCCACTGCCGTGGAAGACCGCTTCGAATGCAACTCTTGCCGAGCGGTCATGACGGAGGATCTTTGAAAGTTTCTTGCCCAGCTTTGTTGAGTTCCACCCATTACGCAGTTCGATGGACGCGCTCCGATCCTCTGTCGCTGTGGACCTGCATTCTAAATCGAAAACATGAACCTCATGTTCGCTCGACTGTATCATAGCCTTAGTTGCAACGATTCCCTTGTCGTACCTCTGGGGCACCGAGAGCAGATGGCAGTACGAAACGCTTGTCGCCTGCTCGCCCGGTGCGCTCCGAGATGCAGAAGTGCAGATGCAAAGCATCAACAAAATCATAATGAGCCAAGTCTGATGCTTCTTCATTTTGCTACCTCATTGCGGGAAATTTGCATCGTTCGGAAAGTAGTTATTGTCCAAGTAGTTCGGCTCGTAATGATTGGTGATGTAATCATTGATCTTCTGGGTGTCGTTGGGCCCGAAACCGTGCTCGTGGCTCACACCCGCTCCAGCCTGATACGCGCCAAACTCAGTCTGTCGGCCGGTGAAATTTGTGGTGGAGCCGTAGATGCCTGAGGCGAAGTTGTACGACGTGAGGAAGTTGATAAAGTTGCCCACGTGAGATCCCTCATGGGCAACCGTCTCTTCGAGACTCTTTCCTTTAAGGCTCGAATCGATTTTGACTTCCACATCAATCAACTTGCCTTTGCCGCTGCTCCCCTCGTCCACCTTGCCTTTTTTGCCCTGACTGAGAAGATTCTCGAAGCCGACGTGAACACCATTGGCTACGCCCCGATCACCGTAGGCCGCCACCGCCGTTCTTACATTGGAGTCTTTTGATTTCAAGTCCTTTTGCCTCGCCTCCTCAAACCGCGTTGACACCTTGTCGTACTTCTTCTGACACTTCGATCCGTTTTTCCCGCTGCAGCCGGAGGCGTTGATCTGGTAGTGTCCATCGGGATCGGTGCGGTTTAAAGGATTGTTTTGCACATACGCGTAGAGATTGAGGGATTGGGGGTCATGAAGGACAGCATATGGCACGCCTTGTGGTTTGGCCGACCAGTCCGGTGTCATGAAACGCCCCAGACTACTGCCGAAGTGCCTTGCACCGAAATTGTCCAGACCAGATTCCCCATCGCGTTCTTTGCCGGTGAACTTGTAATTCTGCACGGCTCCAAGCGTATTGGAGATCACCACTTCGCCGCCGAAAGGGTAATAGTCGGATTCGTTCTTGACCACACCACCAGAACCGGCAACCACGTCGGTGGATCCCAGGTGATCAGCGAAATAGTAGGTTGGTGGATTGCCGGTATTATCCCGCCTCGCAACCCGCTTGCCGCTAAAGAAAATGTATTCATACGTCAGCGTTCCGGCGAGATTGCTTTCCACTAGCGCTTCTGTACCATTTCCCATCCAGTACAATGTCCCACCTGAAGACGTACTGCACGAACTGCATTTTTTGATTCTTTTGCCGTCGCCATCATAAACATAAGTCCATCCAGCGGTTCCCGCAAGCCGGTTTTCACTGTCGTAGGTATAGGTATGCCCACCACCGTCGTTCGTCAGATTGCCGGCTGAATCGTAAGTCATTCCGACAAACTGATTGTTGTTGGTCATCGTCTGGCTGAGTGTGGTAGCCGAACCTTGGGTTGCCGTAATTTCATGCAGGTTACCCCAGCTATCATATCCGGAGACATATTGATTGCCCGACATGTGTCCAAACAGCTGGCCCCAGCAGCCTGGCGTGCAGGTTGTGCCTTGAGTTGTGGCAGACTGCACCCTGTTCAGAGAGTCGTACGCGTATGTAACGGTCCGGTTAGTATCTCGGCAATTGTCAATCGATTGCACATTGCCGTTATCACTTGCGCCTAATCCAAAATGATAGACGCGATGCATGATGTTGCCCGGCCCCGACGGACATGTCGAGCCAGTCAGCGGCGGAACTGTATTGGTGCCATAGAAGATTTGCAGCGGCTGCAGCCGGGAGTTGTATGAGAAAGCTGCATTTATCAACGCGTGGTTGGTGAAGCTGGCCAATGCGCCCTGCGGTGCGTACGTTGTGCCGAAAAGATAGTTTATGCCGTTGGCGACATCCTTCGCCGAAACGATCCGGCCCGCTGCATTCGGCGCGTATGTAATGGTACGGCCACTGGGATACTGCAACGTCGCTTCTGAACCGTCCTTGTTGTAAGCATAGATGAATGTCTGAGTGGTATTCGAGCTTCCGACGCTTAGTCGCTTGTCGCGCAGGATTCGGCCCATACTGTCTCGCGACCAGGTTTCCGCCCCAGCGGCATCGCACATGAACGTTCTATAGCCGATCGGGTTCGCATCGGCCGGGCTGATCGGGTTCAGAGTCGCGATGCATCCATTTGCCGTGGTCAGCGTGGCTCCGTCATACGCGTACAGTACGCTAGTGCTCCCGTCACTATAGGTCTTGCTCGTCAGGCGATGCAGGTTGTCATAGAAGTAGCTGGTAGTCAGCGAGGCTGTCAACGTCTGATTCGGCGCTGGTGCTTGTTTCCCAGTGACATTGCCGTCCGAATCGTACGTATAAAGGATGGTTCCATTGGTGTAGCTGGTCGTGTCGCTAGCGGGACAAGCAGCCGGGGTAGCCGTACTTGAGGTCACCTCTGGATTGGCCGCGCACGTTAGGCGAGAGAGCGAATCGTACGTGAATGTACGGACCCTTCCACCCTGTTGAGTGACGCTCGTAAGGTTGTTCAGAACATCATAGAGGTAGTCAGTTCTGTAGTTGAGGACTGCAGGGTCTTCCCATACGAACGTCAGCCTGCCGAGCCCATCGGTCTGAGTCTTCCGTTGTTTGCCGGCTTCGTCGGTCACCGTCGCAGTGTTGCTCAAGTACGTTGTCGAGACTGTGGAGCCATCGGCCTGTTGCACGCTTGAGACCCTGTTGAGAGCATCCGAAGTCGTGGTAGTTGTTCCAGTGCTTGCGCCGCAGTAGGGATTCGTGACGCTCGTAAAGCTCGTGTTATTCGAGGTGGTATACCCATAGCTGTAGTCCGCGGTCACGGGTCCACTTGTGCAATCCGGATCCTGAAGCTGCGTGTGCGCCACTCTGCCAAGACCATCGACGATTGTGGTTTTCACCAAGCTTAACGTACTCGGAGTCGTCGTGATCAACTGAGTCGTCTGAACGCTGGGCGGCACGGTATCCGTATACAGTTTGCTGATCAAACCGCCGTCAGGATAGGAAACCGAACCGACCCTGTTCATCAGGTCGTAGCTGTACGACGTCCCGAGCCCGCCGTTTGTAATGTCGTTCTGGTCCTTTGTATTCGCCTTCAGCCCGGTGCAGCGAAAATAACTGTGTTTGGTCTGGTGCGCGGCGGCGTCAGTGACCTTCGTCAAATACGCGAACGTATTGGACCCCAGCGTACAAGCCGTGTCCTGCCAGCTATCGGTGTAGTCGAAGCTCGTCTGGTGAAGGCCTGGATCTGTCGTGGTCAACCGGTTGCCGAGATCGTCATAGGTGTTATTGGTATTCAGCCAACTGGGTATTCGTTTGAGCCATTGGCTCGTTTGCGTCAAATTTCCACGAAGGTTGTGGGAGCTATCGAAATTTACATAATCGTGATTGGGTGCTGCACCGTTCGTAGAAACGGGGGTTGTTCCGTCGTAGGCGTAGTTGGTTTGCGCAACGATCGTACCGGCATTGGTACCGCTGTGCACAATCTTGCTAGTCACGCGATCAGCAATGTTGGCTGTTCGATATGCAGAACTGGTGGGCCAATGCAAGTAGGTATAGTCGGTTGTACGGACCTGTGTACCAGGGAGACCGGTGCCATAGTCAAATTCGCGACGTTCAGTAGGATTTCGCCAGCTGAATGTGCCGCCGGTGCTGAGGGACATAGAATCCCAGTCCGTTTCGACCTTCCTGACCTGATTGCCTGAGTCATTCCATGTCGTCGTCTCGCGTATGGGAAGAACTGGACCATTGTTTCCGACCGTATTTGCAGTGTTTTGGTAGTCTGTCACAACTGTTTTTAGTAGAGTCCCTGCTGTGTAAGATCCTTTGTAGTACTGGACAGTGGTGATGAAGCAGATTCCGTCCTGGAGGTAACTCGTAACTCCTTGACCATAGAACGTGCAAGTGGATCGCGTGTCGTTTCCAGCAGGATCCGTCACTGTGCCGGTACTGGTCGCACCAGGGGGTCCGTCTACACCTGCCGGTGTGTACAACCAAGGCGCTGGATCTCCCGATAGAGTTCGAGAGGTTACGGCGGGCCCTCCGTCGGCAGCCCCTGACCATGCCCAGATGATTTGTCCGCCCGTGGGTAGGCTGACCGACAACGGCTGGCCATAATACGGGTGCGTGGGACCACCTTGAAGGTCGTAGGTGAACGTATACGTCATCCCGTTCGGGAGCTGCAGCACTCCGGGTGGGCTCGACAGTGGTGACGCTTCATTGCAATAATCAGCATCCGATAATGGACAGAGGGCCGTCTGGAGTTGCACGTTCGGTTGAGGTGTAACCACCGTGCTTCGCAATGTTCCAGACGAATCGTAATAGCTACCGTCGGTGGGATACGTACGACCCAATGTATCCATGCCGCCCATTAATTCGTTGCCATTAGAATCCTCCAGCTTTGCTCCTGTCCCAAGATATTGAACTGTACCGTCCTTCGCGATTGCGGAGTTAACGAGTCCCGTGCTGGTGTCGATGTTTAAGATCCACCCTGATCCATCATCAGCGTACAGAGTACTAACCGTGGGCCAACACGAGGCGCCTCCTCGCGCGATGGGATCCGGCAGAAAATGATGTTTCGTTCCACGAGACTCTGTCAGCACAAAATTCGTATAGGTTAAGTAGGTCACGCTATTACACTTCTGGAGTACCGATTTGCCTCCGGCTGAGTAGGACGGAGAAAAAGCTAATCTCAATACCAGATTGTTGCCTGGTGCCTTTATTACGGTATCGTGCGTGAGTCCTTGGCCATCAGTCGATCTGCGAAATGACCACCCCTTGCTGTCATAGACGTAGCTGTAGCCGACTCCAAATCCCCGTCCGGGTGTGGACCACAGTGGGATTTCGAGATGCAGGTTTCCATTGTTCACTTGTACGCTGTCGAAGTCCGAGCCAGTGAAAACACCATTTGGCGGCAATCCAATGTTTAGTGCATTGGTAACGTCCTGCGCAGCCGCTGAGACGGCCAGCGAGACGACAATCAAGCCAACACAACCTAAGGGCTTCAGCGATTTAGTGCGAGGGTGTGTGTACATGATATCTCCACCTCATTTTGGCAGCGTAAAATCAGAGTCAGGCAATCCGACGTTGAAATCTATTGATTGCAGCACTACTTCGGACTCAAGCACTCCGTCGGAGTACGTCGTGATTTGATACGGGACGGACATTCCGTTTATGGTCTGATATTTCGCAAAATAAACCTCCACGAGTTCGCTGGCTGCGGGATCATTCTCGCTGAAGTTGTTGTACTGAATCTTGTCGACCATGCTCGTCGATTGATCCACGTAGAATGACGCCTGGGTCATGGATGCGTAGATCGGCGCCTGGTTCGAATCAGTTGTCGGGACAAGGCTCGTAGCGATTGAGTCCGTGCTCTGTCCATTTACCTGTGAGGTGCCTTGGTACAGCAGCTGAATGTCGCTGTCGGAATACTCGGCGAGGATCGATAGTAAGGGGATATATCGGACGCGCTCTGCGAACGTGTTGTTCATCAGCAGCTGTATTACTGTCCCATCCGGCCTTTGGATAGCTGCTTGGCCGGTGTTCAGAATGCGAATGTTTGTTCCCTTGGATTCCTGAACCTCGACACGCGTCAGCTGAGTCGTTTTCGTCTTTATAGTAATTGGATAATTAACCGGGGTGCTTCCTTGCGGGTACACAGTCAACGTGCCGGTAGCCTGCGAATCTTGATAGGAGAGCAGAGCCTGCGTTCCTCCCATGGCAGCAAATGCTTTAGCGGCGACGGCTACAGCCTGGGCGTCTTTGGTTATGTTGTATTGTTTTGAAGTTGCTGCAGGTGAGATCGACGATACAAAAGCAACGATGGCGAATGCCAAACCAGCGCGTGAAATCACGGCGTTCCCTCTCTGTCGCACACCCTTACGCATCACGCAAGATTGTGCGACCAATCTCGGCGCAACCGTGTCAAACTACTCTTGCACCAGGTAATGGGATGAGAAGTACGGCTCCGCGCCCCATCGGATCTTCTCATCAAGAGAGATTTGCGGCAGAGGTTAAGGTGAGTACCTCCTCGTGTCAAGGGTAAATTTGTTTTGTTCTGAAAACGGAACAAACGTTTAGCAACGGACAAGAAGTCAGGAACTCAGGATGGGCACGGATTCCCGGGCCGTGGAACCGTTAATAAGGCGGTCAGCCCTGGCTGTGCCATTTTTGGAAATTCCTTCTCCTTGTTCCGAAAACAGAACAAAATCAGCGCCTGCTGAACAGGGGGTTCGTTCACTCCGTATCCCTTTGCTTCCGCATTAACGCTCAATCTCGCATTCGACTGAGTATGAGACCAGCTCAGCGCCTGCGGCCGAGAAGTACAGCGTCCAAAATTTCTTTACTGCGAGCCAGACCTGAGGGGTGAGACCGCTCGGCGATGCTCCATCAATGTAGATTTTGTAGCCGTTCAGAGGAACCAGCAGGCCATTTGCTTTCACGCGCTCCAGCATCCGTTCAGGACCGTTTGCGATCAACGCTGGCATGGGAAAGTTCTGGGCTTCATTCACCATGTCCGAAAAGATCCAAATTGTTTTCGGCATGGACAGCGCCGCACTGTCGTTTGAAACGGGCTCGAAGAGAGCCTTCAGGTGCCACAGTCCGCCGAAGATGTCTGTGCCTGCTGCCACGGGCGACATCCCGGAGGACTTCACCTCAAAACCGGAAGCCAGCTGACGGCGAGCACGATTGAGATCATCGGTGAAGACACCGCGTGCATCCGGCGTCCAACCTTTGAGGATCTCACGGGCTCCTCCGAACGAGTCGGTTGAGATTACTGACACCCAGACACGGCTGTTGGCCGGTTCGGTGAGCAAGAGCTTTCTGGTCGCAATCAGAAGAGATCACTCAGAGCTGAAGAAATTCACTGGTTTGAAGGCGAACGCAGTTCCTGGTAGGGAGGGCATTGAGTTGTGGCGAATGACAGAACCTCACGTGACGCAAAATGCTTTTCCTACCGAGATGCCGCCTTGAACCCCAACATATGTTTGAGACATTCAAATGAACTGCGAGACAAATTCGCGCTGCGATTCTCAACCGTTCTCAAGATGGCCTCATTTTGCGCACGAACGAATTCTGGGTAACCCTTGACTCGTTCCAGTACGCTTTTGATTTCGGCCATGAGCGACGCCGCTTCGGTGTCGTCCCCGATGAACTGCTTTCTGTACTGTCGGTCGATCGGCAAACGGTGTACATCATAAACGGTTGTGTCCTGCTGCAATTTCTGCAACCACGAGCACGGTTGCGATGGCGGGTAAGCTCTGTCGCCCCACCTGTGCGCTGGCAAGAAAAACAAGTGCTCGAGCTTTCTCCGAGTGCCTGCATACCTGTACAAGGCTTCTTCGTATTTTAGGCAGTCCTCGTACCCGATTCGATAGCTAGAAAGCTCCGCCTCATGCTGTTGTTTTAGGACTATCTCGCTCGTTATTGAACTTCTGAGTGATTTTTCAAACTCGGTCAGGGCTGAAAATGAAGCGAGCACGTCATCGTTGTACTTGTCCAAAGTCGCCTCGACCACCACCGAACTTTCCTGGAAATCTGCTATGGCCTTCTTTCGATCATCGAGGCATTCCTTTATGTACCAAAGGCTAACACCTAAACTGGAGGTAAGGATAAAGGCAATGACTGATCTCAGGCCGAAACGGCGAAGACAATAGTGGGATTTGCTTTCACTCTCTGCTCCCGTCGCGGCAATTTGAGGGCTACTCGGTTGCTTCGATGTCTGCTCTTTCGATTGGCACGCCCTGTTAGGCATAAGCGATTATGTAACGAGCCGCGACGCGGAATGGTGTAGCGTAATCTGGGTTTTCATTAGCGTGACGACCAAATACCGTCTGCGGCTCGAATCTGTCTCACAATATGTTTAGCCATCTTTGCAAGTGTACTTGATTTGGTCTAAATACTGATCTGGGCTTCTGCCGAAGAGAATACCTTTTGTTCTCTGGACGAAGACCGGCCTTTGCCGCTGGAAGCACACCTCTATTCTGCGATCAGAGCCGCTCTCGGTCGCTACTGCGAATGTAATCTTGCGGCCTGAAGCCCGCCGACGACTTCGCCGCGATGCCGCCGCAGCCACTCTCGATATCATCGCAGTGTGCGCCGAGGAACAATATGTTTTCACCATTATACAGTTGTTGGTTCTGTTCTTGATCTGTCACTACATCGCTCGTCCTGAGTTTGCCTATATACAATATTGCGAGCCTAACATCGGCTCGCCGCAGCCTTCGCTTCGCCCGAACTCGTACCTCAATCTTCAGAAAGAGCAAAATCAGGTTCTTGTCTCCATCTATTGTATGATCAGAGTTACATTTACTTCCTTAGTTACGAACCCTGTACTCGCCGCGCGCAGAATGATCGTGAACGTGCCCTTCGACGTTCCACTTGTAGTAACAACAGTCAAAGTAGAGGTGGCCGAACCATTAGGAAATGGGGTCACGATCGGTTGTGACCAGTATGTCGCCGGGTCGTACCCAGGCGGCAAGTTGATCGCAAAGAGATCCACAGGGCTGGAGAACCCTCCTGTGCTCTGTACAGTGACAACAAAGGTAGCACTTTGACCTTGTGCAATTGTTTGACTTGTCGTATTCACGCTGATCCCGAAATCTGTTGCTCCCGAAGAGTTGATCGTAAGGTTCACGGGAATGTCCCGAGTCACAAACCCGGTACTCGCCGTGCGCAAAGTGATCGGGAACACGCCCGTTGACGTACCACTGTTTGTATATATATATAACGTCGAATTAACCACACCGTTTGGGAGTGGGGTCAGTGTCGGCTGTGACCAGTATGTCGCTGGGTCATACCCCGGCGGCAAGTTGATTGCAAAGAGATCCACAGGGCTGGAGAACCCCCCTATGCTTTGTACCGTCACAGTAAAACTCGCGCTCTGACCTAGGCTTATAACGTTACTTGTCGTGTCCACTTGAGTCCCAAAGGCCTGGGAAGACTGCACTGGTAATATTTGTATGGTTACTGAATAATCACTACTAACGTTACCGGACGTTACACGGAGCGTAACTGTAAAGGATCCAGTTTGAGTCAGGGAGGTTGTGCCAATGAATAACGTGGACGATATCGCCCCGTTGCTGGAGAGGTTTGCCGTATCTGAGCTCCAACCTGTCGTCGAGGCATAGCCAGGAGGTAAATTCAAAGCATGAAAAGAAATCTGACCGCTGTTACCGTTCATACTTTGAACGTTTACCAAGAACGACGCGCTCTGGCCCTGTGTGAAGGTCTCATTGTTTGAATTCACTGAGATGTTAAATGCTGAGGCAGAGTGATCGTTTATATGAATGTAGCGCGGTGCGAACCCAGTATGGTATTGCGGAAGGTGGTCCAAAGGGGGGAGGCCCCAATTGTAGTCTGAAACGTCCACCGATCCGTCACTATTGACCTTCTCAACGTAAGCGACGTGATTCGATGGCTTGTCAGCAAAATTCCATTGTGCAATGGCACCGACCGCCGGGACGTAATCTACAACATAGCCCAGAATCTTCGCATTAGCATCCCAATTGCCTGCGTTGCCCCAATGACCTGCGCTCATATTGTTCCAAAATGTCCCCGGGTCGGATTGATCCCACGGTTGCATCCGTCGCCCGGTGTCCCGGTTCATTCGCCACGCCACGTACGAAGTACATTCTCGAAAATAGAAGTCCCAAGGATCAATCGTATTTGGCGGACATGGAGATATGTTACAGAACGGAGCGTTCGGGAAGGGGTAGTCAGTAATGTTTTGAGTAGTGTTGGATTGCACGACACTCAGATTGACGGAGTTCGACGTGGACGTTGGAGTGCTAACTTGAAGAGACCCGGTTTGGCCGCTGATCGGGAATACCGCGAACAAGGTAATCTGCTCGCTACTTTGAGAGTTTAAGGGCTGGATGGCAGGACTTTGCCCCTGAGCACTATAGGAAACGTTGGAATTTGGCACGAAGTTACTCCCATTGATTGTTATTAGCTGGGGGAGGTTGGAGGCCGAAATGGGATTGGGATCAATGCTAGTAATGGTGACAGCTTGTTGCACGGGAATCGAAGGAGGTGAGCTTACAGGCGCGTTTGAAACTGGTGCACTACCGCACGAGGTAGATACCAAGAGAACGGCAGCCAGTAACGTCGCGAGTGACATTCCGAAAATCGTGCTTCGAAATACCTCCGCACGCAGACTCGACCTCATGATGTCCCCCGATCAGAGTGCGTACACATCGTAGGTCAGGGCTACGTGCAGTCAAGCTAATTCTCTGAAACCTTGTCGCATTGCCGAGCAAGCCCATTTGGGCTAAAGATGAAACTTGTAAGAGATAGAGGTCTACTTTACAGATGAAGTTATCTGATATATTATTGACAACACGACACTTAATTGCGCCCCATCAACGCTTTTTATGGTAAAGATCCTTTTCATGGTAGGAGGAATCATACTAGCCTTTTTCTTTGTACGGCACCTTTTGCAAATACATCTAGGGTGGGACAGCTCCCTGGGCAGGCTAGAAGCGAAGTGGAATACATACACAAGCCAGCAACTCACATACCAAGTTTCGTATCCACCGGGGTGGACGATTGTCGATGAAAGTTATGATATCGACTCCGGGCCGATCATCGGCTTTAGGGCCATCAGTCCTGTAGGTAACTACTTTCCCGGTACAGATGCCAGACCTGTTTTCTTCGATGCGTACATTTGCTACTCCAAAGCGCTTAGTCAGTTTGACGACCATTGCTATGGAACTGGCTCCGAGAGTCTTTCGTTCGATTTTGTGGGCAAAGCGGGTGACCAATCAGTTGATAAAGTCCAACTACGGCGTGAGGAACTTGTCAAAACGCCTGAGTATGGACTGGCGAAGGCTATTCTCAATAGTGCCCACTTGATTCCTCAATACTAGCTACAGCGCGTTCTTCACGTTCACACGATCCCCGCTTCGCGGAAGATCCCCGCGCAAAGAGTTGTCGTTTGCCTTCTACTGTATCGAATTTCCATCTCCCACACGTTTAACGCAGAATCGAATCTTCGGCCGAATACGAGACGAGCTCAGCGCCAGCTGCCCGAAAGTACGCCGACCAAAATGCTTTTAGGATATTCCATGCCTGCGGTGTAAGACCTCGGGTAGACGCGCCGATCACATGGACGCGATAGCCGTTCAGCGGCACTACCAAACCGTTTCGCTTTGCATGATCCATCATGTTTTCCGGGCCGGTGGCCAGCAGCGCTGGCATTGGGAGGGCGGCGGTCTCATTCATCATGTCTGAGAAGGTCCAAATTTGCCGTTCCACTGGAGTTCCCTTAGCATTCTCTGACTCAAGCAACGCTTTCATGTGCCATAGGCCTCCAACAATGTCGGTTCCCGCCGCAATTGGGGTCATCGCGGAAGATTTCGCCACGAAGCTGGCAGCGAGTTGCCGACCTATTTGCGAGGCTTAGCCTATCTACAAATGGCGGATGGCACCAAGGCAGCAGCGGAATTCCAGAAAATCCTGGACCATCGCGCGATGCATTCGTCGTCACCGAGGGTCCCATTAGCGAAGTTGGGACTCGCCCGGGCGCGCGGTTTGTCCCACGATTCCGCCGGAGCCAAGATCGCGTATCAGGACTTCTTCGCGTTGTGGAAAGATGCTGATCCAGAAATCCCCATTCTGAAGCAAGCAAGGGCGGCGTACGCAGTCCTGCATTGATCTGTCGGAGGTCAATCGGGTTCTGAACCGAGTTGCGCCACTACGGCCTCCAATTTGAGTATGTCCGCGGCTTGCTTCTCGGATCGACTTCGAACTGCTCGTGCTACGATCATTGCCAGGTAACTCAAGACACAGGCGAGAACGAAAAAAGCAGAACACGGATCAAAAGCTATGTCATCGGACGCTGGAATCCCTGTCGTTCGTTTGGAACACCGAAGAGGTTCAGGGCCGTGGGAACTTTGAAGTGTTCGAAGAGCTCTTCGCCCCCGATTCCCCAGCCGGGCGGCTTCACCCCGGATCGCGACGGCGCTCGAAATTTACCGCACACTTCGCGCCGCGTTTCCTGATTTTCACGCGGAGATCCATTGGCAGATTGCCGACGGCGATCGTGTGACAACGTATAAAACGTACCATGGCACACACGAAGGGACATTCTGGGGATTGGCCGCCGACAGGGCGCAAGGTCCACTTCGAAACCGTAGGCGTCATGCGCGTGCGCAACGGCAAGATCATGGACCACTGGGGGGGTCGCAAATCTCCTGTCCCTTATGCAGCAACTTGGCCTTGCGCCCGCCTTGGGAGATACGAAAGCAGCATGATCTCTGCACAGTGCGACCCGCGTGCCCGGCTTTCCCGCACGAAGAAATCGGTGGCCGCAAGAGTTTACTGGCTTTGTGCCCGAGTGCAACCCTTCCATAATCCGGTAAGGGAAGGGTGGCCGACCACACGTCCGCAGCGGCCCGATGGGGTACAAGCTGCCAAAGAGGTGATATTGCCTCAGAGAGCTATAATTTCGGGCAGATGGAGGTGCCTATGGCCACCGCTCAAATCATAGATCAGGCGAAACAGGAAGCATTCGTCAATAAGGTGCTGGGCGACACGAGCGCCACGATGACAACCATCTTAGCTTCCATTGGTGACCGCCTCGGCCTGTTCAAAGATCTGGCTGTCAATGAGCCTGCCACAAGCGCCGAGATCGCTCGCCGCACGGGAACCAACGAGCGTTACGTGCGTGAGTGGTTAGGTGGCATGACCGCTGCCGGATATGTTGAATACGATTCGGCCACGTGTCGTTTTAAGTTACCGGCGGAACACGCAGCGGCGATTGCTACCGAGGGCGGTCCGTTTTTCTTCGGCGGCATCCACCAAATGCTCCCCGCACTGGTGGCGGTCGTCGACCAGGTGACTGAGGCATTTCAGAAAGGTGGCGGCGTTCGGCAAGCGAACTATCCTTCCGGAATGTGGGACGGATTGGAACGATTTACGGCCGGTTGGTTTAACAATCTGTTGTTGCAACAGTGGATCCCGGCGATGCCCAAAGTTGAGTCAAAATTGAAACGCGGCGTGCCAGTCGCCGATGTTGGTTGTGGCCGCGGCCGTGCATTGATCAAGCTCGCGCAGGCTTTTCCGAATTGCCGCTATTTTGGTTTTGACGTTTACGGACCGGCCGTGGAGGAGGCTTCGGCCAGGGCCAAAGCGGCGGGCGTTCATGATCGCGTCACTTTCCAGCAGGTTGACGTCTCCAAGGGGCTTCCGGGCTCCTATGATGTGATCACTACGTTTGACGTGATCCACGACGCCCCTGATCCGATTGGACTCTTGAGAACGATACGGCGGGCACTGGCACCGGACGGAATCTACGTTTGTCTCGACATCAACTGCTCTGACAAGCTAGAAGAGAACATCGGTCCGCTGGGCGCGTTGTTCCACGGTTTCAGTGTTCTGTATTGCATGACTACCTCGCTTGCGTGGGGTGGTCTGGGACTGGGCACACTGGGATTTCATGAGCGCAACGCCCATGAAATGTGCGCAGACGCCGGCTTTGGCAGTGTGCGGCGGGTACCTCTCGAGAATCCGTTCAACAATCTCTACGAAATCACGCCCTGATTTGCGAAGAAAGATCTGTGCAACGGTACCCGGCCTTGACATGCGTCGCAAAAGTAACCAGGTTTCATCCTCAATTCGAAGTAGACTGAAAGAAGCTAGGGTCGCGCGATTCGCGACGCTAGATGCGGAGAACAGACCGCATATTGTACCTGTCTGCTTTCTTGACCATAGCTCAGTCTTCTATACGGCACTTGATAAGAAGCCAAAGCGTCTCCCGCCGGAAAGGCTTGCCCGAGTGCGGCATATCAGGGCGAGCGCCTTCGATTTCGCCTGCTGAATGCCGGAGCGCAAGGTTCCAATCTCCGGCTGCATTCCTTCCGCATAAGAATGGATGCGGAGGGCACAGATTTCTCGTGTGCGTTCCAGGCCAAAGCTCGTGAAAGAGGCAAATTTCACAGCCGGACAGAGTTAGAACGAGGGACAGTGTACAATTACTGCCGCTTCGTAAGCCAAAAAGAAATTTTGGCTGGGTGAGCATGAGCTGATATTCGGGTCCTATTTCAATATCGAGGAGGCAAGTGATGAGAACTATCAAGCGCTTCTCTGGATTGCTAGCGCTAGTCGTACTTAGTGGACTGGCCGGATCGTTACTGACAGTTCGACTCGGTGCCCAGAAGGCTGCTGCCGCATGTACACCGCTGCCGACGACTCCATATAACGCAGTGACTGACTGTAACGCAAACGCGTTTACCACGGCCACGCAACGCGCTGCGGTAAAACAGATCGGAACTGATGTGAACGCATTGAGAGGCGACGTAAACTCGCTGCAAACAACCACGCTGCTGCGGGTATACAACGACACAAACGTGCAGGTGAATTTCCCCCCAGGATCGATAGGACCGATAGTTGTAAGAGACTATGGTCAGGTTTTACCTTCGATGCGGCAGATTGAGCTTGCTGTGATTGGCGTCCAGGACGGACTGCCGCCGCTCGTCGCTTGGCCCTGGGGGCCTGCAGTTTACAGTTCTGGATCGGCCAGCCTTCCAGCGTGACCTTTCAGATTGATGGCAAACAGCTCAAGGTATCCCACGTTCCAGCTTCGCCATCGCCGTTTATTTTCACGGTCAAGGCCGGCATCATCTTCTGGTAGAGCGCTGGACTGTAGAACTTTCAAGAAAAATCGGGCGTTGTGCTCCGCAAGAACATCGCCCGGAATCATGCGGCACAGTTTTCCCATGAGTATTCGTGATGGAGCCCATACAAAATGTCCATCGCTCGGATCTGACTGTCCGCGTCTTAGTTGTTCTGTTTTCGGAACAAGAACGAGAGATTTCCCTTGCGAGGCCTTTCTTCTGTTTTCAGAACAACGCAAACTTACCCTTGACTCCAGCGTCGATCCGCCGATGTGCACCCTACAAGCCCCGCGGATCCTAGAAAAGGTCATAGGACATTAGGAGGAGGAAATGTGACTGGCTGGGTTAGTTGTTCGCGTTCCGCCGCAATCTATCCTGGCGGATTAGAAGAACTCTTAGCTAGGCGAGTCGCATTTCGGCTGCGTGGATCGGTCAGGTACCGCTTTCAATAAAGCATCGCTCCCGAGGACCGGGACCCATGGCTCGAATCTGTTCGGCAATCTCGTCACCATGAGGCATGCTTCTGAACTCTTCAATCGCGTCCTTTATCTTGCCACGCGCCGCATTGCACATGACGTGTGCGTAAAAGACACTGCGATCACGAAAAGGAGATGGTGCATCCTCAGAAGCGGCAGCCGCTATTACCCAGTGGCTGCATGCCTCATCAATCTTCCCGAGTTCGACATCCGCTTCACCCAAATTGATGTTGGCTGCTCTTTGTGTGCTGAGGGGAATTCCTGACATTCGTGCTACGTCCTCGAATTTCTGCGCAGCCTCTCGGAAATTCGGGGGTTCCATCGTTGCATATAACGCGCCCAGATTGACTTTCGCACGAGGAAAGTCTTTGTCGATCTTCAGAGCGTCTTCGTAATACTGCTTGGCATCATCATTGTGGCCCTGTACTTCTTTGAGTTCGGCGTGAACGAACTTTACGAGCGGGAGACCCTGCCCTGCCCCCAGATCTGCTTTCTCCAGGAAGCCTGTTGCACGATTAATGCTCGATTCCTTGTCCTTGTCGTTGGGCGCATCTTTGGCCAATAGTACATATTCAAGCGCCACATCAAGGATTGCGGCCACATCGCTATTTGCCGAGAATCTGGATATCAGCTCGCCGATTTTCGCGATAGCCAGTATCTCGAACCTGCTCTTCACCGCAACGCCTCGATCGCTACTGGATGCCTTGGATGGCCAACGGGAAGACCGGCTCCATCGCGGAAGCGCCGCCATCAACGTACAGCAGTTGGCCGGTGATGAAGCTCGCCTGGTCAGTGCAGAGAAGAACCACGGCGTTGCCGACGTCGGCTGGCAGGCCGAGGCGCCTCATGGGCGTCCAGCCGCTCTCGTGCCAGTCCTTGATCATCTGGAACACCTCGGGCGGCAGCCCGCTGAGGACGCTATCGTCGCAGGCGCCCGGACTGATGATGTTCACCGTGATGCCCTTCTGGGCGAGAGCGACCGCGAAATAACGAGCCAGCGCCTCCTTCGCGGCTTTCGCTGAGCCCATGGCGACCCAAGGCTGCCAGCTGCCGGTTTGCCCGCCGGGCGCATAGGTGATG
>Ga0070697_100001590_pt1 | contig 17330 bp, 15 predicted proteins | sample KBSK1501metaG_FD_65475 | JGI IMG/M metagenome (GOLD analysis project Ga0070697, IMG submission 65475) | Corn, switchgrass and miscanthus rhizosphere microbial communities from Kellogg Biological Station, Michigan, USA - KBS K1-50-1 metaG | ecosystem: Host-associated > Plants > Roots >...
CCACTTCCGCGCCTTGACCGCGATGAGCCCACTTCAATAAGGATTTTCGGGAAGAGTGCTGATCGGCGTGGCTGCAGACCAGCGCTCAACCTCTTGGGTGGGTGGGAACTTTTTTCATCCCGTTACGTATGTCAATCTGTGGGGAGGTGAGTTATGTTCCTGCTATCCACTCTGGTCGCTCTGCTTTCTCTATCGTCTCCACCTTCAACCGCTGTTGCATGGCATAAGAACTTCAGCCCCATGGGGCGGCCAGAAATCCGAGTCGCCAGCAACAATGCCGATGTTCGTGTATACGCTTCGGACCGCGAAGATATCGAGGCGCTCCTCTATACAGACAAGAAAATCTCCCCCGACGCTGTGGGCGTTACGGATCGTCAGTCCGGCAACCGCGTTGAAATTGATGTTCGCGTGCCGAATCAGTGGGGAGCCGGTTTCAGACAAGGCTTAATGATCGTCGAGCTCAGGATTCCGATGGGCTCGGATATCGACATACGCTCCGGAAATGGATCAGTCATAGTGAAGGGTGCCCAGGGCAAGCTCACCGTGCACACGGACAATGGCAATATTGAGGCACTTGGGATCAGCGGAGCATTAAGTATCGAGAGTGGGAACGGGGATCTCCAGGTCGAGGGCATCGTCACGGCGGTCAGCCTCCACACTCGCACCGGCAATATCGCTGCCCAAATAGACCCTGGCTCCAAAATGAATTCCGCCTGGGTAGTGCGAACGGGCGATGGAAACGTTGACCTTCGGCTGCCCGCAGATTTCTCCGCAGACCTCGACGTTAATACCGGAGATGGGAATGTCCGTCTAGATTTCCCAATGGCCATGATTGGCGGAGGACGGCAATCGAGCGTACGAGCGCCGATCAATGGCGGCGGACAACACCTGGAACTTCGTTCGGACAAGGGAAACATTATGGTAAGAAAGACCGCCGGTTTCGCCTGAAATGCGGAAGCGGTCTCAGCTTGGCGCGCATGGCCTCAGGGTAGAAACAAGAGTCTGGGTCCTCTGTGCCTGTGCTCCATTGAAGACCCAACGGGGCAATGACCGCACGGTTCACAAGATAGCTTCGGGCGTTCGACGGAACCGTTTTCAACAAGTGCTAGGGTTCGCCTGTCAAAGCTATACTTCGAAAATCTTGGTTTCGGCGCTCTGGCGTACGTCACATCACTTGTTTCGCAGCTCGACTGGAAGTGTGTTTTTGTCAACACATAGCTATTTAAGGATGGAGCCCGGGAGAAATCCAGAAACAGTCCTGAAATGTCTAGCAACCTAGCGTGGAGCGGCTCGTCCTGTAGGTTGCCACAATTCGATCGGATTTCCCTCAGGGTCATGCAGGCGGGCGAACCGGCCGTTGGGATAAGACTTCGGGTCAATCTCGACCGCGATTCCTGCGGCTCGTAGCTGGGCTGCCATTCTGTCGAGATCCCGGACTCGAAAGTTCACGATCCAGACCTTGTGGGCATCCCCGAAATAGTTGCTCGTCTCAGCGAAAGGAGTGAAAACGGTGGGTCCGGCCTCTTGCTGCCAAACGGATTCCTCGTAGCTCGATGGTTTGAGCTAGATTCCCAGGTGTTGCTGGTACCAATGCCCCAACGCTGTTGGATCGTGAGCTCTGAAGAACAGTCCTCCGATTCCCGTCACTTTTTTCATTTCCGTTCCTCGAGCGAACCCTGCTTTCGACGCGTGCACTGTCGTCATGCACCGTTATCTGTTCAGCGAGGTTGAGCGGCACATCGCTGCTGATGTGGCCTGAGGATTGGGTCAATGTGGCAACCGGCGGAAACGGTTGAGGGTTCAAGGTATTATCGTTTGGTGCCGTGGGATACCGATACTGCGATCGGCGGTCCGGATGGGCATTTCCCGTCCACGCAACTCACTCTGCTGCAGGCCGCAACCTGCGGGCTGCCAAACGAGGCGTTGGAGCGCGTGATCGCCCTCTATTGGAAACCGGTTTATCGCTTTATTCGGCTTAAATTCGGAAAGGACAATGAGGACGCCAAAGATCTTACGCAGAGCTTCTTCGCTACCGCGCTCGAACGCGAGCTCTTCAGGCGCTTCGACCCGAACCGGGCATCATTCCGGACGTATTTGAGGATGGCTGTGGAGCGCTTCGCCGCGAACCAGCACGCTGCGGCAAATCGGCAAAAGCGGGGCGGCGATGTCGACTTTGAACCGATCGGGGAATATGCGTCCGGTGCCGACTCACCGGAGCGCGTGTTTGAACGGGAATGGCAGCGACAGTTGTTCGGCCTTGCGATCGAAGATCTGCGCACGTTCTGTGATCAGTGCGGCAAGGACATCCAATTCCAGGTCTTTGAGGCCTACGATCTGACCGGCGGCCAACGGCCCTCCTACGCTGAGCTGGCTGTACTCCACGGCGTTACCGAAACTACCCTGACTAATTATCTCGCCTGGGCCCGCGGTACGCTGCGGGTATTGGTGACTGAGCGAATGCGGGGAGTCACATCGAACGAGCGCGAATTGCGCGAGGAAATGCGGCGTGTATGGAGATAAGCGACTCCCTTCTCGACCACTTGCGCCACGTAGCACCGATACCCGATCTGGCGGGGACGCGTTATGTTCTCGAAGATGAGATCGGCCGAGGCGCAATGGGTGTGGTTTATGCCGTGCACGACTGCGACCTGGATCGGCGGGTGGCGCTGAAGGTCATCGATTCCACATTTGCCGGCGAAGCACAACTAATCGCCCGTCTGGAACACCCAGCGGTTGTACCCATCTATGAAACGGGCGTGCTGGCGGATGGGCGCTGCTTTTACGCGATGAAGCTGGTAGCAGGCACGCGTCTGGATGGCTATGCTGCGGGAGCGGCCTCGCTGGCCGAGCGTCTCCGGGTGGTCCGGCGCGTCGCCGAGGTTTTGGCGTTCGCCCATGACCAGGGCGTGATTCATCGCGACCTCAAGCCCCAGAACGTCATGGTCGGCGAGTTCGGAGAAGTTTATGTAATGGATTGGGGTATCGAAGGCGTGGCGGGAACAGCCTCGTTTCGCGCCCCGGAGTCCTGCCTGGATTTGCGGTCCGACATCTACTCCTTAGGGGCGTTGTTGTGGTTCTTGCTTCCCGAGTCGTCCTCACCGGCCCTGCGCGCCATTGCCTCCAAAGCCATGAGCCCAGATCCGGTACTCCGTTATCCCGGTGCGGCAGAGTTTCTGGCAGACATCGACCGATTCGAGCAAGGACAGGCAGTGGAGGCCTGGTCCGAGCCCCTTTGGCATAGATTGCAGCGGTTTGGGTCTCGTAATGCGATTCTGCTCGGGCTACTGACGGCCTATGCCGGAGTAAAATTCCTGCTCTTTTTCCTGCGAACTTTTTAAAGGAATTCCCGGAAACCGGGAATTCTTATGGGGAGAGGAGTACAGCATGAACAAGATCGTGGTGGGATTGCTGTTTGGGTTGGTACTCGGTGCCATTGATGGCGCCACAGCATGGTTCACTCCGGAGGTGCGTCCGATGATGGCCGGCATCATGGTGGGGTCGTCGATTAAGGGCATGATCGTGGGCCTGCTCAGCGGGTGGTTTGCGCGAAAGGTGCAATCGACCAAATGGGGGATTGTGGTGGGCGCGACGCTAGGCTTGGCGTTCGCCTTCTTGGTAGCGGCGATGCCTTCGCAGAACGGCCAGCATTACTACCTGGAGATTATGCTCCCGGGCTTCGTCGTGGGCGCAATCATCGGGTTTTTGACGCAGCGGCTGGGAACGCCTGCCGGCACGGCAAAGGGAGGGTCCTGAAACACGCATTGCTGGCGACGATTGTTATGGCGGTAACGCTCAGTGCCGCCCAGGAGTCAGACCCGTGGGCTGAGGGCGTTTGCCGGAAAATGGGGGGAAGGCCCCGCTGTTGGCGAGCCTGGTAAAGGACTTACTCTCGCAAATACCGGTTTGAAGTTAGGAGGGCACTTTCTGGCGGCCCGAAACCGGTCCGTGTACGAGCCCAAATCGTCCGAATGAGAAGTCGGAGAGACACGAGGATACCGGCTTTTTCAGCTAGTACAGGGTTCCAAACCGAGGATGGCGACCGGCGCGTTTCGCGCTCAGCATCGCAACGATTCCCGTCGCGACAGCAACAAGTGCGGCAAGGACATGAAAGCCGAGCACGGTCAGGAACTCAGGGGAGTCAGACGGAATATCGATTCCCCATAGATTGCGCGGCGCGACCGGCATTGCTCGCTCCGCTTTTGCAGATATGCCATGGTTAAGCGACCGCCAACAAGAAAAGAGTGCTTGACGGATATCCATATTTCTGCAAACATGGAAATATAATGAGCAGCGTAGCGAAGAAGAGTACAGCGCGGGTGGCCAAATATGCCGACATGTTCTCGGCCATGGGAACCGAGGCGCGACTCAGGATCATGCAGTCGCTGCTAGCCGCTCATCCGGAAGGTCTTGTCGTCGGGGAAATCCAAGAGGAATTGGATATCCCAAATTCAACCCTTTCCCATCATCTGGACAAGCTTAAGAACGAGGATCTGGTGCAGGTGCGCCGTGAAAGCACGTTCTTGCACTACACAGCCAATACGGACGCGTTGCAGGAATTATTGCAATTCCTCTACGCAGAATGCTGTACCCGAAATAAGGCTCTCAAGCCGCAAGATATCGTTCAAATTTGCAAGTAGGAGGAAGCCAATGGATACCGCGAACATGAAAGAAGTAGTGAAGGAAAAATATGGGCAGGCAGCGCTTCGAGTGAAGAGTCGAGGAAGCAGTAGCTGCTGCGGGGCTTCTGCGTCGAAGGAATTGTGCTGCGATCCGATCACTTCCAATCTCTACAATGCTTCGCAATCGGGCGAAATTCCTGAGGAAGCTCTTTTGGCATCCCTTGGGTGTGGAAACCCCACCGTATTGGCGAAGCTGAACGCAGGAGAAGTCGTACTCGACCTTGGTTCGGGCGGAGGCATCGATGTATTGCTCTCGGCCAAGCGTGTGGGTCCCACAGGTAAAGCGTACGGTCTCGATATGACCGATGAAATGCTGGCTTTGGCGAACGAGAATAAACGTAAAGCTGGGGCGGAGAACGTCGAATTCCTGAAAGGCGAGATCGAGCAGGTTCCCCTACCGGATAACTCAGTTGACGTGATCATTTCGAATTGCGTAATTAACCTTTCTACTGACAAGGATCGAGTGCTGCGAGAGGCCTTTCGTGTACTCAAGCCCGGAGGACGATTTGCCGTGTCCGATGTCGTTACGCGGGGACAGATGAGGCCAGAGATTCGCCAGAGCGTGCTTCTCTGGGTTGGCTGCGTGGCCGGAGCGCTTGAGGAGAATGAATATCGCACCAAGCTCGCGTCCGCCGGTTTCGAGCAGATCGACATCGAGCCCACCCGTATTTATCGGGCGGAAGATGCACGCGATTTCCTTTCTGCCGAAGGCGTTGATGTAGACCCAATTGCGTCCGAAGTAGATGGCAAGTTTTTAAGCGCTTTTGTTCGGGCCGTTAAGCCGCAGGTCAAAAACGCCTGCTGCGAACCTAGCTGCTGCAATTGAAGTCCGAATTTGATTGCGGGTTGAGACCCGCGCGGGGGTCTATGGGGCGATGCACACCTAGTCGCCACGCCTGACCGATTCAAAAGTTTGCATTTGAAACCGTGCCGGAAGTGCGTTGCGGGAGCAAGTGCGCAGGGACCAGCTTGAACGTTTGAGGAGGGTCATTATGCAGGGACAGTACAACGTTTTGTTCCTATGCACTGGCAATTCAGCGCGTTCGATCATGGCCGAAGCACTTCTGAACTTGAAAGGCAAATCCAATTTTCGCGCGTACAGCGCTGGGAGCCATGCGACAGGAACGGTCCGACCCGAAGCCCTCAAGCAGCTGGAGTCCGCCCATGTGCCCATCACCGGGCTCCGAAGCAAGAACTGGGATGAATTTGCCAAGCCGGGTGCGCCTAAGCTCGATTTTGTTTTTACAGTCTGTGACAACGCCGCTAACGAGGTCTGCCCAGTGTGGCCCGGCCAGCCCATGACCGCACATTGGGGAGTTCCTGATCCAGCCGCGATTCAAGGGACGGCGGAAGAGGTACAGCGCGCCTTCCGTGACGCCTTCTTCATGCTTGAGCGCAGAATCAGTTTGTTTCTGTGTCTCCCCCTTTCCGGTGTTGACAAGCTCAAAATCCAGAAAGAACTCGACAATATCGGTCGCCAATGAAATTCAATCTGCAGGCTCGCATCGTAGCCGAGTTTCTGGGAACTGCCTTCCTGGTCGCCGCGGTCGTTGGCTCGGGCATCATGGCCGAGCGGTTATCAGCAGGAAACGTAGCTTTGGCGCTGCTTGCGAATACAAGTGCCACCGGTGGGGCACTGGTGGCCTTGATATTGACCTTTGGGCCTATTTCCGGTGCCCATTTTAATCCCGCGGTTTCCGTTGCAGATGCCGTTGAACGTGGCCTGTCCTGGTTCGATGCTTTTGCGTACACAGTCGCTCAGTGTTCCGGCGGAATTCTCGGAACCGTATTGGCACACGCAATGTTTGGACTGCGACTTCTGTCGTTGTCCAGGCACGCACGTAGCGGCTCTGCACAACTGCTGAGCGAGTTTGTCGCCGCCTTCGGTCTTCTGTGCGTTATCTGGGGATGCTCCCGTTCACGTTCTGGGGTTACCCCTTTTGCAGTCGCCGCCTACATCACCGCGGCCTATTGGTTTACCGCATCTACATCTTTTGCCAATCCTGCGGTGACGATAGCCAGATCGCTCAGCGATACCTTTGCGGGAATCCGACCAAATGATGTTCTGCCCTTTGCGGCCGCCCAATTCGCGGGCGGACTTGCGGGTACATTATTGTTTCGTTGGCTGGTTCCCAACTTACCGTCACGCGGCCGAGATGTCGTCGTACCCCAACGCGCCCATCAATGACAGGAGAGTCAAGGATCCCTCGACGGCCGGATCGACCTGGCTCCTGGTTTAGTCTGTGGTCCATTGTGGTCCGATGCTCACGCTTCACGTTCAGAATATAGTTCTCCACCTGAAAGGGAAGTTTGTTGGCAGAGCGATAGGGGCGCCGGCTCCTCTCGGTAGCCCTTCAACCCCGCATTCCTGGTAGCGATCGAAGATCTTGTAGCCGGTTTTGCGGGAGATTCCGAACTCCCTGCACAGTTCCGCCATTGGCTCGCCGTCTAGCCGGCGAGCCCCAAACTGTAGCCTTTCATCCATCACCGAACACTCCTTCCACGGCATCACTTCCTCCCCAAAAAGGGAAAAAGTGTAACCTATGTGTCCGGTACGATCTGTTACCTACGTCTCGGGTCGCTCATCATGGGGGTACAAGGAATTTGGATTTTCGATTCTGGTCTGAAATGGTCCTGTAAGGTTTGAACGCATGAAAAAAGGCCGCCCACGGGACGGTCTTTTTCTATTTGGTGTGACCTTGAAGCAGCACGCGCTGGACGACGGACGTGTTGAAGAGGCATACGAAGGCGTGCGAGTATCGCTCGAATCCCGTATGGCCAACGCCCGGATTCCGCTGCAGATTGACGTGGGCTTCGGGGATGTCATCAAAGGTCGCTGGTTCAAATCCAGCCTCCGCAACCACAAACTACTCTGCCTCAATAAGTTTCGAATATCCTGCAACCATCCGAATTGACAAAAAATCTTCATTCTTGAAGTGCCTCGCGTGGAGCTTCTGCCGACAGTTTCCGAAGTCTTTCATCAGTCAGCCAAATGAATCGATTCGCTGCCAAATGGTATGCTCAATAATTGTGTAGTCGGGTATCGTAGGGACTCTGCGGGCAGAGTCCCTCTGAAGAAAGCACCCTTGAGCTTGAACATAGGCTGCTCGATGATCCAGCAGTTTCTGTCGGTTGCCGACCAAGATCGGGCGTTACGTTCTCTTCGAAAACTCGCCCGGCATGACGTAAGCCGCTGGGCGCTCACAGGAGGGGTCGCCCTTGAGATTCACCGCGCCCGTCTTCGAGGCGAGCCCGCAATCCGCACTCTGAATGACCTCGACTTCATTGTCGACTCCTTCGATTGTATCCCCGAGACTTGGGCGAATGATTTCCTGTTCCGGCATATCCATCCATTTGATCCGCCAGGCAAGACCATGTTGCAATTCATCGATCCAGACAGCGCCTTGCGGATGGACGTTTTCCGCGCATGTGGTAGGACAATGACACGGACGGTCCGCTTGGACCTTCCGTTCGCCGCGATCCAACTCATTTCCCTTGAAGACTTGACGGCGAGAACGGCGCGGCTGGTTCTGGATCTCGCAGAAGGCATTCCCGTATTGTCCAAACACGCGAGAGATTTTTTGGGTTTCGTAAATCTGGTCAACAAGGCAGAGGTGGAAACCGTCTGGCAGGATCATAGGAAGCCGAACCATCCAATGACCTTTCAAGAGACTATCAGCTTACTTCATTATTTGATCCCGACGCATCAGAACCTGCTTGTCACTGCCAAATACTCGAAAGACACTGAAGGAGTTTGCCCCCGTTGTTCGCCCACGCCCACATTTCAGTTGGCGAACCCAAGCGTGATCCTGTCCTTGTTGGGATATTGCTAATCGTTCGCCGTGAGTGTCCTTGCCGTTGAGGGGAGGAATGTCAGTGGGAGGACTTCCCAAGTTCATCCGTTGCTCGGCCCTAAAAATAGGGGGCTTAACCGGCGCAATGGATCAGTTCGCTTCGAAATGGAACTGTGAGGAATTGTGTATTCGGTACGTATCGGGCCCCCGCAACCAAAAAATTCTTTCCTTTCAATACGTTCCGCGAACCCCGCAACCATCCGAATTGACAATTTAGAGTTCCAATTCAATACGAGCGAGCGAACGGCAGACGACAAAAAGGGAAGATAGTTTCCGAATCGCCCGTGATACGCCCGGGGCTCCCGGCAGCTGTTCTCGCTGGTGGTGGCATTGCTGTACTGAAACAGTAATAGCCCGGTTCCGCGACCTGACCGTCACAAAGTGGTTTCTTCAAAAGCTTGAAAGGAAGTTGACGAACCTATTCTGTCGTTACGCCGAACCGCTTCCTGAGCTCCCGCGCGCCATGATGAGTGATTCGAACCGCCCTGGTATCTCGCCTCGGCACAATCCATCCCGCCGCCACAAAGCGCGCACAAATCGCCGCGCCGAGCGCGCCCGCAATGTGGGGACGCCGTTCCGTCCAATCCACACACTGGCGGGCAAAGGAGCGCCGCAAACCGAGCAGCCGATCCACTTCAATCCCAAGCTTCGCGAAGTACTCTTTGCCGCGTCGTCCCAGTTCATAGTCGTACTCGCCGCCCGCCCGAATCGCGCTTTCTTCTTCCATCGTCCTCGCGAGCTCGACCGCGATCCGCCCTGCAAGATGGTCATAGCACGTCCGCGCGACGTACATCTCCGCGTTCGCGCGCGGTCGAATCGCATGGATGGTGGGTTTCGTTGTCGCAATTGCCCCCAACGCCTCCAAGGCGTGCGCCACTTCTGGCCCTGCCAGGCTGAAATAGCGATGCCTACCGGAACTACGCACTGCCAGCAACCCCCCATCCACCAGCTTCGCAAGGTGGCCACTCGCCGATTGCGCAGAAACATTGGCCCCAAACGCCAGCTCGCCCGCAGTTCGTGCGCACCCGTCCAGCAGCGCCACCAGTATTTCCGCACGAGCCGGGTCTCCAAGTAACTCTCCAATGGTGGCAATGGGATAGGTTGTATTCATGTTTCAAGTGTAGCTCTATCCCCACAATCACGTTTCATCTATCAATGAAATGTTACGGCGAGCCGCCGCGCTAACCTGAAACCGTAAAACAGGACCCGGCCTCCGCAAGAACAAGAAGCAGATCGGGGTCCGAATAATTCGCACACTGAGGAATACGCCATGACTGAAACGAAATTTCAGACTGTCGAGCCAAAGATCCTTTACTTCGGCACTCCAGTTGCTTTGATCAGTTCGTTAAACGAAGACGGCGCGACCAATCTCGCTCCGATCTCCTCGTTCTGGGCCCTCGGCTGGACATTTCTCCTCGGCCTCAATGAAGCCACCAAAACTGCCGATAATGTCGGGCGTCACCCGGAATGCGTCGTGAATCTGCCCGCGCCCGAAATGTGGCCGCAGGTCGAAATACTCGCGCCGCTCACTGCTAAAAATCCCGTGCCGGAGATCAAAACCAAGCAATATCACTATGAACGGGAAAAGTTTCAAGCTGCGGCGCTCACTCCTCTCCCCAGCGAACTGGTGAAGCCCGCCCGTGTGCAAGAATGTCCCGTCCAAATGGAAGCGCGTGTCCGCGCCGTCCATCAGCTAGGAGGCGAAAAACTCCAAAGAATCGGCGGAGCCATCGCCGTGGAAGTTGAAATCCTTCGCGTCCATGCCGCCAGCCATCTCGTTTTTGACGGACGCTACATCAACCCTGTCAAGTGGTCCCCGCTCATTTACAACTTCCGCCATTACTACCGCCTCGCCCCCGAGGAACTCGGCAAAACTTTCCGGGCCGAAATCTAACGCGCCAGAGAAACGGTCACTATATAAGAAAGGAATTGAGAAATGGCTCGACTCGTAACCAAAAGCAGGAAAAGCGCTAATGCGGGATTTCTGCGGAGCGACGACGGCTAAGCTTTTTCCTTGTAGCTTGAAAACACGAGACTTAGGTAGCATGATGGACAAAGTTCGCTGCGAAATTGGTATCGAGAGGAATTGTCTATTCGGGACGTATCGGGCCCCCGCAACCAAAACTCCTTTCATTTCTTCTCGTTACAACCACTCGTCAAAAAGGTCGTCGTCTCTTCTATCTTCTTACTGGGGGTCTGCCGGTGCCGGCGCCCAATCGTGTGAGTCCCGCAACTGTATGAAGGACAGGGTGTTGAATTCAGGATGCTCAGGCGTCACCTTTGGGAATTGCGGACAACGAGCTTGTACACCTGCCTGATCTCTATCGCCGATCTACGAGAATTTCCGGCTTCCGGTGGCGGTTCAAAAGGGCCCTTTTGGACCCTATTAACGCCATTGGGTCGCAAACCCAACGGGTCGCGGCTGACGGTCGGTGTTCCGAAAACCGGAATAATGAAATAAACTTCCGTTCTCCCCTCAAGTCGTGCTAGACGTATTTCAAAATCGAATTCGTCTTCCCCAATTAGACCCTGTTTTCGTCATAACTTAGAAGGCTCTCCTGGGACCTATGGTGTTGCTCATGCAGATTGCCAAGATCCTGCCGATTTCGGGACGTACCTATGGGAATAGCGCGAGGGCGCTCTGCTTCGGTAGTCATCCTTGCGCCAGATCCCGGACTGGTAGCCATCGATCACTATCTTTGCAGCGATTGGGCTAGTGAATAGTTTCTCTCTGTGCTCAGCAGCCTGACTCTCTGCGAAGGGGCACAGGGGAAGAATTTGCGCGGGGCCATGTTCGAGAGTTACACAGCCTGATGGAGGTTTTGTGTGAATCTCTCTCCTGAGGAGCGTGAGCGAGCAGGATGTTGTGCGTCCTGACCGCCACGAGGTCGAACAAGTCGGAAGTGACTCTACAGATGCAATGTTCGTCGGATGGATTCTATGCCGCGAGACAAGCACGTAGCGTTCTCCGAGAGTTGCCTAGTTCGCACTGGAAGACAAAGAAGCGACTGGTGCTGACCTGCTCTCGAGCTGGACACGGAAAGTGGCTGTAACGCTCGGCCCAGTCCGAGCACTATCCATCCAAATCCGCGGGGGCGATGCGAAGGGAGGCAAAGATGGAACCGGGCCATGCGCCAGCGCCGGGAGCGCGCGTTGGAACAATGCTTGCTGCGCCTGCGCCCCGTTCCGACGAGAGCAACGGCTCGCGTCCGTCCATCAGCCTTCCCAAGGGCGGCGGCGCGATTCGAGGCATCGGCGAAAAATTCTCCGCCAATCCTGCAACTGGGTCAGGAGCCTTGAACATTCCGATCGCGGCAAGTCCGGGCCGCAGTGGATTCGGTCCACAACTCAACATTTCCTATGATTCAGCGAGCGGAAATGGTCCGTTCGGGTTCGGCTGGACACTCTCGCTTCCTTCGATTACTCGGAAAACAGACAAAGGACTGCCGCAATACATCGACCCCGCTGAGTCGGACATCTTTGTCTTGTCGGGCGCCGAGGACCTGGTTCCATCGCTTATTCGCAACGGGACGCAATGGGAGCGTGAAATTCTCCCCAGTCCAACAACCTATCGAACTGTGTATGGACGCCGTTATTCCATTCATTGCTACCGCCCTCGCGTGGAGGGACTGTTCTCGCGCATCGAACGGTGGGTCAATCCGGGCGATCCGCAAGACATATTCTGGCGTTCGATAACCAGAGACAATGTGACGACCTGGTATGGCAAGACGACCGAATCGCGCATCGCCGATCCGAACGACCTGAGCCGCATCTTCAGTTGGCTGATTTGCGAGAGCTACGACGATAGAGGCAACGCCACGGTCTACACATACAAACAGGAAAATCCAGACCAGGTGGATCTGACACAGGCGAACGAAAAGAACCGCGTTAGCGGTGCGAAAAAGTATCTGAAACACGTCTTCTACGGAAATCGCACACCCTATTTCCCCGATCTCAACGCGGCAGCCGCGGTCCCGCTGCCCGCCGAGTGGCATTTCGAGATGGTGTTCGACTATGGCGAGCACGATCTGAACAATCCGGTTCCCGCCGAAGTCGGTCCGCTTTGGACCTGCCGAGTCGACCCTTTTTCCACCTACCGATCCGGTTTCGAGGTTCGGACCTATCGACTTTGCCGGCGCGTGTTGATGTTTCACCACTTCAATGATGAGCCGGATATCGGACTCGACTGTCTAGTGCGGTCCACCGATTTCAGCTATTCTCCGCCCCCTGCCGATGCGACCCGCGCCCCCTACTCGTTTCTACAGTCGGTCACGCAGACTAGTTATCGCCGCAACGGGGTCGGCAGTTATCTGTCGGGCTCTATGCCTCCGGTTGAATTCGGTTACAGCGAGGCGATCGTCGACGAAGCAGTGCACGACATCGATGCCGACAGTCTGCAGAACCTGCCCTATGGGCTTGACGCCTCGCAATATCGCTGGACGGATCTCGATGGCGAAGGTCTTTCCGGGATTCTTACTCAACAAGGAGGAAGTTGGTTCTACAAAGCGAACCTGAGCGCTGCGAACGAGCAAGACGTAAGGGGGGTGCCGATCCGCTTGCCGCAATTTGCGCCCATCGAAGTCGTCAGCCGAAAGCCGTCAACCGCAACGTTGACCGGCGGCAGTCAACAGCTGATGGACCTTTCGGGCGACGGCCAACTCGATTTGGTCGACTTCTCGGCTCCCGCGCCTGGATTCTTCGAACGGACGGCGGAACAGGATTGGGAACCATTCACCGCTTTCGCATCGCTGCCCAACATCGATTGGAAAACTCCCAATCTCAAGTTCATCGATCTGACCGGCGACGGCCTCGCTGATCTCCTGATCAGTGACGACCACGCCTTCGTGTGGCACGCCTCGCGTGGCACAGAGGGTTACGATCCGGAGCAACGGACGCTGCAAGCGCTCGATGAAGAGAAGGGGCCGCGGCTCATTTTCTCCGACAGCACGGAATCGATCTTCCTCGCCGACATGTGCGGCGATGGCTTGACGGATCTGGTCAGGATTCGCAACGGCGAGGTGTGCTACTGGCCGAACGTAGGCTATGGCCGGTTCGGGGCGAAAGTCGCCATGGATCAGTCGCCCTGGTTCGATCGGCAGGATCTGTTCGACGGGCGGAGGATTCGCCTGGCCGATATCGATGGATCGGGAAGCGCGGACATCGTCTATTTTGCGAGCAACGCGGTTCACTTGTACTTCAATCGATCCGGGAGCAGTTGGGGCGCACGGCGCGTGCTCAACAATTTTCCAGCGGTCGACAGCATTTCAAGCGCCACCGCGATCGATCTCGTCGGCAATGGAACCAGTTGCCTGGTCTGGTCCTCATCTCTCCCCGCCAGTGCTCGCCGCCAGATGCGTTACATCGACCTGATGGGGGGTCAGAAGCCGCACTTGTTGGTTCGATTCTCCAACAACCTGGGTGCAGAGACCCGGATTCGATATTCGCCCTCGACGAAGTTCTATGTCGCCGACAAGCTCGCCGGAACGCCTTGGGTCACGCGCTTGCCCTTCCCGGTTCAAGTAGTCGAACAGGTGCAAACGTATGACTACATCAGCCGCAGCCTGTTCGTTACGCGCTATTCGTATCACCACGGCTACTTTGACGGCGTCGAACGCGAGTTCCGCGGATTCGGAAGAGTAGATCAGTACGACACGGAAACCTTCGCGACGCTGTCCGCTGTGGCGGATGTTCCCCAGGCGGTGAACCTCGACGCAGCATCGAACGCGCCACCCGTTTGCACCAAGACATGGTTCCACACTGGCGCGTTCTTTGGCCAAGGACGGATCTCGAAATATTTCGAGCACGAATATTACCGGGAAGAGGTCCCAGCCGCGGACCAGATGCTGCTCGACGACACGATCCTTCCCGACGCCATTGCGCTACCTGACGGAACACGACTGGCCTACGATTTTTCTGCTGAAGAAGGTCGCGAGGCCTGCCGGGCCTTGCGAGGATCAATCCTGCGTCAGGAAGTTTACGGCCTCGACGCATCGCAAGCGGAAAATCGTCCTTACTCCGTGTCCGAGCGCAACTATACTGTCGAGTCGTTACAGCCGCAGGGCCCGAACCGAAGCGGCGTGTTCTTCATTCATCCGCGCGAGACGCTGGATTTCCACTACGAACGCCAACTCTACAAGATCAAGGGCAATATTCTCGATCCCACGCCGCCCACGCGCATCGTCGCGACGGACCCGCGAGTCGCACACGGCCTTACTTTGTCGGTCGATCGTTTCGGCAATGTGCTCGAAACTGTAGCGGTCGGTTACGGACGCCGCTATGCCGACCCTGCGCTCAATATCGAAGATCAGAACAAACAACGCGCGACGCTCAGCACCTACGTGGAGAACACCTACACCGCGCCGGTTCTTCGAGAGGATGCGTACCGTACGCCGCTAATCGCCGAAGCGAATACTTTCGAACTCATCCAGGTGCAGCCCGCCAGTAACGTGGCAGATATTACGAACCTGTTCGCCTTCGACGAACTTGCCGCCAAAGTGAGCAGCGCGGGCGATGGAGCGCATGACATTCCCTTTGAGAATCGAAACGCCGCGCTTAACCCCGGCCAGCCGTACCGGCGGTTGATCGCGTCGACCCGGACGTTGTACCGGCCAGACGACATGGGCGCGGCGGCCGGCAATGCGCGGGCGCTGCTTCCTTTGGGAATGCTGCAGCCCCTCGCCCTGCGCGGAGCGACCTACAAGCTAGCTTTTACGCCCGGCCTGATCGCGCAAACCTATCAGCGCGGCGGAGGAGTGCTGCTGCCCGCGCCGCCGGCGGTGCTGGGAAGCGTCGCTGGCGATGGCGGCGGGTACGTCGATTTGGACGGCGATGGCCGTTGGTGGATTCCGTCGGGCCAGCAATACTACATTGACATCGTCCCCGCCTCGCCCCAGGAGAAGAGCCAGGCCCTTCAGCATTTCTTTCAGCCCCGCCGTTTCGAGGATCCTTTCGGCAACGCCGGGACGGTCGACTACGACAAGTACGATCTCCTGGCGGTAAAGACCACCGACGAAGCATTGAGCGCGGTCGCGGCGCAGAACGACTATCGCGTGCTCGCGCCGGTCCAGTTGACCGATCCCAACGGTAACCGGTCCGCGGTGAATTTCGATGTCCGCGGATTTGTCACTGCGACCGCCGTCATGGGTAAGGCAACCGAAAATCTTGGCGACCTGCTCACCGGGTTTCAGGTCGACGCCACTCAAGCGCAGATCGACGCCTTCTACGACGCGAACGATCCGCACACTCTGGCAGCGCAATTCATCGGCAATGCAACCACGAGGCTGGTCTACGACCTGCAACGTTTCCAGACTACGCGTTCGACAAATCCCAACAATCCTTCCAAGTGGCAGCCTCCTTTTTCCGCGACCATCACGCGTGAAATCCACTTCTTCGCGCTCGGACCGGGACAACAGACACGAGTGCAGATCGCCTTCAGCTACTCCGATGGGTTCGGCCGCGAGATTCAGAAGAAGATTCAGGCCGAGCCGGGTCCGGTCGTGAGCGGAGGGCCGGTAGTGGATCCGCGATGGGTGAGTAGCGGCTGGGCTATCTTCAATAACAAGGGTAAGCCCGTCCGCCAGTACGAGCCCTTCTTCAGCCAACTGCCTTCGCAGGGCCACCACTTCGAATTCGGCAATCTGGTGGGCGTGAGTCCGATCACGATCTACGATCCGGTCCAAAGAGTCGTCGCGACCCTGCAAGCAAACCAGACCTATCAGAAAACCGTGTTCGATCCGTGGCATCAGGACACCTGGGATGTGAGCGATACCGTTGCGATCAACCCCGCGAGCGATCCGGATGTGGGGGACTATTTCCAGCGCCTTCCAACTGCGACGTATTCACCGACGTGGTTTGAGCAGCGCTCCGGTGGCGCGCTGGGACTGACCGAACAAAAGGCGGCGATGGCCGCGTCCGCACACGCCAACACTCCGACGATCGCTTACTTCGATAGCCTCGGGCGGGCGTTCCGCACCACCATGGACAATGCCGCAGGGACGAAGCTCACGACTCGTCTGGAACTCGACATCCAGGGCAATCAGCTGTCCATGACGGACGCGCTCGACCGTCAGGTGATTGTGTCGGTGTACGACCTGCTAAAGAACCGCATCGCGCAGTCGAGCATGGATTCCGGCGCCACATGGATGCTGAATTCCTCGTCCGGCAACGCCATTCGTGCCTGGGACAGCCGCGGTCATAACTTCAGCACCAGCTATGACACCTTGCGGCGTCCTCTGGCACTGTCCGTTCAAGGCACCGATGCCGTCAACTCCGACCCCAGAACGCTCGCCAAGCTTGTCGCCTACGAAAAAATCGAATACGGCGAAGGACAGCCGCACGACGCCGATCTCAACCTTCGCGGTCGGGTCTACCGGCATCTCGATCCGGCAGGGATCCTCGCGAATTTTGATGTTAACCCGGCCACGGGCGTCACCGAAGCGTTCGACTTCAAGGGCAACCCAATTCGCAGCCGGCGCACATTCATCGACGACGCGACCCTATTGCCGGACTGGTCCGCCGCGCCGCCGGCATTCGCTCCTGACGCTTTCTCTGCCAGTACCCAATACGACGCGATGAATCGCCCCATCGTCTCAACCGCGCCCGACGGTAGCCAGGTGCGCCCTGCCTACAATCAAGCCAATCTCCTCAAGTCTTTGGACATTCGCCTGCGCGGGGCGGCAGCCGCCACCCACTTTGTCTTGAATATCGACTACAACGCAAAAGGCCAGCGGGTTCAGATTGAATACGCAAATCAGACCACCACTGCCTATTCTTATGATCCCGCGCTGTTCCGCCTAGT
>Ga0070697_100001591_pt1 | contig 17329 bp, 17 predicted proteins | sample KBSK1501metaG_FD_65475 | JGI IMG/M metagenome (GOLD analysis project Ga0070697, IMG submission 65475) | Corn, switchgrass and miscanthus rhizosphere microbial communities from Kellogg Biological Station, Michigan, USA - KBS K1-50-1 metaG | ecosystem: Host-associated > Plants > Roots >...
CGAAGTCCGAGTGCACGTCGAAAATGATGAGCGACAGGATATCGGCCTGCATCTAACAAGGTAAGCGGCACATCGGGGAGAAAACAAGTGGCTTGGCGAGAAAAACTCGTTTTGGGAGGCCTGCTTCTTAGCGCGGGCGCGCTTTACGCGTGGCAGTATGGTCAACCTTCTTCACCCCCGTTGTTCGGAGGCGGCAAGGGCACCACAGCACCTGAGAGAAACAAAAAGGGACCGCAATCTCGTACTTTGACAGGCACCGTCTTCAGCCAGGACGATGCGCCGCTAGCACACGCGGTCGTGTATTTGAAAAATTTGAAGACCCTCACCATCAAAACCTACATCGCCGGCCCGGATGGCACGTACCAGTTCAACGCCTTGTCGCCGAACATCGACTATGAGTTTTATGCCGAGTTGGACGGCAAGAAGAGCTCGACCAAAACCCTAAGCTCATTCGATTCCCGTCCGAAGGCCACGATCAATATCCGCATCGATGTACCAAAACCTGCCGAACAGTCGAAGCAGGCTGAGCAGAAGTAGCGCCCAGGCTAAAACAAGTTCAAATAGAAAAGCCGCTCAAATGAGCGGCTTTTTGCTGCAAATAAATCCAGGCTAACTCTGATCGTTGCTGGCGCGTTTGAAAGAGACCAACTCCTCAAGCGTGGCTGTGGAGCTCGAGACCGGATGCTTGTAGGCTTCGACGTCGGCACGGCTGGCTTCGTGGCCAATTCCACGAAGGCTCAAGCCCACCTTCTTTTCTTGCGGCGTCATTTTGATGATCTTGAACTCGGCTTCCTGGCCGGGCTCCAGCTTGGATTGAGCGCCACTATCATCCACGGCCTCAGACTTGTGGCAAAGCGCTTCGACGCCTTCGGCGATCTCGACAAATGATCCGAAGGCGGCATTGCGCAATACCTTGCCGTGAACAATATCGCCAACGCGGTGCGAATCAAAAAAGCTCTGCCAGGCGTCAGGCTGAAGCTGCTTCATCCCGAGTGATAGCCGGCGCTGCTCGGGTTCGATGGCCAGCACTACGGCCTTGATGCGATCGCCCTTCTTCACCACTTCCGAGGGATGCTTCACACGCTTGGTCCAGCTCATGTTGCTCACGTGAACCAGCCCGTCGATACCCTCTTCAATCTCGACGAAAGCGCCAAAGTCGGTGAGGTTGCGCACGCGGCCTTCAACCACCATTCCCGCCGGATATTTCTCGTGCAGGTGTTCCCAGGGATTAGGCTCCAGCTGGCGAAGGCCAAGGGAGATGCGGCGCTCAGCCGGATTCACGCTCAGCACGACGGTCTCTACCTCGTCGCCAACGTTCACGATCTTGGAAGGATGCTTGGTGCGCTTTGACCAAGTCATTTCGCTGACGTGCACCAGTCCTTCGATCCCCTGCTCCAATTCAACGAAGGCGCCGTAGTCGGTTACGCTGATCACGCGGCCTTTAACATGCGCGCCTACGGGATAGCGATGAGTGGCGTCCTGCCAGGGGTCAGGCGTGAGCTGCTTGAAGCCGAGCGACACTCGTTGTTTTTCGGGATCGTACTTCAGAACCTTGACGTGAATTTCGTCGCCTACGTGCACCAGGTCGCGCGGATGAGTGAGCCGTCCCCAGGACATATCGGTGATGTGGAGCAAGCCATCAATACCACCCAGGTCGACGAAGGCGCCGTAGTCAGTAAGATTTTTGACTATGCCGGTGAGCTCCGCACCCTCGGCTAAATGTTCGAGTGTCTTGGAACGCTTAGCGGTGAGGTCCTCTTCCAGAATCTGTTTGCGCGAAACTACGATGTTACCGCGCTTCTTATTGACCTTGATGACGCGAACTTCGAGTTCTTGGCCCTTTAAGGCTTCAAGGTTGCGTACTGGCTTAACGTCAACTTGCGAACCGGGAAGAAATGCCGTCGCGCCACCCAGGTCGACGGACAGGCCACCTTTGACACGGTCGACGACATGTCCCTTGATGTTGCTCTTCTCATTGAAGGAGCGCTCGATGTGGTCCCAAGCCTGCAATCGATGGGCCCGCTGATGCGAGAGCTTTACGTAGCCCTCCTCAGTTTCCCCGGGCTCCACGATCACCGGGATTTCATCGCCGGGGCTGAAGCGGGGCTTGCCTTGCGGATCGAGCACTTCCGCGAGCGGTACCATGCCCTCGGACTTGCCGCCGACATCGACCACGACGTTGGTCGTAGTCAGTTTGACCACAGTGCCCTTGACCAGGGTGTCTTCCTGCGCCAGGGCTTCACTTTGAGCTGCTTCAAATGTTTCGAGGGCGGTTGCGAAATCTTCCATGTTGTCGTTTTTGTCTCGGCCTGAGGGCTTTGCAGTTTCCCTGCGCGGCGTAGCAGGCCTATGCTCAGATTCTCTTGCGAAATCACCAGGGGACGGTCTTTCTTGCTCGTGTGAAACGGGGGGCACAGCCTCTTCAACGGATGTAGCGGAATATGAATTGCCTTGATTCTGGCGGTTATCGTTATCGTCTGCGAATGGCATAAGACTTGAAGCTCGGTACCGGTCCTCGTGGGGTCTAATTGCACCCGAATTGCGCAGCGCAATTCCAGGAGTTCTCTGCGGCGATCGCCTGGCACGAAGCCGAAGGCTGATGTCGGGGATTCCCAGCGGCCAGATCCCGCCAGCCAGCAGCTAACGAGTCAGCAAGGCCGACAAGATTCAACGACTATAGCAACCGCTAACAAAAGGTGTCAAACCAGCGCTGCACCACTTGTGATGCGTAGCCGGTGACGAAAGATTCTGCCTCTGGAACAAAATCTGGGTTTGTTACTCTGAGGTTATGGAATACCGCTTTACTCCCTGGCGAAGCGCCTATATCCAGCGTGCCCACAAGCAAACTGGCTGCATTTTCTGCAAGGCAAAACGCTCTAAAAATGACAGGCAAGCGGGCGTTGTGCTTCGTGGTGAGCACTGCTTTGTAGTCTTAAATAAGTACCCCTACAATTCCGGTCACGTAATGGTGGTGCCGTACCAGCATCTTGATCAACTACAGAAGCTTTCGCCCGCAGCGGCCCACGAGCTAATCGATTTGTCACAGCGGGTTGAGAGTGCACTGCGGCAAGCCTACAAAGCGGCTGGCATCAACCTGGGGATGAACATTGGAGACTGCGCCGGAGCAGGTGTGGTCGGGCACATCCACATGCATGTGCTGCCACGCTGGACAGGCGACACCAACTTCATGACCACCGTCGCGCAAGTCAAGGTCCTCCCGGAGACCCTGGACCAGACATACAAGAAGCTGAAAGCGGCGCTCTGACTTCCGGGCACGTCTGAAGCCTTCGATCAGCGCTGGCCGTACACGGCAAAGGTACTAGGGCACTCTCGTCCGAAAATCCTATCTCTTCAGAGTAGCGAAGGGCCGCTCCGGCTTTCGCCTGCGCATCTCAACTCTGATAGCACACCCCCTGAAAGGAGTAACTATGGCGCACCTGGGAACTCTGCGCGACTATGAATTTGCAACTGAGGCCGCAGACATTCGTGGCTCCAGACTTTACGGCAAGGACAATGAGAAACTGGGCACCATTGAGGACGTAATCTTCGATCATCCCACTGGTGAAATCCGCTATGTAGTGGTAGTTGCGGACGGATGGATGGACAACCGCCGGTTCCTGGTTCCGGGAAACAGCATCAGTCCGGCAGCCGAAAACCGGGACGATTTTTATGCACCGCTCACCAAAGAGCAGGTTAAGCGCCTTCCTGATTACGATGAAAAGCTATTGCAACGCGACGAGGACTGGGCAGAGTACGAGAGTAAGTACAACCTGGCCTGGGAAGTGTCCCCGGTGATGCACATCAAAGGAACCGACCGCGTGCTGATACCGCCACACGAGATGGAGGAATCAATGGATTCCTCCGATGTTGCGTCGTCGGCTGACCGCCAGGACACCGGCACCGCCGAGCTACGCTCGCCAGTGGGCACTCCGGCCAGCCAGGCCAGCGCCAAAACCAGCTCGGCAGTCCGCGAGCGTTGGCAAAATTTTGAGGACGCTCTGCGCAATAATCGGGAAGAAATTCTTGCCCGTTGTGGAGTCTGTTATCCCAAAGCGGAACGCGAACGCGAAGTGGCATAAAACTCCAGCATAGAAACAACGGCGCCGATGATATTCGGCGCCGCTTTTTTATGTACTGCGGTCGGCTACTGGCATGCGACCTAAGTAACTGACACCGGCTGCGCCCTGCGGTATGCTTTGCACAACTTCCTATGCAAACGCGCGCCGCCTTGGCGGAGCTTGAGAGCCAGCGCTCAAGTTTTCGGGCGCACATCGGCAGAATGAGCCGTGCGCTGAGAACTTTTGAAGGGCGCGTCGCGGTGGTCCTTTCCGGCGGAGGCGCACGGGGGGCCTACGAAGCCGGCGTTTTGTTGGCGTTCCAGGATGCGGGCCTTCCCACTCACATTGTTGCCGCCACCTCAGTTGGCAGCATCAATGCTGCGTCCTACGCGGCACATTCAACTACCTTAGTTGGCAATGCGGAATCGCTGGTGGAGTCCTGGAGCCAGGTCACGCCGCCGGCAATGGGCATCGACTGGTCCCGTTACATATTCATGCTGGCCGGGCTGGTGGCTGCCTCCGCTGGCCTGGGGAACTTTTTATGGCTCTGGCTGAAGCGCCACGGTATCTACTTGCACTCCAATAATCCTGAACATGTCATGGTCGCCTGGCTGGCGCTGATGCTGGCTGGAGTTGCCATTCTGACCTTCTTCGACAAGCTCTCCTATATCGCTTACGTGATGAAGAACCTCTTTCGCCGGCGCTCCTGGAAGCCGGATGCGAAGAAGGCGCTAACTTCGATTTTCGGGAACCTGCTGGTGTGGGGATTCGTCTGGATTTTTTTGTCGTCGACGCACCTGCACATTACTTCGGACAGAGAGGTGCGTTTCGAGTTGGGAACGCAATTTCTTACGCTGGCCCTGACGCTGGCGGGAGTTGCGGTGTGGCTGATGCTCCGGGGCAAGTTGAGCCTCTGGAGTCACAAGTTCCTGCGGCTGCCCTTGCGCACAGGACTGTTCGCCAATTACGAGCGCACCAAGTTTTTGCGTCACAGAATTCCTGTAGACGCGCTGCGCTCCTCGCCCATCCGCGTTGTCCTGACGGCTACAGATATTCAGGCGGGCGAGGGCCGGTATTTCACCAATGCATCCCTCGATGACCTGATGAGGGACCCGTACGTGAACCGGGGATTCGTCAAGGCGGAGATGGAGCAGGCCAGCGATCTCATGCAGGCCATCATTGCTTCCTCGGCATTCACCATTGCGTACGAGGCGGTCCCCATCGGCGGAAGGCTCTTCACGGATGGGGGCATCGTTACCAATCAGCCGATCCGACCCGCAGTCCGACTGGGCGCGGACGTGCTCTTTCTGGTAATGGTGTCGCCGGAATCGAATGCCCCAGCAGAAGAGGTAAAGACTTTTCTTGATGTGGGCGTCCGCGCCATCGACATCCTGATAACAAAAAACCTGAAAGCTGACTTGAAGCTTCTGGCCCGCGTCAACCGCCTGTGCGAGATTCAGGCCGCCGGTGTTGGCCTGCCGCCAGAGCAGGTAGAGGTTCACCTGCTTGATCAGCAATATCGTTACGTCAAAGCATTCACCGTATGCCCAGCACAGCCGCTGGCTGCGGCAGCGCTGGACTTTGATGCCTCAGTGACCGTGCCGGCCATACTGCAAGGCTACCGGGACGGCTCGCGAGCCGCGCTGGAATATGTGCAGTATGCTGGCAGCCTGCCAACCGCCCGTAGCAAGCGGGTAATCAAGCTGGTGCCCGAAGCCGCAGCGGCCAGCGCATTCTCCTAGTGCGAAAATGGGATCGAGCCGTCAATCGGCTTTAGCTACTCGCTTGCCATGGCAGCGCAATCCAACGCCCCGCTTTTAGTTGCTCCCTCTGACAACATCTTTGTGCTCACTGGCGCTGGTATCAGCGCCGAAAGCGGCATTCCCACTTTTCGCGGCGTCAACGGCCTCTGGGAAAAATACCGCATCGAGGAACTGGCCACGCCGGAAGCCTTCGACCGCGATCCGGCCCTGGTGTGGCGCTTCTATTCGTGGCGGCGCCGGGTTGCAAAGTGGTGCCAACCCAATGCCGGCCACATCGCACTCGCCGAGGCGGAAAATCAGTTGGGAGAGCGCGTATTCATCTGCACGCAAAACGTCGACTCGCTGCATGAACAGGCCGGCGCCACTCGCGTGTTGCACATGCACGGAAAGCTTTTTGAGAGCCGGTGTGAGCGACGGGCCTGTGGTACCCAGCCATTTGCTGACCAGAAGGAATACGAACCCGATGCTCTGCCCTCTTGCGAGTGCGGTAGCCGGGTGCGGCCCAATATCTGCTGGTTCGGAGAGGTGCCGCATCACATGGATACCGTGATGCAGGCGCTGCGGCGCTGCAGCGTGTTCGTCAGCGTGGGAACCTCAGGAGTGGTCGAACCTGCGGCGAGTTTTGCGGCGTTTGCGCAGCAGGGCAAGAGTCGTAAGATTCGCACTGTCTACGTCGGCCCGGAGGAGCCGGCGAACTTGCACCTGTTCACCGATTTCTATTCAGGGAAGGCGACGGAGGTGCTGCCGAAGCTGTTTGCGTTCTGAATCGTCATTCCGAGCGGAGCTGTGTAGCGCAACTTTCGAGTTACCAGTTTCAGGTTCTAGTCCCGAAAACTACGACAGCAGCCCCTTCATGCCTTCCTCGTCAATTACCTTCACGCCGAGCTCCCGGGCCTTGTCGAGTTTGGAGCCGGCATCGGCGCCGGCAACGACATAATCGGTCTTCTTGCTGACCGAGCCTGAGACCTTGCCGCCGGCATCTTCAATCATTTTCTTCGCGTCGTCACGGGTCAGATTGGGGAGCGTGCCGGTCAAGACAAACGTCTTGCCGGCGAGCTTGGTTCCCCTCTGTTTCTTCTTGCCGGTAAATGACAGGCCTGCCTTGCGGAGGCGCTCGACCAGTTCGCGATTGTGGGGTTCCGAAAAGAATTCGTGAATGGCGCCTGCGACCCGAGGGCCGACCTCGCCAACCTCCTGCAGTTCGTCGAGGCCGGCCTTCATCAGCACCTCCATCGAGCCAAAATGCTCGGCCAATAACTCAGCAGTTCGTTCCCCGACGAAGCGAATACCCAGGCCGTAAATAACGCGCTCCATCGGAAGCTTCTTGGAGGCCTCAATTTCATCCAGCACGTTCTGCGCGGATTTTTCACCCATGCGCTCGAGGGAGAGCAGATCTTTTTTGGTCAGGTGGTAGATATCGGCAATATTGCCGACCAGCTTGCGGTCGGCGAGCTGATTCACCAGCGCGTCACCCATGCCCTCAATATTCAGCACGCCGCGGGAAGCGAAGTGCAAAATGCTCTCGCGCAGCTTGGCCGGGCAGTTTGCGTTCACGCAGCGGTGATCAGCCTCGCCTTCGGCCCGAACAACATGCCCTCCACACACGGGGCACTTGGTAGGCATGTGGAACTCGCGCTGGCCGCGAGGATGAGCCTTATCGTCGAGCACGCGCACGACTTTCGGGATCACGTCACCGCCGCGCTCCACCGTGACCCAATCGCCAATCTTGACGCCGAGGCGCTCGATTTCGTCCTGATTGTGCAGGGTAGCGCGCGACACGGTTGTACCGCCGATAGGAACCGGTTTGAGCCAGGCTACCGGTGTGAGTTTGCCGGTGCGGCCGACCTGCACTTTTATGTCTTCGATCTGGGTCTCGCCTGAGCGCGCAGCATACTTGTATGCAACAGCCCAACGCGGAGCGCGACCTGTAAACCCCAGTTCCGCCTGCAACCGGGTGTCGTTCACCTTGACCACGATGCCGTCAATCTCGTGCGGAAGCTGGTCGCGTTTGGCTTCCCACTCGCGGATAAAGGCCAGCACCTCTTCGATGTCGCGGGCCAACTTGTAATGCGGGTTGACCTTCAATCCTGCGTCGGCAAGCGCCTTGAGAGCCTTGGAGTGCTGTGGGAACGCTGCTTGCCCGTTCACTAATAGAAAGTAGGCGTAAAAATCCAAGCGTCGCTGGGCCACGATATTGGGTTCGAGCTGGCGCAACGTCCCCGCGGCAGCGTTGCGGGGATTGGCGAACTTCGAAAGGTTTTGGCGCTCACGGTCTTCGTTCATGCGCTGGAAGGCCGCGAGCGGCATAACCACTTCTCCGCGAACTTCGAAGCCAGGGGGCAGGCCCGATTTTCGAAGGGCGCTTTCCGGAACCGCTAGCGGGACGCTACGCATGGTTCTTACGTTGGTAGTGATGTCTTCCCCGATTGAGCCATCGCCGCGGGTGACGGCGCGGGCAAGCCGTCCCTGGTCATAAACTAAGGCCAGCGACATGCCATCAAGCTTGAGCTCGCACACGTACTCTAGTTTTTTCTGGCCGCTGAGCTCGTGAACCCGGCGGTCCCAGGCGCGCAGCTCTTCTTCGTTATAAGCGTTGTCGAGCGAGAGCATCGGCCGGGTGTGCTCGACTTTCACAAAGCCTTCGCGCGGTTTCCCGCCTACTCGCTGCGTAGGCGAATCGGGAGTGATCACTGCCGGCTGCTCGGCCTCCAGCTTTTGCAGCTCGCGCATGAGCAGATCGAAGTCAGCGTCAGAAATTTCGGGTGCGTCGAGCACGTAATAGCGGTGCTCGTGATAGCGGATCTTCTCTCGCAGGCTTTCCACCTTGCGCTCGAGAGGGCTGGTACCCGCTGGTGAGGCAGTTCTCGTGGCCGACGGCATGGGGACAAATTATACTTTTCTGGACTATTGCGCCCGGCCTCCGCCCGCGGATTGCAAAATCTCTGGCTTATACTGTTTGGCCTCAAAGCACCGACATCTTTTACATCACTCACAGGAGATCGAAGGTATGCGATACGCGGTAGCGTTAGGGGTATTAATTTGTGCCAGTGTGTTCTTGATTGGCCAGCAGAGTACCGACAAGCCAGAGGGCAAGCAGCAAGGACATGCCCAGCATCAGGCAGGGAAAGAAAGCCCTGCGCCAGCCGGCGCGGAAGCAGCACCTAAACCTTCTCCCGAAATGGAGCGGCTGAACAAGTGGATGGTGGGAACCTGGCAAACCAGCGAGAAGTTTGCACCCATGCCGGAATTCGGAATGCCGAATGGTGGCACTGGAAAAGGCATTAGCATCGTCCGGCTCGGCCCCGGCGGGCTTTCACTGGTGGATGACTATCGCTCTCGCAACGCGATGGGCCGCTTCGCCGGCCATGGAGTGACCTATTGGGATCCCCAGGAACAAGCCTACAAGAGCTTTTGGATCGACAGCATGACCGGCAAGGGTGAGACTTCGACCGGAAAGTGGGAGGGCAACGACCTGGTGTTTACCGGCGAGAGCGAAATGCAGGGCAAGAAGTTCAAAACGCTGGGGAAGATGACCAACATCACTCCGCGCTCCTACACTTTCACGCTTGGCAACGATGCTGGCGGTGAAATGAAGGACGTCTTAACCATTGATTACAAAAAGGCCGGTCCCGGCGGCGCCCCACAAACCGCCAGCAAGCAATAGTTCGATCAACTGAAAGCAAATTTTAGACAGGGCATCTCCTTGGAGATGCCCTGCTGCGCTTAGCGGTTCGGACACGGCACTTCGTCTGAGATAATCCGCAACGTGCGTCGGCTCGCCATCATCTACAACCCGGCTTCAGGAGTCCGTCGAGAACGGCGCGTGGGCGATGTGGAAGCTGCCGCGCAGGTCTTTCGCGATGCCGGTGTACGGGTGGAGCTAGTGCCTAGCACCGGGCCGAGATCGGCCTCTGGACAGGCAAAACAACTGGCGCGCTCGGGATGCGATTCGGTTATCGCCTGCGGAGGCGACGGCACAGTGAACGAAGTTGCGCAGGGAATTCTCGAAAGCGGAGCGGACGCAGCGCTAGGCGTAATACCGCTGGGGACGGCCAACGCACTGGCGGCAGAGCTGCGCTTACCACGAAACACGCGCGCTGCAGCGCATGCGTTGATGAGGGCTGTGCGCACGCGCATCGCAGTAGGCGAGATGGAGTTCCGAGCGCAAGGCGCGGTTTACCGTCGCTTCTGGCTCACGGCAGCAAGTGTCGGCGTCGACGCCGAGCTCATGTACATGATCAGCACGTTGCATAAGGCGCGCTTCGGTATGGCCGCTTACTTCGCCGGTGGGCTGCGGCTTGTGCTTACGCACCGGTTCGCACCATTTCAGGTGGATTTTACGGAGTCTAAAACCGGGCAGCGCCGGCACGAAGTGGTAGCTTATTTTCTACTGGCACGTGTGGCCAATTTCGGCAAAATGCTGAGGAAGGTGGCGCCGGATGCCGCTCTCAGCCGCGATGACGCCAGCTTGATTCTTTTCAAGACCCGCAGCCGCTTGGCGTACATCAAGTTCGCAACCGCCATTCTTACCGGAGTCAGGCCGAAAATCGCCGGCATCGAATCGGTGCAGGTCAGCGAAGTAACTGCGGACTATGTGGCATCAGCCGACGCGCTTCCGGAAGCGTGGCGCGGCACGCTGCCGCAGCAGACTCTTTTGCGCGCTGAAGTAGATGGAGAGGTGGTGGGAGCTCTCCCGGTGCGGATCACCATAGTTCCCAATGCGCTGACCATGCTGGTTCCCAGGACGGCCAACTAGATTGGATCCACTCACGCATCTGCTTACCGGCGCCTGCCTGAGCCGCAGCGGGTTCAATCGCAAAACTGCGCTGGCTACGCCAGTCATGGTGCTGGCTGCCGAAATCCCGGACATTGATGTGGTCGCTTACCTGGGCGGCCCGGTGACTGGGTTCGCTCATCATCGCGGGTTCACACATACCCTGCTGGGGACACTCTTCGACGCTGCGCTGGTCGTGGGACTGGTATATCTGCTGCATAGGCTGTACCGTCGCTGGCGACAGCCCTCGGAAGGCGCAGCGGGTCCGCGTTGGGGACTGCTGTACTTGTTTGCAGTCATGGCCGCCCTAAGCCATTTACTGCTGGACTACACCAACAGCTACGGCGTCCGTCCTTTTGCACCATTCAACTGGCGCTGGTATTCGTGGGACATTGTCAGCATCATCGAACCGGTGATACTGGCCGCGCTTGTGATTGGTTTGACTGTGCCGCCGTTGCTAAGCCTCATCGGCGAAGAGATCGGCGAGCGGCGCCGCAAAGCGCCGCGCGGGCGCGGGGGGGCAGTATTCGCGCTGCTGATAATCGTGACTCTATGGGGGGTGCGCGACTTCCAGCACCGGCGGGCGGTGGCCGCACTTGACTCGCTGCTTTATGAGGGCAAAGCAGCACTGCGCGTCTCCGCCTTTCCCTACACACTAACGCCTTTCCGCTGGCATGGAGTTGTCGAGACCGAAGACCACTTTGAAGAGTTACTGGTTAGTTCGCGGGCCGGCGAAGTGGACCGCGAAGGCCGTGCCCGAGTGCGCTACAAGCCGGAAGAAACACCGGTCACGCTGGCGGCTAAGCGCTCCTATCTCGCACGCGTTTATCTGGATTGGGCCCAGTACCCGATCTGGGAAGTTGAAGAGACGAATGACCCCAAGCGCGCCTACATTGTGCGCTTTCTCGATCTGCGATATGACTATCCGCCTCCTAGCGGCGCCGGATCGGCGCTACGCTGCGCGGTAGTGCTCGACCGCAACTTGAATGTGGTGGCCGAGATTTGGGGAGCGAAATCGCAGGCCGTAATCCTCGAGCCTGAAGCGCGCTGAGCCCCGCCATTTATAATTGCACTGCGAGGCAAACTCTTATGCTGGCTTACTTATTTGTGGTGATTGCGGTGCTCTGGCGCGTAATGCTCTCGATTTTTCCCCATCCCCTGGGATTCGCACCGGTGGCAGCTTCGCTGTTGTTCTTCGGGGCGAACGTGGAGCGCAAGCGTTTTTGGGTTCCGATGGTATTGCTGGTTGCATCCGACCTGTGGCTCACTCCGGAGTACTATGGGTACAAAATCACCGCTGACCACTTTGTTACCTGGGCATGGTATGCAGCCATGTTGGGCTTAGGGAGCCTGCTTAAGAAGAACAGCACGCCGGTACGCATTTTGGGAGCCTCACTGACGGCCTCAGTCTCGTTTTTCCTGGTGAGCAACCTGGCGGTATGGGCGGTGTGGAACATGTACCCCAAGACGCTGGCAGGTCTGTTGCAGTGCTACGCGGCGGCAGTTCCTTTCTTCCGCAACGGGCTCGCTGGGGACTTGGTATTCACAGCCGCGTTCTTCAGTGCACCATTGCTGCTGAAGGCGTTCAGGCCGGAGTCGCCAGCGACGGATCGGCTCATCCGCTGATCGGCTACTTCTCTTCCCCGTGGGCGAGTTCTTCCACCGGCCTACGCAGCAGCCTGAAGATCAGGTATGCAATCAGAAGCGCCAGCAGGATCACGCCAATGGTGATCTCCGGGTGATTGCGAAACAACTTTCTCACGATATCGACGATCTGCGGCCCAAAGCGCACTGTGAGCATCGCGAGAATGATGAAGCGGATCAATCTCCCCAAAAAAATCGCGACCACAAAATCGCGCACCTTCATGTGAAACACGCCGGCAGAGAGCACAAATAGCTTGAAAGGCCACGGCGGAGGAAGCATGGAGGGAATCATCAGGGCGATGAACTCTTGCTTTTCAAAACGGTCACGGATGCGTTCGAATCGCTCCTTGGAAACCCGCTTGCGCAGCAGCAACTCGCCGCCTTTGCGGCCGATCTCGTAAAGCACCAGGCTGCCCAGCGCTGATCCCACAGCCGCAGCCAGCGGATACACGACGTAGAGAGAGAACAGCCACGTGAGCGAGTTGGGTTCCACACCGGAAGCCTGGAGCGACTTCAAGGTCTTGAAAATGAAAGTCGCTACGGTGGGATCAAGCGGCACCAAGAAAGCCGCGGAATCGATGGCGGCCACTGCCATCACGCCCCACGGACCTAGCGGCTCCAGCACACCCCAGACCAGTGCGGTGTATTTTGTGAACAGGTTTTTCAATGGTTAGGACGAGAGATGCAGTTCCGCGCGTTAGGCAAATGAAATCGTTTCGCGCGGAACTTTTCGATTCTACTCGAAAGGTTTGCTCCGGGTTAGCGGCTGCGAAAAGCGTGTTCGGTTTTGCCGCGCAGCAATTCCAGCGCATGCGGCAATAATTCGATCACGGCCGCGAGTGACTCAACCGCTGCCGCCGGGCTGCCCGGCAGGTTAAGCAGTAAGGATTGCCCCAGGATGCCACAGGTAGCACGACTGAGCGCGGCAAATGGAGTCTTCTTCATGCCCTCGCTGCGCATACGTTCGGCGAGGCCTTCCACCAGGCGCTCGCTGACGGCGCGCGTGGCTTCGGGCGTAACGTCGCGCGGAGCAATGCCGGTGCCGCCGGTGGTTACCACCAGTTGGGCATGCGAAGAAAGCTCGCGCAGAGCGGCCTCGATGGCGGGCTGGTCGTCAGGGACCACGCGCTGGACGGTGACTTCGAATCTGGCCGAGCGCAGGGCTTGTGCGACGGCCGGGCCAGAAGCGTCCACACGTTCACCGCGGGCACAAGAGTCACTTACGGTGAGAACGGCGGCAGTCATGGATATTCAAGGAGGTCGAGCTCAGGCGCCGGCTGCGTTGCCCTCGCGATTAGCTTCGTCCAGCAGGCGCAGGCCCTCCATCAGTAATCCCTGCGTGGTGCGGGTGGTGGTCTGCTCAGTGCTGGACCCGGTGAAATCAATCGAAAAGTTCCCCGCGGTCCAGGCCAGCACTTTGTAGACCGCTTTGTCGCCTTTCAGCTTGCCATAAACGGCGTGGTTGATTCGGCCATCGCTAAAGTAGAGATTGCACTCCTCTCCGTTGTTGGTGAGAGTAAGAGCGCAGGTCTTGCGCCCCATCTCCAGAGACTGCAGCAGGTCCATGCAGTTCATCTGGGCCAGGCTGCCGCGCAGAGTGCCGTCGCTCGAAGTATCGCGGGCCATCTTTTCGAGCGTGATCTTGTCGATCACTCGCTTAATGCGCGCAGTGGCTTCCTTGATGAAGAACGGTTTCTCCACAAAATCTTCAACCTGCTCCTGCACCATCTTGAGTTTTTCGCTGATATCGGACTTGCTGGCCATCATGATTAGCGGCAGTCTGGCGGTAGCGGGACGGCTTTTCAGCTTCTCCAGAAGCTGGCGGCCATCCATCCCCGGCATTTGGTAGTCGCTGATCACGAGGTCCGGCGGGGTCTCGACCACCTTGAGCAGTGCATCGGCGGCATCGGCGGCGGCCTCCACCGGGGCGAGTTCACCCAGCGACTGGCGCAGCATCGCCCGAATCATTGGATTGTCATCCACGAGCAGGATTTTGATGTTGCTGGCCATTTGTAATGGTTACTTGTTCTTTGCGCGGGACGACCGTCGGACGTACGTCCCACCCTTGCCACCGGTTTTTCGCTGGAGCACGATCTCGCGAATCTCGATGCCCTTATCCAGCGCCTTGCACATGTCGTAAACCGTGAGCGCAGCTACGCTGGCGGCAACAAGTGCTTCCATTTCAACACCAGTGGGGGCAGTGGTGGTTACTTTTGAGGCAATGGCGACGCCATTCTCGCATAGCTCTGCTTTCACATCAACGTACGAAAGCGGCAGCGGATGGCACATGGGGATTAGTTCCGCAGTGCGCTTGGCAGCACTAATTCCTGCAATGCGAGCTACTTGCAACGGATCACCTTTGGGATTCGTGGGCAGGGCCCGCAGAACCTCAGGAGACATCACTACAAAGGCGCTGGCTTCGGCTTCGCGGCGAGTCTCGGGCTTTTCGGAAACGTCAACCATCGAGGGGCGGCCGTCGGAGTCGTAATGAGAGAGCTTCTTCTTCACGGCAGCAGCACCGAAACCATCTCACCGGCCGCAATCCTATCTCGGTCCGGAGGAATAACTAGATAGCAGTTGGCCGCGGCTGTGGCCACAATGTCTCCGGAGCCCTGCCAGCGCACCAGTTCGACCTCGGTTTTGGTATGACTTCCACTTATCCGGGCGGGAAGGAAGCGGGTGAGGCCGGTTTTGGTTTTGATTTCGGATTTGAGCTTGACCTGCACGAACGGCAGCGGCGAGGGTGGGGCTCCGGCCAGTGCATCGACGACTGGGCGGACGAAGAGCTTGAAGGTAACCATGGTGGAGACTGGGTTTCCAGGAAGGCCAAAGAAATACCTTGGCGGAGTTCTAATGCTACCCAAGCGACCGAAAACAACCGGACGCCCGGGCTGAATCAGAGCGCCGGTAATGAAGATTTCGGCGCCAAATTCCCCGAGCACCTGCTCCACCAGGTCGTACTTGCCCATGGAGACGCCGCCACTCAGCAACAGCAAATCAGCCTGCAGCCCTTGCCTAATCAGTTCGCGCAAAGAGACGAGGTTGTCGCGGGCGATTGGTAGCTGTATGGGTTCGGCTCCGGCCTCCAGAACCTGTGCGGCGAGGGAAAAGCTGTTTGAATTGCGGATCTGGTGTTCACCTGGCGGGGCGTTGAGTTCGACCAGTTCGTCGCCGGTTGAAAGTATGGCGATGCGCGGCTTGCGAAACACTTGCAGGTCGGCACAGCCGACGCTCGCCGCAACTGCAATGGCAGCATGATCTATGCGCGCTCCCGGCGCCAGCAACCGGGCGCCGCGTGTGGCTTCGGCGCCGCGGGGCACTACGTTCTCGCCGCTTCGAACTGCTCGCTCGACCAAGACGGTCTCATCCCGCCGTTTCGTGTGCTCGACCATCACGACTGCATCGGCACCAGCAGGAACCGGTGCTCCGGTCATGATTTCCGCGCTTTCGCCTTCCTTGATTTGGGGAAGTGTTGCGGTAGTGCCGGCGGCGATTTCGGCCACAACGCGAAGGCTGACCGGCCGGCTCTCTACAGCCGTGGCAACATCCGAGGCATGCACGGCAAAGCCGTCGCGGGTGGCCCGCGGAAACGGCGGGAGGTCACGATCAGCAAGGACGGGCTGCGCCAGCACTCTGCCCAGAGCGGCAAGCAGCGGCAGCGATTCCGTGGGGGGCGGCCGCAGAGCAGATAGCTGCTGCGCGTGCTCGGTCACGACGTGCCGGGCATCTTCGAAGCTCAGGACGCGCTCGGTGTGTGCGATGGTGGCCACTAATGTCATTCTGCGCTCGTGCGGCGGAAAAAGAAAAGGCGGCCGCACGGCCGCCTGTACCAAATAATCGCCAGGCTACTTCTTTGTGGTCTTGCCTTTCTTAAAACTGGTTTGCACGGTTTCGCCGAGGCTGGCGATGATTCCCTTTGCCTCTTCAGCGTGCCTGCCCTCAGGCTCGATCTCCAAATACTTCTGGAAGGCTGCGGCGGTACCCTCTGGTGGACTGATCTTGTTCGTCTTGGGGTCGACCTTCGCGTTTGCAAACAAGTTGAGCCCTTTCTGGTACCAGGCCTCGGCGTAGTCCGGCTTAGCTGCAATCGCTTTGTCAAAAGCGAGGTTGGCTTCGTCAATGTACTTTTGACGCAGCGCCGAATCCCTTTCCGACATGGATTCGTTGGTCAACGTCGCGCCGGCATTGAAGAAATACATAGGTGCGTTGGGGGGATCGACCTGGGCGGCCTTGGTGTACTCGTCCAAGGCTTCCTTCGGTTTGCCGTTGCGGGCCAGCGCCTGCCCGTAATTGTTGTGATAGGCGCCGACCTGCTTGATCGCAATGGCCTTCTGATAGGCTTCGGCAGATTTGGTGTAATGCTGTTTGGCGACATCCGGATTGGCCTTTTCCGCGGCCTTGCCGGCACCCAACTGCACGTCGCCCAAACGTGCCCACAGCAGATCGCGGGTGGGATCTAAGTTTGCAGTCTCCTGCATGATGTTTACCGCCTGGTCCCAATTACCCGCATCTTCAGCAGCCTTGGCGGCGGCCAGCTTTTCATTCAACCCTTTAATTTTGACGTTCTCGGCCGAGGCCTTCTCGCGCTCGGCTACGGCTTTCTTCTGCTCTTCGGTGAGCGCTTGCCCCGCCGGCGCTCCGGACTTTTCCTTGGCTAGATCAAAGTTGATGTTTCGGTTGGGAGAATCATCGCTGTCATTAAGCGTTACCTGGACCTTGTTGAAGAAAAACAGAACGTTGCCGTCTTTTATCAACGACACCTTGTACATGCCGGGCTGAATACCCACGGAGAAGAACTTGCCGGCTTTGTCAGTCTTCAGCGTGTACTTCTGGCCGGTATCAAGGCTCTGCAGTTCGACCGTGGCGCCCACGATGGGCTGGCCGGAAGTATCGTTGGTCTTGCCCGATACTGTCGCTAACTGGCCGAAGGCAAGACCGGAGAACGCAAGCACCAGTACTACGACGAGAACCTGCTTTTTCATTTCAGAACCATCCTTGTGACCCCCTCGAACCGCGAGGAGGAAATCAAAGCCACTTGCGACTAACGAGCAATCAACTGCGAAACGTAAGGGATCGGATCGGCTACTCCG
>Ga0070697_100001592_pt1 | contig 17327 bp, 22 predicted proteins | sample KBSK1501metaG_FD_65475 | JGI IMG/M metagenome (GOLD analysis project Ga0070697, IMG submission 65475) | Corn, switchgrass and miscanthus rhizosphere microbial communities from Kellogg Biological Station, Michigan, USA - KBS K1-50-1 metaG | ecosystem: Host-associated > Plants > Roots >...
GCTGATGCTTGACACTCCCGCGCATGAAGGAGTTGAGCGTGGGAGAGCAGCGGTACCAGGCGGTCATGGCGGTCATCAGCCGGCGCCAGATTTTGCTTACGAGGTCAGCTTTCGCTCAGCGCCGAGCCGACTTCCTTTCCGCGACTGCACTCGATTCAGCCATCCGCTTAATCGTGGCCAGTCGCGCATCCCAGCGAGCTGCGACCTTTGCCAACGCGCGAGCAGCGCGGTCCAGATGCTCCGGGCGAACCGAGTAATGAACCTCTCGACCGTGCCGCGCACTCTCGACGAGCCCAGCGCGGTCCAGCACGGCGAGGTGTTTGGCCACCGCTTGTCTGGTAAAGGGTAGTTCTACCGCAAGGGCCGTCGGTGTGATGTCGCCGTGGGCGAGGATCAGGTCGAGGACACGGCGCCGCGATGTGTCGGCGACCGCTTCGAGAAGGGCCTCCTCGCTGATGCTCGACGGGTTCATCCGCGAGCGGCCGTGTTCGACCGCGGAGCGTAATCGCGCAGGCGTCCGAGGTAAAACAGCCAGCCGCTTGAGTTCTCCTCGATGTACTTCACCTTCGCCTCGTCCGTCCAATCAACCTTGTCGAAGCCGCTCTCGACAACGCGGAGTCGGGTGTTCCCTGCCTCGGCCTGGAGCCTGAACTCGACCAGCGTCGAGTTCTCGGGCCGAGCCTTGATGGCCTGTTCGCGTAGCCAGCGGTAGGCGAAGTGGGACGGCGGTTCGAAGACCACGACCTCGAGGAAGTAGGTATAGCCATGCTCGAATGCCATGCGGCCTGGTCCGCCGGGCCGCCCGTCGAGCTCGGCATCGGGGCAGAACCATTGCTCGATCTGGTCGGGCTCTGTGACGACGCGCCAAACGACGTCGATCGGGGCCTCGATGAGGATCTCCTTCTCGATTTGCGGAATCATCTGCCCCAAAAGCATAGCGCAACTCAAAGTTGCGCTTCGCCGATACTATGTGCAACCATTAGTTGCGTATCGGACTTTAGCTCGGATGGGCCTGGCTCTTAGGTAGGAGGATGCAAATGAGAATCGCAGACAAAATCGTTCTGGTGACGGGGGCCAATCGCGGCATCGGGAAGGCGCTGGTAGAGGAGGCCTTGAGGCGAGGCGTGAAGCGGGTGTACGCCGGTACGCGCCAGCCCTTATCACACTCGGACAGACGCGTTACGCCGCTGACCCTGGACGTGACGAACGAGACGCATATTCAAATGGCGGTCAAGCGTGTCGAATCTCTCGACATCCTCATCAACAACGCCGGGGTACACGCCTTTGATGACCTGAGCGATCGTTCTGTGCTCGACTGGCACCTCGCCGTCAACTTTTTCGGCATGTACGGCGTGACCCAGGCCTTCTTGCCGGCCCTGATTCTTTCGGGGGGAGCCGTCGTCAACAATGTCTCGGCGGAGGCCTTGGCTCCCTTGCCGCTCACCCCCGCCTATGCGCTCTCCAAGGCGGCCGCATTCAACCTGACGCAATCACTGCGCGCCCTTTTGGCCCCGCACGGTGTGAAGGTTCACGCCGTCCTGACCGGCCCCACCGACACCGATATGACCCGAGGCCTCGATCTACCGAAGGCCTCCCCGGAGTCCGTAGCACGAGCCATTCTCGACGGAGTAGAGAAGGAAGAAGAAGACATCTTCCCCGACGCTTTGTCAGCGTCGCTGGCTGCGAGCTGGCGCGGCAGTGCGGCGAAGGCGATGGAGCACCAGTTGGCGTCATTTGTCAAGAAGCATGACATCAGCCAGGAGGAGAAGCAATGAGCAAAACCATGACGAATCACAGGGTCGGAACACGTGAAGAGTGGGTTGCTGCACGCGAGAAGTTGCTTGCCCGCGAAAAGGAGCACACCCGGCTGGGCGACGAGATCGCTCAGCAGCGGCGCGAGCTGCCCTGGGTCCGGGTTGAGAAGGAATACCGGTTCGACACCGACGATGGCACGCGGACGCTGGCGGAGCTGTTTGATGGCCGTAGCCAGCTGGCCGTCTACCACTTCATGTTCGGCCCGAGCTACCGGGCCGGCGATGCGCCCAACTCCTCGATCGCCGACGCCGCCAATGGCATTCTCTCGCACCTCCACGCACGCGACGTGACCATGTTGTTCGTCTCACAGGCTCCGCTCGAGAAGTTGCAGGGGTACAGGCGGCGGATGGGATGGGGGTTCCCTTGGGTGTCGTCGGCCAACACTGAATTCAACGTCGACCTCGGTTTCTCGGCCAGTGAGGAGCAGACGCGCGGGTGGCTCACGCCAGTGATCGAGGCCGAGATGCCGCCAATCGTCTCGCGCAATGCGCGGGAGACCGGCACCGACGTAGTCCGTTACCTGACCGAGAGCCCGGGCTTTAGCGCCTTCGCCTTGGACGATGGGACCGTTTACCACACTTACTCGGCCGGCGCCCGTGGTGTGGAGTTCCTGATGAGCTACTACGCGATCCTTGATCGGGTGCCGAACGGCCGTAACGAAGGCGATGAGTGGCAGATGTGGATCCGCCGCCACAACGAGTACGACGGCCAGGGGGAGGCATGACCAGCCTGACAACTGAGCCGGCTTTCAAGCATCCGGGATGTCGCGACCAAACGCCTCAAGGGTGGCTGCGCTCGGCTCACGGCCGCCGCGCCGGCCGGTGTCCAGGCGGTCGATTGCGGTGATCTCGTCGGCCTACAGCTTAAAGTCGAAGACGTCGATATTCTCCGCGATGCGGGTCGGCTTGGTGGACTTCGGAATCACCGACCGTCCCTCTTGCAGGCCCCAGCGCAGGATCACCTGCGCGGGGCTCTTGCTGTGGGCGTAAGCGATCGCTCCGATGACCGGGTCATCGAGGGTGCTGCGGGGACTCCCGAGGAGGGTGGGTGTGAACCCGACCCTCCTCATAGTCTTAGGCGGCCGCCCTCGCGACGGTCTGTCCAGCAGGTGGCCGCGTCGTCGCCGCAATGGCGAGCGCACCCAATCCGAATAGCACGGCAACGAGCGAAGCGATCCAGCCGAGAATCGGGATCGATCCGACGACGGTCAGCACAAACAACCCGCTGACAACAATCCACGCCGGATGAAGCTTCCAGCCAAACCGGTTAGCCGTCCAGCGGCCGATCAATATGCCGCTAACGACGTAGCCCAGCGCGAGCGCCAGGACGTACGCTGGAAATAGCAGAACCGCCAGCCACCAACCGCCCACGATCAGCCCAACAATGAAGGCGATGATGCCGACGATCGGTGTGATCACCAGGATCGCGGCACCAAATCCCACGCTCGCTCCGGGTCGATGCGACAGCGCCTCCGTCGACCTGCTACTGATCGCCGGAAAGAGCAGCACGAGGAGCAGTCCAAGGATCGACACCCCAATCCAGCTCTGCAGCCAGCCGATGAAGCTCAGCGCCGGTAGGGCCGGAGTGCCAAATTGCGGGGTGGTGCTTGTCGTCGGGGTGTGCCGGGTCACAGCGCCGGCGACGGTCGCGCCCGAGTCAATCACCGCCGAGTGATTGCTCATATAATCGAGGTAGCCGCCGACCTTGGCGCCGCGCGCCAGCGTCAGCCGATCGACGTTGCCCGTCACGTTGCCTCCGACCGTGTTAGCGATCGTCACGGTGCCCGAGCCGAGGGTCACGTTCCGAGCAACAGGTCCGGCAATGGTTACCTGACCCGCGCCCAGCACGAGATCGCGACCGACGGTAGCGTCCGAGCTCAGGTTGAGAGTACCGCCGGCTGCGACGACATCGCCCGTGACGGCGCCGTTGACATTGACGGCCCCGCCCGCCACGCGAACACTTCCGTCAACCGGTCCATTGATGTCGACGGTGCCTCCGGCAACCATCACGTCACGGGTGACGTGGCCGGTGATGGTGACTGTCCCACCTGCAGCGATCACCGTCCCATCGACGGTTCCCTGGACGTTGACGGTGTTCCCGAAGATGTAGAGGTCATCGGTGATCGTCGTGCCTGTTCCAATGGTCTGGTCGCCGTTGCCGGCGCGGACGTCGGCGGCGGCCACTTGCATCGGGACCAGCAAGAACAGGGCGCCTACCAGAGCAAATAGGCGAATCGCCAGAATCAACCCCTTGCGGGGCTTCCGCACTTCCATATGACATTCCTCCTTGGACAAGCTGACAGGCTCTGCCGCCGGCGATCTCATGGTCGACCTGGCACGGATTGAGAGTTAGAGCCGAACGTCCTCATTGGCGGCGGACCATCTGCGGGCGGGCCAGTTGGAAGAACCGGCGGCCAATCAGGACGAACCAGACCACCATGGGCACCAGCGAGAGAAACGCGAGAACAAAACCAAGGGTGCCGGCACTGGCCGGGACCAAGGCCGTAACACCGTAGGCGATACCGACCCACGCCGTCGTCCGGCTGAAGATTGTGCTTCGCAGCATGACGAGGGCGATCAGCAAGTCGGCCACGCCCTGCATCACGTAGCCGACGTTGAACGCCGTGCCCTGATAGGTGGCCATCATTGCCTGGCCCGCTCCTACCAGCCCGATCCGTTCGGCCTCAGAGGTCGCGACAGCATACTGGCCGCTCAGATTCAGCATGTTGAAGGCGGTGTTCGAGGCGAAGTAGATTGCGGTGCCTACCAGCCCGAGGGTCAGCGCAAGCGTCATCAGCGACTGGCTGGATCGGCGCAGGGCGACGAACAGGCCGAGGAAGAGCCCGATCAGGATGGCCTGGTCGATCATCATCAGCAGGTCCTGGTTGAGGAGGCCCACGATCGGGTTGCTGTGATACTGGGCGAACCAGCCGGTCACGGTGGTAGGCGGCGGCCACAGGATGTAGACGAGCGCCCCGATCGGGACGAGGGCGACCACCGCCAACGCGGCGATCCCGGCCAATCGGTAGAGCGTGCTCCAGCTAGCCTCGTGCGTGACCTCGAGAGCGTCTACGACGCGCTCGGTTGCGAATCCTTTGCCGTTGGGAGCAGTCACGGTAGCCATCGAGACCACCTCCTTCATCGTGGATTACTCGGCGACACCACCGGCACCCGTGCGCGAGCGGCGGCTGGGTTGCGCATCTCGCTCAAGGAAACCCCCAGGCCGTAGGTCAGGAACGCACCCTCGGGGATGACTTCGATGATCGAGCCAGTGTCCCGTCTCTCTGGCGGCAGGAGCGACCCCAACTTTTTCAGCACTGAGCGTGCCTGAGGTGAGCCAGCCGGGTGCACCTTCGCGCTCGCAGGGAAGCTGACCGTTGCCGGAGGGATGGGCAGCACGAGCGACAGAACGCCGCCCCGGGGGATGGGGATCGTTACCGAGACCTCCCCACGAGCGGCAATATGCTTTGCCTTCCAGCTATCGGGAGCGACGGCCAGATACAACCGAGATCCGACGGACTTGTAGACGACGCCACTCGATCTGGGCTTGCCAGCCGGCGTGACGTAAGCTACGACGGCGAACGACGCACTGGCGACCGCCTGCCAGACCTGCTCGCTCGTCACAGCCTCGCTCGCCGGACTGACTTCTGTTTTCTTGTCACTAGTTGCTGTCGTCATGGCCGGCCTCATTCCACCCAGACCTCAACGGTCTTGTGTTCCGCTTCATCTTCCACCTCCACGATCTTTCCTTCCGCGCCTTCCTGGATCATGGCGGCGATACTGTCCCAGTCCAGGTTGGCGTCTTTCATTTGCGGGGAAAAGCCCTGGGCCATCTTCATTCCCCACCTGACCACCCCGATCGGCAGCTTGATGTTGACCACCGGGCGGCCATCCTTGGTGTTATCCACCACCTTTACTCGTAAAGACTTCACCTTCTTTTCGGGCGTCTGATCTTTAACCCCGGTCTTGGCTTCCTCTTGCGTAACCATCGTGAGTCACCTCCACTACCTACGCTGTCATTTGAGCCGGTTATCCGTTAGAGGCAACTGGACAGGACGTATCAGGACTATCGGCCCGGCCGGCCTCGGCGCCGCCGAAGCATCTCTTGCGTCTACCTGGGATCGATTGGTGTGATGATCCCGACCCGGTCTCGCAGCGCGCTGACTCGTGGCGGTCATCTGCCCAGGAGGTCGTGCTCGCGAGGCTCATGTCGAGACTGTCTTCTGTGGCCTGCTGCTCCGGCGCCGAAGTCAAATCGCATCTCGGCCTAGAGGATCCAACGAATCATCTCATCCATAGATGAAGTCCCAAATCGCGACGAAGCTGTAGCCCCGTGCTCGCAGGCCATCGATCATTCCGGCCAGGGCGTCGGCATCAAGCGTGGTCCCATCCGGCGCGGCGCCCACATGCATCAGCACGATCTCGCCAGCCCGAGCCGCGTTCAGGGCCCGAGAGGTGACGGTCGTCACGGATTGTCCCGTCGGATTGCCGTTTGCGTCAATGCTCCCTTCCCACCCGAGCGTGTCGACCGTCCACCGGATACTGCCGTAGCCCAGCGAATTGGCGATCGCGATCGTTCGACTGCTGGACTCGCCATACGGAAAGCGGTACAGCGGCCACGGATGCCGAACGGTGACGCTCACGATCGCCTGCTCGGCGGAGACGATCTCGTCGCGGACCGCAGTATCGGACAGCTGGTTCATATGCGGGTGGTCCCGCGTATGGTTGCCGATGGAGTGCATGTCGACTGCGGCGATGGCCCGCGCATCATTTGGATACCGCTGAACGAATTGCCCGGTAAGGAAAAACGTTCCCGGAATGCTCTTGTCGGCAAGCGTCTTCAGGATCTTGGCCAGGCCCTGATCGCCTGACCCGGCGTCGAAGGTCAAGGCCACGATCTTCTGGCCTGTGGGCAACGAATACCATTCAACGCCGTGCAGGGCTGCCGGGAGTTCCCGGCTCGGCGCTGTGGTTGGCGTTGGCGTCGGGGACGGCCGCGGGGTCGGCGTTGCCGTGGGACGCGGGGTCGAAGTGGCTGAAGGCTGAGGGCTTGGCGCCGGCGTCGGCGTCGGAGAGAGAGTGGCTGTTGCCTGGGGCGACATGGAGGCTGATGGCCCCGGCCGGGTTGGAGGCGATGGGCTGGAGTGGACTGCCTGCTGGGGAGCGCCCGTTACGAGGAGCGCGATCGTGACCGCGATGAGGAAAACCAGTCCGGTGGCAATGGCGACAGCCCATCGCAAATGACCTTTGAGCACTCGCCGCACGGCGCCTCACCTCCTAATCCGACCCTATGGCGTGCTCCTCGGAACGGATCCAATCAGCTCGTTGGCGCAAGCGTCGTGCGTGGCGCGGCCGGCATTCCAATCGTCGGTTGGGCCAGCATTCCGTCAGGTCCTGCGACCACGTATGCGAGCATGGCCGCAAACCCCACCGGAGGGATAACCAGGCCGAAGAGCCCAGCGATCAGGAGGACGGCGAACCACGTCTTGTCGGCAATCCGGTTGGTGTTGATCAAGGCACCAACCCACGCCACTAGCTGGACGATGCCGCTGACTACCGCCGCCGTGAATCCAAGTACGGCGAAGCCGACCGTGGTCCAGAAGAAGTTGTCCGTTCTCGGGACGAAGTCGTAGCCATCCCCGCCAGGCGCGGCCGTAAATGTCCCGCCGTAGGCCAGCATTAGTCCGAGACTAATACCACCCACGACGAGTCCCGTAGCGAGAACCACGAGTCCAGCGATCCACGTTCTCGTGATAGTTGACTTAGTCATGTTGTTCACCTCCATCAATCAGGGTCGCGCATCTGGCCCGGTGGGACCAGTGCTGGTCGACCCCAGAAAGCCGGGACACTTAGCCGGCAGTTCGGTCACGCGGCAGAACCCCATACCTCCACCACCGTCGTAGCCACGGTTGGAACTCGGGCAGAGAACTCAGGACTTCCTTCGCCAACGGGACAGCCGCCACCCAACTTCAATGACGGCGCCCGCAACCGCGACGATGCCGAGGGCTGCCAACGTAACGATCGGCGACGGGACATCCAGCGCAAAGAAGTGCCTGATGGCGGGGATTGCAAGGATGAGAACCAAGGCGGCTCCCATGGCCGCGATGAGCGCGCCTCGCCACAGTGTCAACGGTCGCGCCAGGACGGTCAGCAGCCAGAGGCCCGTTCCGAGGAGCACGATGGTGGCCATCGTGCGCGCCTCCGCGAACGAGGCGTATGGAGAATCGAAGACCAAGGCGTAGGCGACAAAAGTGGCGACCGCGGCCACCAAGCCGGCAGGGATAGCGAATCGAAGGACCCTCCCCGTAAAGCCTGGCCTCGCCCGCTGCGCGTTAGGCGCCAGCGCTAGAAAGAAGGCGGGAATGCCGATACTGAGACTGCCGACGATCGTCAGTTGGCGAGGTAAGAAAGGAAAGGGAAATCCGGCCACGCCGACGGCCACCGCCAGCAGGAATGCGTACACCGTCTTGGTGAGGAAGAGGTTGGCGAGCCGCTCGATGTTCGCAATCACGCGACGGCCCTCCCCAATCACCGAAGGAAGCGAGGCAAAGGCGTTGTCGATCAGCACCACCTGAGCCACTGCGCGGGTGGCGGAACTGCCACTTCCCATGGCGACGCCGATGTCCGCCTCTTTGAGGGCGAGCACGTCGTTCACGCCGTCACCCATCATTGCCACGACATGGCCGCCGGCTTGTAGGGCCCGGATGAGCGCCCGCTTCTGCTGTGGTGTGACCCGGCCGAAGACCGATCGCCCTTCCAACAAATCCCCCAGCCGGTCCGAGTCTGATGGCAGGTCGCGGGCGTCTACCCATGATTCGGCGTTCGTCAGTCCGACCCGAGCACCAATCGCCGCGACTGTGGCAGGATGATCGCCCGAGATCACTTTGACCGCGACGCCCTGCTCCGCGAAGTAGCCCAGCGTCGCGGCCGCATCCGGGCGGATGCGCTCACTGAGCACCACCAACGCCATCGGGACTAGGTCGCCAGGCAGCAGATCACCATCTGGTGCATCACCCCTCGAGAGCAGCAGGACGCGGAGAGCCTGCCCCGCCAGTTGCTCGGCGCGAGCGAGCAAGGGGCTGGCTGCGTCGCCGAGGATCGCTTCGGGCGCGGCCAGGTACCAGGTGCCATGGCCCGCTGTGGTCACCGCGCTCCACCTCCGGGCGGACGAAAACGGCACCGCCCCGACAACCGGCCAGACCGCCCGCGGTTTGTGCGCAGCAGCGATCGCGCGGAGGCTGGCGTTCGGCCGCCGTTCCGCGGCGACCAGTGTGGCGAGGGCAGAATCCACCTCGGATGCGTCCGCGCGCTGGAGTGGCTCGACTCGTTCGAGCATCATTTCGCCGTCGGTCAGGGTCCCGGTCTTATCAATGCAAACGACGTCAACTCGAGCCAGACCCTCAACGGCCGGCAGCTCCTGCACAAGCACTCGGCGGCCGGCGAGCCTGATGACGGCTACGGCAAGCGCCAGGCTGGTGAGCAAGACCAACCCTTCGGGCACCAGCGTCACCATCCCCGCGACCGCGCCGCGGACGGCGTCGATCAACGGGAGGTTGACGTTCAGCTGGCTGTAAATGAGGAGCGCCGCGACCGGGGGAATGATCCAGGTGATCATCCGCAGGATTCGGTTCGTACCCTCGCGCAATTCCGACCGCACCAGCGTGAAGCGCTTGGCCTCCTGGGCGAGCTTGCGCGCGTAGGCGTTCTCTCCAACCGCGGTGGCCCGGAAGAGGCCGGTCCCTGCCACCACGAAGCTTCCCGACAACATCGCGCTGCCTTGGCGCTTGATGATTGGCCGCGACTCGCCGGTCACGAGTGACTCATCCACCTCCAGGTCATTGCTCGTGAGGACCGTGCCGTCCACGGCTACCTGGTCGCCTCGCTGGAGAGCGATGACATCGTCGAGAACGAGCTCGTTTACCGAAATGGCCGTCCTCCGGCTCGAGCGCACGACGGATACCCGGGTGGCATGCAGCACCGCCAGGCGGTCGAGGGTGTACTTGGCCCTGATCTCCTGGACGACCCCAATCGCGAGGTTGGCGATCAGGACCAGCCCGAAGAGAGCGTCCTGAGGTGGCCCGACAATCAGCATCACGATCAGCAAGCCACCGAGCAAGGCATTGAACCGAGTGAGCAGATTGGCCTTCAAGATTTCACGGATCGACCGACTGGTCCTAGTCTCCGTCCGGTTGACATCGCCGCGGTGCTTCCGAACGGCAACCTCGCTCTCGCCGAGCCCTGTGAGGAGCGCGTCAGCCTCTTGGACGGGAGCGATCACAGCCATCGAGATCAGCGTGGTCCCGGGGGCCTTCAGTCAATAGGGCCGAACGCCCCGGCACACGCGGGACCGAGCTTACTTCGGCTGGCTTGAGCGGTTGATGTCAAGGGCACTGCCAAACACAAGTCCGAGCGCGACCCCGACGGCGATTCCCAGGGCGATATTCCAGTCCAGCAGTAGGGCCAGTGCCATACCCACTCCGGCGCCAATGGCTATCCCAACACCGGTGTCGGTTCCCGTCCTGTACTCAGCGTGCCTGTTCTTCATTTTGTAGGCCCCTTCGATGACATAGCTCCTGCTCGGAGCGTCATCCATGCCAACTGTGGCACTCAGCCGTGGAGTCGGCATCTGGCATAGGACCCTTTCAGTTAGTGCCCATAGACCACAATCCCAGGAGCTGCCTGTCCTAAAGACCTTCACTCAGGCAGCGGGGGTCACGTCGTCTGAGCGCCGCGCCCCGTTGCGACTAGCGAAAAACCACAGCACCAAAGCGCTCACCCCGGCGGAGAAGGCGGTAACAACGATGATGCCGACGATCGTGGCGAAAAGCTGTTCTGTGGTCATGTTGACAAGCACCTCCCGTTCGTCTTCTGCACTCTCCCGGTCATCGGAAGATCACCGCCATGTTGTTGAAATCGGCCCATGACCGCTCGAAGGTTGCCTTGCTGATCCACTCCTGGGTCCCATGCCAGGGATCGTTGACACGGACGCTCGTCGACGAGATGCCCGTGAGCAGCACCGCGTGCTCCCGGAACGAGTACCGGACCACGCGTCCGTCCCATGCCGTCCAGGTGCCGACGAAGGTGCTCTGCCAGCCGACCTCGACCCAGACCTCAACCGGATGGCCGGCGTAGAGGTCCTTGTAGATCGTCGAGTCCGCCTGTCCTTCGCCGCCAACGGCGCCCGGGATGCCGTGGGAGCGAGCAATGTCGAGAATCACCGGGTAGTACACGCCATAGCCGGTCGGCGTGGAGTCGTTTCCCCAGACATCGCCAACGAAGTTGGTGTACGGATCGCCCCAGCGCAGAATCGTGTGGTTCGGGCCCATCTCCGCCGGCCGCAGATCGGGGTTCTCGTGCGCGAACAGATCTGCGTCGGAGAAGTGGAAGCCGAAGTAGGCCAGGGCCATCCGCAGGGCGCTGGTTTCGCAGTCGAGGGGCATGGCCTGCTGATAGACCGGCGCCGGAATCAGGCGCACCAGCAGGTCACGAACGGCGGCCGTCTCCGAGTGAAGCGCGGCCGCAATCCGATCGAAGGCCGCCTTATCCGTGGTGTGCGATAGCTGGCCGGCCAACCCATCGACCCTGGCGGTCGGCGCCGACACGTCCACCCCCAGTCCGCGCACCTCCGCAAGAGCCGCGCGGGCGGCGCTCAGCTCGCCGTAGACGTTCGCCCGCGCCGCCAGGAGCGCCTGAATGTCAGCGGTAATCGAGCCGGCTTGACCCTGGATTGGTTTGAACCCCTCCGGTAGCTGGACGGCCTGCATGCTCTTTTGAACTGCCGCAATGCGGTCGCGGAAGGTGGAAAGGCCGAGTTCTGGATACCGTCCGGCATCCGACAGCGCCGCGTTCGCCTGCCCCAGCGCTGCCTCAGCCTTTTCCTTCTCCAGGGTGAACGCCGCCAGACGTGCAAGCAAAGACTCCGTTTGACCGGCTAGCCCGGTCGCGAGCTCTCTAAATTCGGCCGGTGTCTGGGCCGTCGATTCCGCAGCGACGATCCGGCGCCCTACGTTCCCGATCTCATCGAAGAAGAGGCCCGCTTTCTGGGCGTCCGCCGTCGCTTCCTCCCATCGGCGGACCTCGAGAAGGAAGGCGACGCGGGCATCGGCCACGCTCTTCGCATACGTATCGTGGAGGCGTTGCTCCAGGTTCACCAGCGCCGCGAGTTGTTGCCGGCGCGCCGCGACACTGGCATTGCGGTTGCTTATTGTCTGAGCAAGCTCGTCGTACTGGTGTTGCAGCGCGGCTCCCGCATTGCTAGGTAAGCCCTCGGAAATAGCAACAACGAGTTCCTGTTTGACGTGTTCGGCGGCCCGCTGCACCTCGCGGCCGAGTGCCGACGACGCCGCCACCTCTAGCGGCGTCGCAACGACCAGCGCTGCGATCAGAGCAACGAGCAGGGCGCGAGCAGTTGGTCCGACTCTAACGGGGCTAGGCTCGGCCGGCATTGCCTCCGGGGTCTTGGGCATCACCGAAGCTGCCAGGGCCATCACACCTAACCCAAAGCGCGCCGACCGCCCGACTGACGGCGGTATTGACCAATGAGGCCGATTGCCGATGCCAGAGCAATTGCGGCGATCGAAAGCTCAAGGAGTTCCAGAGCTGGTGACGCGAGAAGGACGTCGACTTTGGCTGTCGTCCCGGCTGCGGAATTGACCGCGTGTACCCAAAGGTGGTAATCGGCGAGGAGCGCGAGGGCTAAGCCGAAAACGACGAGCGCCAACCCGATGGACGCTGCGCTCAGCCAGCGGTGCGCGACGCCCGCGCTCACCAGGGCGAACATAGCGAGACCGCCGCAGAGAATGGCGGCTGGCCCGAACTCGAGCCGAGCGTCGCCGGGCCACAAGGTCACAATTGCTCCGGCGAGTCCCAACCCGCCGCCAACGCCTCCGACGATTCCGACTATCGATGCGTAGGGGGAGGCCGCCGGCGAGCGGCGATCGCCGCCCCAACGGATAGCGCCCTGCTGACGTCGAAACCGAATCACTGCCACGGTCCCTCACTGAGTCGCCTTGTAACGATGGAACACGTCTGAGCTGAGCAGCACCGGACACTTTCGACGGTACGGGACGACCTACGTCTGCGCGAGGGGCCAATGGCACTCTCGATTCGGGACTAAGTGATCCGGGTCGACAGCGGAGCTGGGCTGCAAAGGTCCGGTCTTTCACCCGACAAACGGCCCTATTTGGGGGGCGGACCTGGTGAGACCTTGTTGACGAAGAAGGCAATTGTCGAAGGGCGCCGCTGGGCACCGGCATAGGAGGAACAGAAATGGAGCCATATCAAGCGGAACTGAAAGAGGTCGCGAAGGACAACGAAGACTTCCGGCGTGTGCTATTCACCGGCGCGCATTCACAGCTCGTGGTCATGGCGCTGATCGCAGGCGAAGAAATCGGCGAGGAGGTGCATCAGGTCGACCAGATCCTCTACGCCGTCGAAGGCGAAGGCGAGGCCTTCCTGGATGGTCGGCGGAAGTCCTTTGAGAAGGGCGACGCGGTTGCGGTCCCAGCCGGGACCCGGCACAACATCCGCAACACGGAAAAGAAGCCGCTCAAGCTCTTCACCATCTACGCACCACCTCAGCACCCTGCCGGAACCGTGCACCACACGAAGGCCGATGCCCTTGCCGCCGAGGCCTCAGCGCCGGCGGCGCTCGTCGGAGGTAAAGCCCCATGACATTCATATGGCTCGTCGTCTGGTTGATCTCGCACACCCCTCAGGTCCAGATGTTTGGGGCGTGGAATAACTGGGGCACGGCACTCGCCGTGTGTCTGACTATTGACCTGATCGGTAGTTTGGGCGCGAACGCGTGGCGCCAGGGGCCTTCATATCACCGGTTCGGCCGACGCTGGGAACCGGAGTCAGGCTGGAAAGAAGGCGAGTCCGGTGGAGAGGCTTAGGCAGCGCCAACGCCAATCGGTGAAGCCAACTTTCCCTCAGATCCTCGGCGAAGTTGGAGTGGCGCTGGTCGCGCTCAGCATCCTGGTCGGGGCAGCGGTTTCGCTTCCAGTCTTGTTCTCTCGTTTCTACGCAATAGGGCTCACGGCCGCGATGCTAATCGTGTCCATCTTCGTGTTGGCCTTCAGATCGCGGCGTAATCGGCCTGCTCGATGACTGAACTCCTTTGGGCCGCCGGAAATCGCCCAGCCCTTCCTGGCTATCGCGGCCGAAGGCCTGGAAGCGGCTGACCACTACGCCACGCGGCTGATCGAAGGGCTTCGGGCGACGATGTTCGGAATCGGCGCGTCCAACATCGCCGCCCTGCGAGCCACGAGCCGGCTCGCCCTCAACTCCTGAGTTGGAGTTGCCCCATCACCATCGCGCTATGGATTCGCAACTGGATCGGCTTGCCCTCCGACGCCGCACGGCTGAGCCATGCCGCACCGTTCCAGGTGAATCCGGGATCCGCGCGCGTCTCGCCGAGCGTATTCTCGCCCGTGACCTGGACCGCCAGCCCCGCCGGAATGCGCGCCTGGACCGAGGCCATGGCGGTGGAGATCTTGGCCGACGCGTCCTGCAGGGCCGTTCCTGAGAAATCGAGCGTGTAACTCGCTGCTCCCCCTTCGACGACGAGCGATTGAAAATTGGCATTACCAAGCTGGCGCGCATTCGTGCGTCCGGCCCCGACGCTGAGCTTCAGCTCGCTCATCACCAGAGGATTGGGCGACGAAAAGGCAATGTCGAAAGCACCGGCTCCGTGGCTCACGTTGAGGCGCGTAATCGGTAATGCACCCAGATCGATGTGGGTCTCGCTCGCGCCAGTCTCGATCGTTAGGGCGAACGGGCGCGCTCTGCCGATCTCGAGGCTGAGCTCAGGAATCCCGTTCAACCATTCGAAGAAGTTGGCTCCCGAGCGGCCCACTCGAACAGTCACCCGGTTGCCGTCAGTCTGGCTGGCGACACTGATGCTGTCGCTGGGATCGATGTAGGTGCCGGTGACGAAGGCATCCTGGTCGGCAGGTGTCACTCGCAGCCGGCAGGCCCCGCCCTGGATGCGGAGTTCGAGGTCGCCGGCCACGGCCGGATAGGGGATCGCGACTGGACTCGTCAGGATGGTTGTCATGATGTTTCTCCTCAGCGTGCGCCCGCGCGCTGGCTCAGGATCAGCATTCCCACGGCAACCAGAGCGAGGGGCCAGAACAGGTTCCAGTTCCACCAGGCGAACAATCCGGTGTTGCCAACCAGGAATAGAGCGCCCAGCGCGATGAGTAAGGCGCCCAGCCAGAAGGGTCCCTGGCCGGAGAAGCTGGTCGTAATCGGCTGCGCCCGTGTTCCAGCCGGCGCTGGTGTCATGACGATCCACAAGACAATGTAGGCAAGAATGCCCGCACCACCCGCAAACGTGATGACGACAAAGGCCAGCCGCACGATGATGGGGTCGATCCCGAAGTAATCGGCGAGGCCGCTGCAGACGCCGGCGACGACTCGATTGTCGAGCCGCCGACGCAACATGCGCGGCGGCGGCGGGGGCTGCGGCGGTGGGGCGATCGGAGTGATTGGGGTCGTTGGGGTGGTGGTCATTAAATCATCAACTCCTAACGGGTGTCGATGGTGACGTGGTTGGCGCCGCCCGAAACCCGAATGTTGTATTGGTTGGTCGCGCCGGCATAAGCCGCGCTCTGCCAGGTCATGTCTCCGGCCAGGCTCGACTGGTGGTCGCCATCGGCGGTGAAGTCGTTCACGCCGCCGCTCATCGTGAGGCCGACTTCGGTCCCGGCGGGACGGTGGATCGTCAGGTTGGCCGCTCCACCATTCAGCTCTATCGGCACCATGCCGACGGCTGCGGGCAGGATCACCGTGATCTGCTGGGCACCGCCATTGATCGATAGTCGGCTGACCTTCATGGCTGATAGGTCAAGCGTCTGCTGGCTGGCGCCGCCGTTGATGGCAATACTCCAGGGAATCTGGTTGGAGAGAGCCAGGTCGACGCTCCGACCTCCGCTTGGCCCGAAAAAGAACGTCCGGTTCTGCAGCTCGATCCGGACCACGCCGGTGGACTGGTTCACGGTCGCTATGGTGCGATCAGCGCTGTTGGCGTGGAAGCTCGCGCTGTACAACTGGCCGGCACTTACGCCGGTATTAATGGTGACGGTCGCGCCGCCAACATTGAGCTCGAGGGTAGCCCGTTCCAGGTTGCCTAGCGGTGCAGAAGCGCTCGAGCTCGCCGATCCGACGGGTGTCGCTGTGCCGACTCCCACCCAGAGCACGGCACCCAAGATGGCAAGGATGGCGACAAGAGCGCCGAGCGCGGCGCCGGTTTGCCTCGGCAGGCTGCGCGTGATCAGTATCTCGGCGCCGACCAGGACCAGGATGAGTGGCCACAGTTCAGCAATTCGATCGAACTGCCAGCCGTTCAAGAAGCCGAGGTTGCCGATGAGGAAGAGCACGCCCAGGGCGATGAGCGCGGCGGCCCAGAAACTTCGCGCGTACTGAAGCGGCTGCCCATACACGAAGGGTGAGGCGCCGACAGCGACGCCGATAACGATCACCAAGACGGGCCAGAGGACGTCCCAGCCCGCGCCGGGCGCCGCCACCTGCTGAATCAGGAAGAGGATGCCGAGCGCAATCAGGACGAAACCGCCGACCAGGCCCCGACGGCGCGGCCGCGCGGGTGGTGGCGTCCAGGGGACGTCCGGTTGCGGGGTTGGCGAAGTCGAAATCGACGGTGACGGCGGGGTGGCAATTGCCATGTGAGTACCTCCTTACGGCGCCACCGTACGCCGCGACCCGGCGCAAATCAGGAGGCAAAGGTCCTGTAAACGGAGAGCCGATTGAAGGTGACGACGCGCCGTATGATTCACTCCACGATTCAGCCGGACCACATAGGCGAGATGCTCGAAAAACTCCGCAACGGCGGCCTCCACGGCAAAGGCGTTATCCGCCTCTAGCGGTAGTTGGCAGTCCAGTGGCAACCCTCAGTTCATCCGAGGAATTTGATCCCCGCAGCCGCGGCCCGATTGCGCCTCAAGGGCAAGTGCACGAATCGCGTGCTGCGGGATCTCCCTGGTCGATGTCGGCAGCAGGGCGCTAAAATACACGGCCCGTACGACAACCACTCATGGCATCACCCCAAGCGCCAATGAACGATCAACAGTTGCAGCAGATCAGGTCCGGGTCTGGATTCATCGCCGCATTGGACCAGAGCGGCGGGAGTACTCCGAAGGCCCTCCAGCTATATGGCATCGGACCAGATGCCTACTCGGACGATGACGAGATGTTTGCGCTGATGCATTTGTTCAGGAGCCGCATCATCACTAGCCCGAGCTTCCGCGGAGAGCGCATCCTCGGCGCGATCCTGTTCGAGGACACAATGGATCGGGAGATCGCGGGCCGCGATTCCACCCACTACCTATGGCGTGTCAAGAACGTCGTCCCGTTCTTGAAGGTTGACAAAGGCCTCGGCGACGAGGCGGATGGCGTTCAGGTCATGAAACCGATCCCCGGTCTCGACGAGCTACTGGCCAGGGCGAGAGAAAAGGACGTCTTCGGTACGAAGATGCGTTCCGTCATCAAACT
>Ga0070697_100001594_pt1 | contig 17301 bp, 10 predicted proteins | sample KBSK1501metaG_FD_65475 | JGI IMG/M metagenome (GOLD analysis project Ga0070697, IMG submission 65475) | Corn, switchgrass and miscanthus rhizosphere microbial communities from Kellogg Biological Station, Michigan, USA - KBS K1-50-1 metaG | ecosystem: Host-associated > Plants > Roots >...
CCCGCACGTCGAGCTCAACCGGAACCGTGCAGCGGCGCGCGAGCGTTCGCCGTCAGGCTCTGGCTGGATTGGTCGGCCGGACGCCTAATCTGCCTACCTTACAACTGTCAAGTCGATGATCGCGGATCTGCTCGCGAACGTCACATGTCCGGCAAATGTAGCAGTCGAATGTGATCCAGTGATCGATGTCCGGGGGGATTAGCTTATTGCAGCACCAGCAGCGTGTTGCCTCCATCTGGCGGAACGTCTCTTCGGTCAGCCTACGGAGCGCGAAGTGCTGTCGTATGTGGACGCTCAAGCCGGGCTCGACAGACTGCTGTCGTTGTGCTCGACGTAATGCTCAAGCCTGGTCTGGCCATCCCGCCCGAGAAAGTAGTATGTCCGCTCGGTCATCTTGGCGCGTACGAGGGCTGGCTCATCGCTTCCCCGTACATCACAAGACTCACAATGGTAAGAACGACGTGCTGGCTTTAGCGCAATCGGACGCTCACACGACCAGCAGGTAGCTATTTTCCGGGTCGCGGGTTTACCTGGCATGTCGTTATCGCGCAACTCACGTCGCTCGATGGTGGTGCGGACAAAAGGTGCTCCCGCCGAAGGCACCGACAGGGCAGGGGTGCTGGACATAGTGAACCTCTGACGAATGGACAGTGAAACGACCGGTCGGGAACGAGTGATAACCCAACCCGGATGACATCCGCAGTCAGCCCGCCAGAGCGCGAGGTCGCCGGCCAGACCGGCTTCGGATGCCATGTGACAAGGGTCGCGCGGCGCCCACGGCGCCGGCATCACCGCCAGCGGCCGCCGGCGCCTGATGCTGGCCGGGTTCTGCAGGTTCCCGCTGGCCGGTAATGGCGTTGGCCACCTGCCGTGAAGACGGAGTCGCGCCGATGCGCGATCGCGCAGCGCGGCGTATCGTTCGCCGGGCTCTGAGCTACCGCGACCCCGGCAGACGATCAAGACTTGTCATGTCTGGGGTTACGCCTGGCAGGAGGAGGGCGTCGATCCGTCTGGGTCGCCCGCGCTGACGCCATGCTCACCCGCCTGCATGCCGATAACGACGGCCCCGCATGGAGCTGCCATTGCCGCTCGGTGCCTGGCGGGCACTCCCAGCGTTTCCCGCCGACGCGCTGCCGCACTGGCTGGTCGGCATGGTACAAGCAAGGCGTCGCCAAGGTCACTCAGGCCCCGGGGATGGACCGACTGCATCGGCCTCGCGGTGCTGTCAGCCGCCGGTCAGCACGCCAATGGTTTCTGAACCTGAACGGTGTCACGTTAGCCGGGGTGGCCGTCCACGAAACTGTGATCGCGCCTGGGGAACGTGTTAATCGGCTGATACTCGCCTGTCCTAAGCCGCTTTGGTCCCATCCATGTGTCGGACAGGGTATAGCCCTCGGGAAGGGGGCGGTGGGGTTGATGCCTACCTGCGTGATGTCGGTGATCCAGGCCTGTCCCGCCACGCTGGGCACGACCGCGTCGATTCCGCCGACGCTGGTGCGGGACTCGATGACGCTGTCGAAATGGGATCCGATGATCGAGGTGTGCACGAACCTTTCCCCGACGGCGATCTCGCCGTGGCCGTGCATGCGAGCCGCGCGGACGTCCCAGTTTCGCACGGGCACCGGTCGATGCGCCCGGGCGACGCGACGACCGTGTTGCGTGCGGTCAGGACGCCGTCGGCGTCACGGGGCGGGAGCAAGGGTGAACTCGATCTGGGTGATCCCGGCGTAGGCGGGATTCTCCGGGTGGACTGCGCTGATCTGTGCCGCCGCGGCCTGCTTGATGCGCCAGCCCGGCACCTATGCTGACGGCAGCAGCCGCCTCTGATTTTGTACTCGTCACACAGGCATGATCACGAGGCGGCTGCACTCACGCCGGCCCATCCCGTAACAAAATCACATCACCAAGGCCAGGTGCCTTCGCCCAGCTCACGGTACCAAGTGCGGCTTGACACGGGCTGCCGTAGCTGAGCGGCAGGCGCCCACCCCGTTACCGGCTAGCAGGAACCTGAAGAACCCGGCCAGCCTCAGGCGCCGATGGCCGCTGGCGGTGATGCCAGCACCGTGGACGCAGCGCGACCCTGTTCACATGGCATCCAAAGCTGGTCCGGCTGGCGAGCCCGCGCTCTGGCGGGGCTGACTGCGGATGTCATCGGGGTTGCGTTATCACTCGTTCCCGACCGGTCGTTTCACTGTCCATTCGTCAGAGGTCACTATGTCCAGCACCCCTGTCAGTAGGGCCATCTGATCTCGTCAACGGCCCTGCGATCCCGTATTGCGCGTGGGCCCCCGCCATAGGGGATCGTCGATCATATTTTTGCTTGATCTGGAGGACCAGCTTTTGCGTTCGATTATCGATATGAGCATCCGGTTTCGCCTGCCGGTGATCGCGCTTGCTGCCGGAATCATGGTCGCCGGGGTGATTCATCTGCGCCAAATGCCCGCAGATGTCCTTCCGGAGACATCGCCCGTGGTCGTCGACGTGCAGACGGAGGCGCTTGGGTTGTCGGCACCGGAGGTCGAGTCCCTCGTCACGGTGCCGCTGGAAAAGAACCTGCTCGAAGGCGTGATGAGCGTCACCGACGTCACGTCTGACTCCGTTCCCGGCCTGTCGGCCATCCAGTTGCATTTCGCGCCGGGATCGGATCTGTACCACGCCCGCCAGCTCGTGCAGGAGCGTCTGACGCAGGCCTTCGTTCTGCCGAACGTCTCCAAGCCGCCCGCGATGCTGGAGCCGGTGTCGTCCACGAGCGACGTGATGATCATCGGCTTGTCATCGGCGCGGCTCAGCCTGATCGACCTGTCGGTGCTGGCCCGGTGGACGATCGTGCCGCGCCTGCTCGGGCTGGCAGGGGTCGCCGACGTGTCGACCTTCGGCCAGGCCGACAGGCAGCTGCGGGTAATGGTCGACCCGGCGCAGCTGGCCGCGCGGCACGTGTCGCTCGCGCAGATCATCGACACGGTGGGCAACGCCCAGCTCGTCTCGCCGCTGAGCTATCTGGAGGCGTCGACGCCGGGAACCGGGGGGTTCCTTGAAGGGCCGAACCAGCGTCTCACCATCCGGCACGTGCTGCCGTTCGGGACACCGGCCAACCTTGCGCAGCTGCCTGTCACCGATGCCACCGAAGGCCTGCTGCTGGGCAGCGTGGCGCAAATCGTCCAGAGCCATCAGCCGCTGATCGGCGATGGCCAGGTGCGCGGGGCTCCCGGCCTCGTGCTGGTCGTGCAGAAGCTGCCGTCGGCCAGCGTGCTGTCGGTGACGCACGAGGTGGACCAGGCGCTGGCGGCGCTCAGGCCGGGCCTGCCCGGCGTCAGCATCGACGCGTCGGTGTTCCGGCAGGCAACCTACGTGCAGAGCGCGTTCGGCAACCTGTGGCTCGCGCTCATCATCGCCGCGCTGCTGGCGGCCCTCGCGCTGATCGCGCTGCTGCTGCAGCTGCGCCTGGCGTTCACCGCCCTGGCGGCAATCGCGATTTCACTGACCGCGGCGACGCTGGTGATCGATCTGCTCGGCTACTCGTTCAACGCGCTGGTCACGCTCGGCCTGCTGCTCGCGCTCGCGATCGTCGTCGCCGACGCCGCCGGCGACGCGCACAGCCTGATGACCAGGCTCGGTGAACAACCGGGCCAGCCGACGGCGCGGCTGATGCCGGCGGTCTGTAGCGAGTTCCGCGGCGCGCTGGCCAGCGCAGCGCTCGCGATTCTGCTGTCGGTCGCCCCGCTGTACTTCGCCACCGGGCTGACCGCGTCCCTCCTGCGCCCGATGGTGCTGGCATTCGGCCTCGCGGTGGCAGTCTCGATGGTCATCGCGGTCACTGTCACCCCGGCGCTGGCGATGCTGCTGCTCGGCGCCGGGCGGCGCCGGTCACGGGGCGCGCGGCTGAGGCGGCGCCTCCAGGCTGCCTACCTCAGGTCGCTCGAGTGGGTGGTCCGCGTGCCGCGCTTCGCGCTGCTCGCGCTGGGCGCGGCCGCGGGCGTGGCCGCCCTTGCTCTGCTGCCCCTGCTGCATCCTGGGCCGCCGCAGTTCCAGGACCGGAACCTCGTCGTCCGCTGGACCGGCGCGCCCGGAATGTCGCTGACGGAGATGGACCGAATCACCGCGCTCGCCAGCTCCGAGCTCCAGGCGCTGCCCGCAGTGCAGGACGTGGGTGCCACGCTGGGCCGCGCCGTGACCTCCGATCAGGTGGTCAACACGAACTCAGGGGAGATCTGGGTCGCGATCAAGCCGGACGCCGACTATGGCCAGGCGGTCGCCGCGGTGCGCGCGATCGTCGGTGGCACGCCAGGCATGAACGGCGTCGTGAGTACGTACGAGAGCGACAGCATGGCCGGCGTGCTCACCGCGCCGCCCGGCGAGGTTGTCACGCGCGTGTACGGATCGTCCTACGCCGAGCTAGCGCAGCTCGCCAGGCAGGTACGGGCGGTCATGTCCCGCGTCAGCGGTGTGCGGCAGCCGCAGGTGCAGCTTCCCGTCGAGCAGCCGACGCTCGACGTCGAGGTGAACCTCGACAACGCGCAGCGCAACGACGTCAAGCCGGGTGATATCCGCCGCGAGGCAGGAACGCTCCTGTCCGGGCTCACGGTCGGTAACTTCTTCCAGGACCAGAAGGTCTTCGACGTGGTCGTGCTGGGCGCCCCGGGGACCCGGGGCAGCGAGTCCGACGTCGACAGCCTGCTGCTCGACACCCCCAGCGGCGGCCACATCCGGCTCGGCGACGTCGCGCAGGTCGCCGTCAACCCCGAGCCGGCCGACATCCAGCGCGAGGCGATGTCCCGGTACCTCGACGTCACCGCGACCGCGACGGGGCGCAGCCCCAGCGCGGTGAGCGCGGATATCGCGAGCCGGCTGCGCGCGATGTCCTTCCCGCTGGAGTATCGCGCGGAGGTCCTCAGCAGCCCGGCTCCCGGCGGAACATCGCAGGGCGGGATCTCGCGCGCCGAGTTCATCAGCTACGTAGTCGCGGCGCTCGCCGGCATCCTGCTGCTCGCCCAGGCCGCGCTCGGCAGCTGGCGGCTCGCGCTGCTCGCGTTCGGGTCGCTTCCGGTGTCGCTGGCCGGCGGCGTGCTCACCGCGCTCGCGATCGGCGCCGCGGGCTCGCTCGGCGCGGCGGCCGGCCTGCTGGCGGTCTTCGGCATCGCGGTACGGCAGGCCATCGGCGTCACCGCACGGATCCGCGCCGCGCAAGCCGCCGGTGGCGCAGCGCAGGCCACCGGTGACGGCGCTCAGGCCGCTGCCCGCGCCGGTGACGGCGAGCGGGCCCAGCGCGTCCGCCTCGCGGCGGCGGCCGGCGCCGGGCAGCTGGCCTGCATCGCCGCGGTGACGGTCGCCGTGATGCTGCCCTTCATCGTGATAGGCGACGCGGCCGGCACCGAGCTCCTGCACACCGCCGCGGCGGTGATCTGCGGCGGCCTGATCACCACCGCGCTGGTGAGCCTCTACGCGCTGCCCGTCCCGTTCCTGCGGCTCAGTCCCGCCGCGGCGCCTTCCCCCGCGGGGCCACCGCTTGGGTCGCCGCCCGGGGTACCGCCCGGCGAAGAGCCCGGGGGGCAGAACGGGGACCGTGCGGCCGATCCGGGCCGGGTGCCGCCGTCGGCTGGAGTGCCGTCATGAGGAAGCGGGTTCCGCGGCCGCTGAGGAAGCGGGCCCTGACGAAAGGTAGAGCGTTCGTGCACGCGGAGAAACGAAGAGCGTTCGCCGCCCTCCTGATCGCGGCGGCAACGGCGACCGCGGGGGCCGTGGCCGGCTGCAGCGGCCCGCCTCCGGCCCAGGCCCAGCCAGGCCCGCAGGCGAAAATGGAGCGCATCGGGCACAGCCCGGTGCCGAGCGTCGTCCTGACGTCCACGGGCGCGCGGCGGATCGGTATCCAGACCACGGCCGCGGCCGTGGTGCAGGCCGGCAGCCCGGTGACCTGGATCCCGTATGCGGCGCTGCTGTACGAGCCTGACAGCAGCACCGCCGTCTACGTGAACACGGCTCCGCTCGTCTACAGCCGCTACGACGTGTCGGTGCAGGACATCGCGGGCGACCGCGTCTACGTCAGCAAGGGCCTGACGCCCGGCATGCGCGTGGTGACCACCGGCGCCGAAGAACTGCTCGGCGTGCAGAACGGCGTCGGAGTCGAGACGTGAGCCGCCCGGGGCGAGGCAGGTGACAGATGCGCTGGATCGTCGCGACGAGCCTGCGGTTCCGGTACGTGGTGGCTGGCTTGGCGTTCGCCCTGCTCTTCTTCGGCGGCCAGCTGATCGGCCACCAGAAGATCGACGTCTTCCCCGAGTTCGCGCCGGTATCGGTCGAGATCCAGACCGCGTGCCTCGGCCTGTCACCCTCGGAGGTTGAGGCTCTCACCACCGTGCCGCTCGAGGCCGCGCTGCACGGAGTCCCCGGCGTCTACTACGTCCGCTCCGCTTCCGAGCCCGAGCTCTCGGCGATCTACCTGTACTTCCGCTCGGGCACCGACGTGCTGCGCGCCCGCCAGCTCGTCCAGGAAAAGCTGCAGGCTACCGCGCCCACGCTGCCGACATGGTGCGACCCGCCGCAGATGTACCCGATCGTCTCCGCGACGAGCCGGGTGATGCAGGTGGGGCTGACGTCCAGGACGGTCTCGCCGGAGGACCTGTCGATGATCGCGCAGTGGACAATCAGGCCGCGCCTGATGCAGGTGCCCGGCGTCGCGAACGTCGCGATCTGGGGCCAGCGCCCGAAGCAGATCATGGTGGAGGGCGACCCCGCGCTGATGGCGGCCCACGGCGTGACGCTGGACCAGCTGATGATGGCCTCGGCGGACGCCGTGGACACCGGCGAACTCGGCTTCACCACCGGCTCCGCGGTCGGATCGCTCGGCTGGGTGGAGACCCCGCAGCAGCGGGTGGACGTGCACAGCATCCAGCCGATCGCGACGCCGCAGCAGATGGCCCAGGTCCCGCTCGCGGTGCAGGGAGGCCGGATACTGCGGGTCGGTCAGGTCGCCCAGGTAGACTGGGGATATCCGCCGCTGACCGGCGACGCGGTCATCGGCGGCGGCCCCGGCCTGATGCTCGTCATCGAGAAGTTCCCCGGAGCGAACACGCTCCAGGTGACGGCGGGCATCGACCACGCGCTCACCGCGCTGGAGCCCGGGCTGCCCGGCGTTCACGTCGACTCGCAGATCTTCCGCCAGGCGACGTTCATCGAGACGGCGATCCACAACCTCAGCCAGTCGGTGATCATCGGCTGCATCCTGGTCGTCTTCGTGCTCATCGCGTTCCTGTTCCAGTGGCGGGCCGCGCTGGTGAGCCTGCTGGCGATCCCGCTGTCGCTGGCCGCGGCGGGTATCGTGTTGGAGGAGACTGGCGCGACGATCAACACGATGATCCTCGCGGGCCTCGCGGTGGCCGTCGGCGTCGTGGTCGACGACGCGATCATCGACATGGAGAACATCGTGCGCCGCCTCCGCGCGTGGCGCGCCGAGGGCAGGCGGACCACGCCCCTCCACCTGGTGCTCGCCGCGTCGCTCGAGGTCCGCGTGGCGATCTTCTACGCGACGCTGATCAACATCGTCGCGGTGATCCCGGTCATGCTGGTCGGCGGCCTCACCGGCGCCTTCTTCGAGCCGCTCGCGATCGCGTACGGGCTCGCCGTGCTGGCGTCGATGGCGGTCGCGCTCACCGTGACGCCCGCGCTCGGCCTGATCCTGCTCCAGCGCGCCAGTCTCGCCCCGCGCGACCCGCCGCTGATCCGCATCCTCAAGCGGGGTTACGCCGCGCTGCTGACGCCCGTCCTGCGCGCGCCGAGGTGGACGTTCCTCGCGGTCGGCGTCGCGATCATCGCAGGCGTCGTGACCTACCCGCGGCTCGGCCAGGACCTGTTCCCGACCTTCAAGGAACCGGACTTCCTGGTCCACTTCGTGACCAAGCCGGGCACGTCGGTGCAGGACGAAGACCGCGAGGTCGCCGGGCTCCAGGACCAGGTGCTCGCGATCCCGGGGCTGAGCCAGGCAGGCAGCCACATCGGGCAGGCGCCGCTGGGCGAGGAGGTCGCCGGGGTGAACTTCTCCGAGACCTGGCTCAGCCTGTCGCCGGGGGCCGACTACCGGCGCGTGCTTGCCGCGCTGCGTGGGATCGCCGGCTCCTACCCGGGCGCCTACAGCGACGTCCAGACCTACCTGCACGAGCGGATCGACGAGGTGCTCACCAACGGCACCACCGAGGACGTGGCGGTGCACATCTACGGCGATGACCTCACGGTCCTCCAGCGGCTCGGCGGCCAGGTGGCCTCGGCGCTGTCGCACGTGCCCGGCCTGACGGACGTGCAGCCCGCACCGCTGGAGTCCATCCCCGAGGCCGATGTCCAGGTGAATCTGGATGCCGCCAAACGGTACGGCCTGACGCCCGGCGACGTCCGCAGGGCCGCCGCCATCATGATGGCGAGCGAGCCGATGTCGGAGATCTCCTCCGGAGGGAAGCTCTACACGGTGGCGGCATGGAGCACGCCGGCCACCCGGCAGAACCTCACCGACCTGCGCGACCTGCCCATCGACACGCCGTCCGGCGGGCATGTCGCGCTGGGGACCGTCGCCAGCATCCAGGTCGGCCCCAGCCCCAGCCAGATCACCCGCGAGAACGGCTCCCGGATGACCGAGGTCGACGCGAACGTGAGCGGCCGTAGCCTCAGCTCGGTGGCCGCCGACGTCCAGGGCGTGCTGGACAGGCTCAAGCTCCCGCCCGGGTACCACGCCGATCTGCAGGGGGAGGCCGTCGAGCGGGCGGGTGCCCAGCGGCGCCTGATCGAGTACGGCATCGCCGCCGCGCTCGCGATCCTCCTCCTGCTCCAGGCGGCCTTCCAGAGCTGGCGGCTGACCGCGCTGCTGCTCGTCACGCTGCCGACGGCGCTCGTCGGCGGGGTGATCGCCGCGTGGGCCGGCCTGGGCACGATCACCCTCGGCGCCCTCGTCGGTTTCTTTACCGTGCTAGGCATCGCCGCGCGTAACGGGATCCTCCTGATCAGCCACTTCCGGCACCTGGAGCGCAGCGAGGGAGTGCCCTTCGGTCCCGCCCTGGTCGTGCGGGGCGCCGGCGAGCGGCTGTCGCCGATCCTGATGACCGCGCTCGCCACCGCGCTGGCGCTGGCGCCGCTCGTCATTTACGGCAACCAGCCCGGCCAGGAGATCGAGTACCCGATGGCGATCGTCATCCTCGGCGGGCTGACGACATCCACGCTGCTGAACCTGTTCGTCCTTCCGGCCCTGTACCTGCGCTTCGGCCATAAGCGTCCGCGCGTCCCCGCGCCGCGCGTGGGCTCCGCAAGCTAAGCATGGAGGTACCGGGCCGCGCAAGCTATGCTCGGCGGCTGCGCATAGCTTGCGCGGGGGGTCAGAAGACGACAACCTCGGCGCCGACCGGCAGATGTTCGTTGTAGTACCGGGCGCTGCCGATGTCGAGATGGACGCAGCCATGGGACGGCTTGGTGAGGCTGCCCCGTGGACCGCGCACGCCGCCCCGGAGAGGCTGGCCTAGTTGCACGGGTATGACACCGTGCTCAGGGGCGCGCCGGGCCCCCAGGCCACCAGCGTGAGGAAAGCGGAAACAAAGGCGAGCCCCGGCATCTCAGCCTGACCGAGCCTTACGGGGTTCACAGGCCCGAAGGAGAACAAGCACATGCCACGGAAACCAGGCTTGAAGCGGAAACTGCTTACCCCGGACCCGGCCGCGATCGGCCGTCCCGCCGGCCCGGCCCAGCCTGATGCCGTCGGGCCGGCGTACCTGACGGGCACCCGGGGCGCAGCTGACCGCCGACCTGGTCGCGCTCGTGTGCCAGGGTCAGGTGCTGCACCAGGTGTCGGATCTGGTCCGTTACGCCTCCAGCGCGGCCGCGAAGCCTGCGGAGCGCATTGCAGCTAGCCGTGATCTGGCAGGTGCCGCTACCTGGGGGCGGAGTCTGGCGCTGGCAAGGATGACCGCGGCTCGCGTACGCGAAATCCTTGGGGCGAACACAGGCATTCGCAACGGAGGCGAGATGGCAGGCGGCGAAATGCGGGTTCGGCGTCGAGAGGAGGAGGTGTGCCGTTCCGACACGTTTACAGCGGGATCTTCCTGCTGGAGTCGGTTATCGCCGGGGTTGTCTTCGGGCTTGTCCTGGCGGCGATGGCTGCCGTGATGCTCGTGAGCTGGCGTAAGCGGCGCCGGGGCGCGCCTGCGGCCCGGCGTGAGCACCTGCGCCTGCTGGAGGCGGCCTTCGGTCTTGCCCTGGCCGTGATGGCGGCGTTCCTGGTGGTGGTGAGCTTCTCCGCCAACGGCCAGGACTTCCCGCGCCAGGACCCGAAGCCGACGATGCGAGTGCAGGTGACGGCGTTCCAGTGGTGCTGGCGTTTCCGGTACGTGGGGCAGCCGGTGACCGTCACGGGCTCATGCGCCGACGGTGACTATCCGGTCCTGGTGCTGCCGTCCGGGCGGCCGGTCGAGATCGACCTGGCCTCCGTCGACGTGGTGCACGCGTTCTGGGTGCCGTACCTGGATTACAAGATGGACGCCTTCCCCGGCCACGTCGACCGGTTCACCGTCACCCTGCCCCGGGCCGGCCGCTGGATCGGCCGCTGCGCGCAGCTCTGCGGCCTCTACCACTACGAGATGGACTTCTGGCTCCAGGTGGTCCCCCAGGCCCAGTTCGACCGGTGGCTGCACGCCAGGGCAGGCGCGGCGGGGGTGAGCGGCCGGTGACGGCGGAGCCGGCGGTGACCGCGGCAGCGGGCCCGGCGGAAACTGGCGGCCTGGTCGGCTGGCTGCAGACCACGGATCACAAGCGGATCGGGATCCTTACCCTGGGCGCCGCGTTCGTCCTGTTCTTGTTCGACGGCATGCTCGGGCTGACCATGCGCGCCCAGCTTGCCCGGCCCGGCCAGCACATCCTCAGCGCGCAGCAGTACAACCAGGTCTTCACGATGCACGGCACCGGCATGATCGGGCTCGCGATCACCCCGTTCGCGCTGGGGCTGGGGGTGTACCTGATCCCGTTGCAGGTGGGCGCCCCGCGGATCGCCGCGCCCCGCGTCACCCTGCTCGGCTACTGGTGCTATGTGCTCGGCGCGGTCACGCTGGTCTGGGCGTTCCTGACGCCGGGCGGGGCAGCCGCGGGCTGGTGGGGGTACACCCCGCTGTCCAGCAGCATCTACTCGCCCGGCCCCGGGATGAGCCTGTGGGTCGCGGGGGTGTTCCTGGCCGCGTCCGGGATGATCCTTCAGGGCGCCACGGTGCTGTGGACCATCCTGCGGATGCGCGCGCCCGGAGTGACCATGCTGCGGATTCCGGTGTTCGCCTGGACCATGGTCGTGACCTGCCTGATGACACTGGCCTCGTTCCCGTCGCTGCTGACCGCCATGGGCGTGATCACCGCCGCCCGCATCGACCCCGGCCTGCTGGCCAGCAACGCGTGGAACCTGGCCTATGAGAACCTGTTCTGGTTCTACGGCCATCCGGTCGTCTACGTGATGTTCTTCCCGTTCGTCGGCTGCGTCGCCGAGGTGCTCGCGGTCTTCTCCGGCCGCCGCTTCTTCAACTACACCGGCACCGCGTTCTCCCTGCTCGCCTTCGCGGCGCTGTCGATGGCGGTGTGGGGCCACCACCTGTTCATCAGCGGCCAGCAGGTCAACGACTACTTCTCCCTGACCTCCATCCTGCTGACCATCCCGGCCGGGATGGAATACTTCGGCCTGCTGGGGACGATCGCCGGCGGGCGGCTGCGCTACCCCACGGCGATGCTGTTCGCGCTGGCGTTCATCCCGCAGTTCCTCATCGGCGGCCTGACCGGGATCATGCTCGGCACCCCGTCGGTCGACTACGCGGTCAACAACAGCTACTTCGTCGTCGCCCACTTCCACTACACGCTGTTCGCGGGCAGCGTGTTCGGCTTCTTCGCCGGGGTGTACTTCTGGTGGCCGAAGGCCACCGGGTTCCTGCTTGACGAGCGCGCCGGCCGGCTGCACTTTGTCCTGATGGTCATCGGGGCGAACGTCACCTACCTGCCGATGTTCGGCCTCGGGATCAAGGGGATGCCCCGGTGGGTCGTGACCTACCCGGCCGGCGCTGGGTTCAGCGCGCTGAGCCTGATCTCCAGCATCGGCGCCGGCGTCATCGGCCTGGCGATGATGGCCTTCCTTTACAACATCTACATCTCCGCCCGTCAGAAGAAACCGGCGACGGCGGACCCGTGGGGCGGGCACTCGCTGGAGTGGCTGACCTCCTCCCCGCCGCCCCGGTTCAACTACAACGCGCAGTTCCCGATCCCGCGGATCCGCAGCTTCACGCCCGCCCTCGACCTGCGGGAACGGCAGCGCGAACGGCAGCGGGTGACACCCTCCCAGCGTGCCGGGCGGCCGGTGACGGTGACAACAGATACCCGGGCTTACCGGGATGAAAGGTGAAGCGATGACAGCCCCTGTCTCCGCCGGGCCGCGCCCGGGCCAGGACGAGGCCCAGCCGCGGCGGCCAGCCGAGCCGGACAGGCCACGGGCGACGCTGCGGCCCTGGACCGTCGTAGCCCTCTGGGCGGCAATGCTCGGCCTGCTGGTCGCCCTGGACGTCGGGTTCGGCAACAACACGGTCGTCCTGGAGATATCCGGCTCCTCGGCCGGCTTCGTCTTCCTGCTGGCCGGCGCCGTGTGGCTGGACCGGCGGCTGCGGCCGGACCGCGGCTACCTGCGGCAGCCCACCCGCGTTGGCAGTGTCGTCCTGTTCGCCGTGGCAGTAACGCTGGCATGGCTCGGCTTCTCGTTCGGCGCGTGGCTCATGATGGTCGCGGCCGTGCCGTTCATCGCCGCGGTCGGCCTGGAAGCCGCCGCGCGCCGCCGGGGGAAAGCCGCCCGACGGGACGCGCTGGGAGGGTGATGGAGGTGACGAGCGCGGCCCTTGCGGCGGCACTGGTTCTCGTGCCGCTGACGCCCCATGCCTCGCTGGTCATGTGGCAGTTCGCGCCGCAGGTCAGCGTGCCGCTGATCGTGCTCGCCGCCGGTTACCTGCTGTGCGCCGCGCGGGTCCGCCGCAGGCACCCGGCGCGGCCCTGGCCGGCCGGGCGGGTGCTGGCGTTCTATGCCGGGCTCGCGGTGATCGCGATGGCGACGCAGGGCAGCATCGGGGCCTATGACGACGTGCTGTTCAGCAGCCACATGGTCCAGCATGTGCTGCTCATCATGGTGGCCCCACCGCTGCTGGTCCTGGGCGCCCCGGTCACGCTGCTGATGCACGCGGCGCGCAACCCGCTGCACACCTGGGTCAAGCGGGCCATACGGTCACCCGTAACCGCGGCGCTGACCTGGCCGCCCGGCGCCACGGTGCTGTACTGCGTGGTGGTCAGCGGCACCCATACGCCGCCGTTCATGGACCTGGTGCTGGCCAACGGCGCGGTTCACGACCTCGAGCATGCCCTGTACCTGGTCACCGGCTACCTGTTCTTCCTGCCGGTGGTCGGCTCGGAGCCGATCCGGTGGCGGACCTCGATCGCCGGCCGGTACCTGATGCTGCTGGCGGCCATGATGGCCGACAGCTTCACCGGCATCGTGTTCACCTTCCAGGCCCGCGAGGTGTTCCCGCCCTATGCCCGCACCGGACGGACGTGGGGGCCGAGCCTGATCACCGACCTGCATCTGGGCGGCTACGCGATGATCATCGGCAGCGACATCGCCATGACCGCCGTCGCCGTCGGCCTCGCCGTGCAGTTCCTCCGGGCCAGCGGCCAGGCCCGGGACGGCGCCGGAGGAACTGGCGCCTACCGCGAAAGCACCCTGTCCCGCCAGATGGCGGCAGCCGGGGTGCCCCGGCCGGGCGGCCGGGCCGACAGCAACGAGGACGCGCACCTCGCTGCCTATAACTCATACCTGCGGGCACTCAGCGATGGCGGGGACGGACCGAACCACCGGACCGTCCTTGGAGAGCACCAGGACGCAGGCCGAACGGCGCAGTTGTGATTACGGATTTGAATACGAGTTCTCAACCGGGAAGGAGCCCGTCATGGGCGGTACCGCTCTTAGCAACCCCGAAGCCCGCGCCGCGGTCGTGGAGGCGGCACGTGCGCTGTTCACCAATGGGGTGATGTCGCATTCCGGGCATGCCAACCTGTCCGCCCGCGTCGGCGGCACCTCGATGCTCCTGACGGTAGAGGGCCACATCGGGGGGCTCCAGCCGGACGGACTGGCGCTGGTGCGCCTGGACGGGACCGTGCTCGAAGGCACGCTCGACCCGGGCAACGCCGAGATCATCACCATGCACTCGGAGGTCTACAAGGCGCGGCCGGAGGTGGGTGGCATCATCCACACCCACTCCCCGCACCTGCTCGCGTTCGCCATGGCCAACCGGCCGCTCCCTGACCGGTATGAGGCGCTGCTGCGGTTCGGGCAGGCCGAGGACGTCCCGGTCGTCCCGTGGGCGCCGCGCGGCTCCGAGCGCTCGGTCAGCGGCATCATCGACGCGCTGGCCAGGCAGCCTGGCACCCAGGCGGTGCTGCTGGGCAACCACGGGGTGCTCGTCTTCGGCCCCGCGCCCCGGGAGGCAGCAGCCCTGCTGACCGTCCTTGAAGAGGCAGCCGAAGCCGAACTGGCCGCCGCGCTGCTGGGCGGCGCGGTCGGCTTCCCGGCCGGGGCCCTGGAGGACGTGCGGGCCTTGATGGCCCGGGTGCGGTCATGACGGCCCCCCGGGCCGGCCAGCCCGGTGCCGCCGCGCCTGGCCCGGCGGCAGAGCGGATCAGCGCCGCCTACACCGAGCTACAGTCTCGGCGCAGAGATCCTCGCCGAGATGGCCGCAGCAGAGGACCGGGGGGAGTCATGCAGGTGGAGGTTCTGAGCACCGACGAGCTCGGTGACCGCAGTTACGTGGTCCACGACGGCAGCGTGGCGGTGGTCGTCGACCCGCAGCGCGACATCGACCGGGTCGAGCGGTACCTCACCGCCGCCGGCGTAGCCGCCACCTTGATCCTCGAGACCCACATCCACAACGACTACGTCACCGGCGGCTACCAGCTCGTGCAGCGCACCGGCGCCCGGTACGGAGTGAACGCGGCCGACCCGGTCGCCTTCGACCGGCTGCCGCTCCGCGACGGCGACACGCTGACGGCGGGCAGTCTCCGGGTCCGGGTGATGGCCACGCCCGGTCACACCGACACCCACCTGGCCTACGTGGTCACCGACACCTCAGCCCCCGGTGAGCCGCCAGCGGTATTCACCGGCGGCTCGCTGCTCTACGGCAGCGTGGGCCGCACCGACCTGGTCGACGTGGCGCGCACCGACGAGCTCACCCGGGCCCAGTTCCGCTCCGCGCACCGGCTGGCCGACGCGCTGCCCGATGAGGCCTGCATCTACCCGACGCACGGGTTCGGCAGCTTCTGCTCGGCGGGCCCGGCCACCGGCGAGGACGCCAGCACCATGGGCATCGAACGGGCCCGCAACGACGCGCTCACCGCGCCCGGCGAGCAGAGCTTCGTCGACACCCTGGTGCATAGCCTGACCGCCTACCCGGCCTACTACGCACACATCGCGCCGCGGAACCTGCACGGCCCCCAGCCCGTTGACCTGTCCGCACCATCTGCCGCTGACGCCGCCGAGCTGACCAAGCGCATCGCCGCCGGCGAGTGGGTGGTCGATCTGCGTGACCGCGCCCAGTTCGCAGCCGACCACCTGGCCGGAAGCATCGGCATCATGCTCAGTACCCAGTTCGCCACCTACCTCGGCTGGCTCATGCCCTGGGACACCCCGCTCACGCTGATCGGCGAGGGCCCCGGGCAGGTCGCCGCCGCGCAGCGGCAGCTGGTCCGCATCGGCATCGACCGGCCCGCCGGCGCGGCCGCCGGCGACCTGGACACGCTCACCGCACCGAACCAGGACCGCCGCCACTACCCGCGGGTCACCTTCGCCGCGATCCGCGACATAGGCCCCCACGACATCGTGCTGGATGTGCGTCGCGATGACGAACGCGCCGTCGGCCACCTTCCCGGCTCTGCCCACGTGCCGCTGCACCAGCTGCTCACCCGGCTAGCTGACCTGCCTCCCGGCCGGTTGTGGGTGCACTGCGCCAGCGGCTTCCGCGCATCGATCGCCGCGAGCCTGCTCGACCGCGCCGGGTGCGACGTGATTTTGATCGACGACGACTACAGCTACGCCGTCGAACTCGGACTGGCCAGCAGCTGACTGCCGAGACCCCAACCCGAAGGAGAACGGCAATGGTCACCCTCGGGGACGGCCGAAACGGCGCTGGGTTACCCTCAGGTTTGTGAGCGTGATGGGAGGTCTGGCTGGCGCGTGGTTGAGGCAGCCGTCGCCCACCCGCCGGGTGGCGACGTGGGTCCTCTCAGTCGTTGGCCCCGCGCTCGTAGCGCTCGCTTTGATCCCGTTCCGGTCGTCCCTCGTGATAGGCGCCGTCCTACTTTGCATGCTGCTGGTTATCATCGTGATCGCGACAATCGGTGGCGTGCGGCCGGCGCTCCTGACCGTCGTCGTCAGCGCTGTGGCGACAGCGTTCTACAATGAACGCCTGCTCGCTGACCTGGGGCCCGATAGTGTCAGGCTGGTCGTGTTCGTGATCATCGGAGCTACCGTCGCGATCCTGATCGGCGAGCTCGTTCAGCTCGCCGAGGAGCAGGCGTCGTCCCGGCGGGTCGAGGCGGCGCTGCGCCGGGTCGCGACGCTCGTGGCGCGTGCGGTTCCTGCGGACGAGCTGTTCGCGGCGGTTCCCGAGGAGGTCGGGCGACTGCTTCACGCCGACCAAACGACGATGAGCCGCTACGAGTCCGACGGCACGGTGACCATCGTCGCTGGCTGGAGCAGGACGGGCGACGCCGTCCCCGTTGGCGCGCGGCCAAAGCTCGGAGGGAAGAACCTCACGACGCTAATCGCGCAGACCCGCCGTCCGCAGCGGATGGACAACGCGGACCGCTCCGGCGCCCTCGCCGAGGTCATCCGCGACGGGGGTCTACGCTCCCGCGTTGGGACGCCGATCATCGTCCAGGGCCGCCTCTGGGGCGCCATGGTCGCCGCCTCGGTCGATGAGCGGCCGCTGCCACCAGACTCCGAGGAGCGCCTGGCCTCTTTCACCGAGCTTGTGGCGACCGCGATCTCCAACGCGGAGAACCTGGCGGAGCTGACGGCTTCCCGGGCCCGCGTGGTGGCCGCCGCGGATGAGGCCCGCAGGCGGATCGAGCGCGACCTGCACGATGGCGCTCAGCAGCGGCTCATCTCCCTCGGCCTCGCGCTGCGAGCGGCGCAGGCGGCGGTCCCGCCGCAGGCCTGCGAGCTCGAGGGCGAGCTGGCGCACGTGGCCGAGGGGCTGGCGAGCGTGCTGGAGGACCTGC
>Ga0070697_100001595_pt1 | contig 17301 bp, 13 predicted proteins | sample KBSK1501metaG_FD_65475 | JGI IMG/M metagenome (GOLD analysis project Ga0070697, IMG submission 65475) | Corn, switchgrass and miscanthus rhizosphere microbial communities from Kellogg Biological Station, Michigan, USA - KBS K1-50-1 metaG | ecosystem: Host-associated > Plants > Roots >...
CTGAAGAAATGGCCCGCCGGCAACTACGACGTGCTGGTGACGGTGAAGGACCTGGTGTCCGGCAAGACCACGCAGGGCGAGGCCTCGTTCTCGATCCTGGAGTAGGGCGCGCTCCCCACCGCAGCGCGAAGCCTTCCCTCAGTAACGCGACCCCTCGACGGGGCCCATCGGCTTGCGGGATGGAGCCGGCGCGGGAGTCTGCGGAGAGTGCGGCGCCGGGGGGGCCGGCGGCGTCTGCGGGAGCAGCGGGCCGCCGCGGTCGTCGAGACCGAGGATGTTCAGGACATTCGAGCCGGCCGGCACGACGTACTTGGTCTGTGACGACAGGACGTCCCGCAGGACGTCCAGCCGCTGCCGCACCTCGGCGCGCTCCATGAAGAACGCCTCGGCCGCCTGCGACGTGACCTCGATCGCCTTGGCCTCGGCGTTGGCGCGCAGGATGCGGGCCTGGGCCTCGCCGTCGGCCTTGAGGATCGACGACTGCTTGAGACCCTCCGCCTGGAGGATCTGGGCCTGCTTGACCCCCTCGGCCTCGAGGATGTTGGCGCGCTTGTCGCGCTCGGCCTTCATCTGCCGGGACATGGCGGCGGTGATGTCGGAGGGCGGATCGATCTTCTGCACCTCGACGCGCGTCACCTTCACGCCCCAGGTGTTGGTCGCCTCGTCCAGGACGTTGCGCAGGTTGGAGTTGATGATGTCGCGCGCCGTGAGCGTCTCGTCCAGCGTCTTGTCGCCGATCAGGTTGCGCAGGTTCGTCTGCGCCAGCGTCGTGGCGGCGTAGGCGAAGTTCTGCACCTCGAACGTCGACTTGACCGGGTCGCTGATGCGGTAGTAGATGACCGCGTCCACCGTGACCATGACGTTGTCCTTGGTGATGACCTCCTGCGGGTCGACCTTGATGACGCGCTCGCGCATGTCCACTTTGATCAGGCTCTCGATCATCGGCACCAGGAACGTCAGTCCCGAGTCGACCGTGGAGCGGTACTTGCCGAGCCGCAGCACCAGCCCCTTCTCGTACTGCGAGATGATCCGCGCCGAGCGCGCCAGCATCACCAGCGCGATGAACAGGACGACGGCCAGGAAGATGATTTCCAACGGGATCGCCGGGTTGTTCATGGGGTTTGCCTCACCAGGAGTGTGACGCCGTCCACGCCGTCCACGATCACGACCGCGCCGGGGTCGAACGGTCCCGCGGCGCCGTGAGCGGGCGCCGCGCGCCAGACTTCGTCCTTCACCTTCACGTGCCCCGGGTGGTGCTCGGCGACGCGCTGAGTCACCAGGGCGCGCTGGCCGACCACGGCGTCGGCGTTGGTCGCGACCGACTTGACTCGCAGATGCGCCCGCACCCAGCGCCGTCCGAGGGCGATGTACCCCAGCGACAGGATCGCCGCGACCACGATACCGGTCGTCGGGCTGCCGGCGAGCAGCCCGGCCAGCCCGCCGATCGCGACCGTCGACCCGATGAGCACCAGATCGAAGCCGGCGAAGCCGCCCATCACGACTTCCAGCAGGACGCAGACGGCTCCGCCGACGACCAGCAGCCAGTTCACCAGCATCGGGTCTTTCCTCCGTGGCCCGGAGCATAGGAGAGCCGGGGGGGTCTGTCAACATGGTGGTGCGCAGCTTGTTGCGCGGGACAGATCTCGCAAGTACCCCGAACTGAGTCAATCCCACAGTCAATTGGAGAGAGGGAAAGCTGCGAGGGTGTCAATAGGCGTGTTTGAGGCGATGGCGTGCGTTGGAGGAGAAGACGGGCGTGATCCAGTTTCGATTGTAGAGGTGCCGCCAGATCGGGGGAACTTGTTCGCGGCTCGGGAAGAGGCGGCGGGCGAAGAGACGGCGCCAGGACCAGGGCTGGGCGGCGAGTCCGAGGCGCATCGCCGGGGTGGAGGGGTCGGGACGCCGCTCGGAGCGAGCCTTGACGAAGTTCCTCCAGACGGCGGTGAGGAACAGGCGCTCCATGAGGGCGTTGAGGCGGCGGCCGAAGGCGATGCTCTCGCGGCGATGATGGGCGGAGGTGTGGCGCAACAGGGCGTGCAGGGCGTCGACGGGGAACAGGGCGCGGTCGCGGGCGACGGCGGCAGGAGAGTGTGGGGCTCCCTTGGGTCCGCGGGGCGGGTTGGGGAATCGGTGCAGGCGGAGCGCCTCGGGACGGTCGCAGGCCTGCACGGCGCGGTCGTACGCGGGATGGCCGTCGCCGACCAGCTCGACCGGCAGGTCGGGAGCGCGGAGGCGCAGCAGCGACTCGACGACGCGGGCGCTGGAGGCGGCATAGCCGCCCCGGCGAGGGCGGTTCGGTCGCGCCGCCAGCCGGGCCCGCTGCGCCGGGGAGCGGGTGCCGGTGCGGGCATGTGGCGCCGGGTCGAGGCCGTAGACGAACCAGGACCGGCTGCCCACCGGCGTGGCGATGCCGAACGGGAAGTCCTGGGTGAACTCGAAGGTCTCGAAATGGTCGAGGACGACCGGCTCCTGGAGCCGTCCCTCGAGGTGCTGGAGCGAGCGCGTCAGCAGGAGCAGCGCGTGCCGCCCGAGCCGGGCGCTGAGACGCGTGACGGTGGACGGGGCGCAGCCGAGGGAGCGGGCGATCTGGCGGTGGGCCGAGCCGGCCTGCAAACCCGCGGCGACGGGCAGGACGAGCTCCGGGCGCTTGAGATAATAGGAGACCGCAAAGCTCTGCCGGGAGAAGGTGCGGCGGCAGGAGGCGCAGCGGAAGCGCGGCACGGCCGGCCGTCGCCTGGTGGCGTAGGAACCGTGCCGCCGGAAGCCGGTGCGCTCTGCCCCGAAGTGAGACGGACACTCGGGCCAGGGGCAGAAGCGGGGATAGAAATGTTGCAGTCGCTCGACCGGAGTGCGTGGCCAGTACACGCCGCCATCGAGATCAAACTCCGTGCCCGCACAGCCCCGATCGTAAGCCTAAGTCAGAACAGGGTTTGGATCGTTCCCCGTCCTTGAGATGGATCTCGCTCCGTTCGCCGGCGAGCGCACCCGTCCGAGTCTGGACGCCACAAGCTCGACACCACCATGGGGTTAAACGAGGGGCTGCTGCAGCAGCAGGAATCTCCGGCCCTCCGACGTCTTGAGGAACGCCGCGACGGCAGCCAGCGCCCGCCCGCGGTGGGAGACGACGTCCTTGCGGGCGTCCTCGACCTCACCGAAGGTCGAGGCGAAAGGGGGGTAATAGAAGATCGGGTCGTAGCCGAACCCGCGCGAACCGCGAATCCCGGGGGCGATGCGGCCCTCGCAGGTGGCGCGGAACAGACGCGTCTCGGAGGGCGCGCGCTCGGGGTGGCCGTGGGCGGCGGGGCGGGCGAGCGCGGCGACGGCCACGTAGCGCGCCGCGCGGCGCTCCTCGATGAGATCGCCCAGCTCCTCGAGCAGGAGCTGGCAGCGACCGGGGTCGTCGAGAGCCTCTCCGCCGTAACGGGCCGACAGCGGACCGGGACGCCCGCCGAGCGCCTCCACCTCCAGACCGGAGTCGTCGGCCAGCGCCGGGAGTCCGGCGAGGGTCGCGTAATGGACCGCCTTGCCACGGGCATTCTCCTCGTACGTGCGGCCGGTCTCCTCGTACGGACGGGCGAGGCCGATTTCGCCGGGGGTGATGATCGAGACGCCCGCCGGGGCGATCAGACGGACCAGCTCGCGCGCCTTGCCGGGATTGAAGGTCGCGACCAGGATGCGCGGCGGGACCGCGGTCACGGGCGGGGGAGGAGCGCCGGCAGGATGTCGCGCAGTGTGTTGCGCTGCTGCTCGAACAGGAGGTTGGTCCCGTGGACGGCCAGATCGAGCATCGTCTTCATCTCGTCGGGCGAGAACGGGGTCTTCTCGCCGGTGCCCTGCACCTCGACGTAGCGGCCGGCGTCGGTGCGCACCACGTTCATGTCGACGTCGGCCTGCGAGTCCTCGGCGTACGCCAGGTCCAGGCAGGCGACGCCTCCGACCAGACCGACGGACGTGGCGGCCACCATGCCGCGCAGCGGCGCGCCGTTCAGCTGGTTGAGCGTGCGCATCCGGGACATCGCCAGCGCCATGGCGACGAACGCGCCGGTGATCGAGGCGGTGCGCGTCCCGCCGTCGGCCTGGATCACGTCGCAGTCGATCCAGATGGTGCGGCTGCCGAGCGCCTTGAGATCCGCCACCGCCCGCAGCGATCGGCCGATGAGCCTCTGGATCTCCTGGGTGCGGCCGGAGGCCTTGCCGCGGGTCGCCTCGCGCTGCGTCCTCTGGTCGGTGGCGCGCGGGAGCATGCCGTACTCCGAGGTGATCCATCCCTGGTTGCTGTCGCGCAGGAACGGCGGCACCTTGTCCTCAACGCTCGCGGTGCAGATGACGTGCGTGTGGCCCACCTTGATGAGGGCCGACCCCTCGGCGTAGATGTTGATTCCGGTGCTGATCTCCATCGGCCGCATGTCGCGCTCGGTCCGTCCGTCCAGACGCTTCATCCTGCCTCCGTCACCCCTGGATGTCGATCTGCTCGAGACGCGCGATCGGCCCGCCGAGGAAGCGCGAGCCGACCTCGCGGAACCGCTCCGGCGAGTCGGTCACGATGAACTGATCTCCGCCACCGGCGCCGGTCGCGAGGAGACCACGCTCCTCGAGCCGGGCGCGCACCACCCGGGCGGTGGCGCGGGCCGAATCGACCAGCGTGACGCCCGGTCCCACCGTCTCCCGGATGACCCGCTCGAGCAGCGGATAGTGCGTGCAGCCGAGCACCAGCGTGTCGATCCCCTGGGAGGCGAGGTCGCCGAGGTACGCCGCCGCCGCGGCGCGCGCCACGTCATTATCCACCCATCCCTCCTCGGCCAGGGGCACGAACAGCGGGCAGGCCCGGGCGACCACGCGGGCGTCGGCCAGATGGAAGGCGATGGCGCGCGCGTAGGCGCCGCTCTTCACCGTGGCGGCGGTGCCGATGACGCCGATCGCCCGGGTGCGCGTGACGCGGCAGGCCGCCTCCGCCCCCGGGCCGATCACGCCGACGACCGGCAGACGCACCTCGCGCTCCAGGGCCGGCAGGGCGACCGCCGACATGGTGTTGCAGGCGATGACCAGGGCCTTGATGCCGCGCCGCTGCAGGAACCGCGCCCCCTCGAGGGCGTAGCGGATGACCGTCTCGTCCGACTTGGTGCCGTAAGGGACGCGCGCCGTGTCGCCGAGATAGATCAGCGTCTCGGCGGCCGGCAGCGCCTCGCGCAGCGCCTGGAAGACGGTCAGGCCTCCGATGCCCGAGTCGAAGACGCCGATGCCCACGGGGTCCCTGTGCGGATGACGGCTCAGCGGGCGGCCTTGCGGTCCATGTCGACGATCGACAGGTCCTTCTGGTAGTCGCGCCGCAGGTCGAGGTGGTTCTTGAGCGTGTCCCGCTCCTCGCCGTTCACCAGGAAGTGGACCCGCTTGATCTCCGGCAGGTTGTAGATCAGCGAGTCGACGAACGAGTAGATGGTGGCGATCTCGCCGTCGCTGCCGCCGGGATGGAGATCGGAGACCTCGCTGCTCAGATCGACGTAGGCGGTCCCGGCCCGATCGAGGTACAGACCGCGCAGCCGCGCCTGGGAGGGAACGGTCGGGAGCAGACCGTTCTCCTGCGGCCCGTTGATCACCTCGACCACGATCTGCTTCGCCTGGTCGGCGATCGAGGTCGTCAGGAAGATCTTGCGGCGCTCGGGCCCGAGGGACTCGCTGTCGGCCTCCTGGAAGAAGAGCAGCACCTCGCGGCGGTTCTGCTCGGAGGTGAACGACGGTCCGGCGCTCGCCTCCGGTGACGCGGCCGCGGCCGGTCCGGGGGACGCCTGGGCCGCGGGACCCGCGCCCTCGGCGGGCGGGGTCCCTGGTTCGGGCATCCCGGCCGGAGCGCCGGTCTCCTCGGGGGGCGCGGCTCCACCGGCGACCGCCGGGGCGGCGCCGCCGCGTCCCGTCCGCATCACCAGCGCTGCGGCGAGCAGCGCCACGCACACCGCGGCGACCGCGCCGAGAACGATCGTCTCCCGCTTCACCGGGCGTGCGCCTGGACGTATTTCTCGTGGAAGCGCTTGATGCTGTCGAAGATCGCCCCGGAGACCTTGTCCTTGAAGGCCGGATCCCGCAGACGCTTCTCTTCCTCGGGGTTGGTGATGAAGGCGACCTCGATCAGGATGGCCGGCATGGTCGCGCCCATCAGCACCCGGAACGGCGCCTGCTTGATGCCGCGATTGGCGATGTCGAGCGCGTCGTTCAGGTTCTCCTGCACGATCTCCGCCAGGGTGCTCGATTCCTTCATGAACGCCGATTGTGCCAGATCCCACAGGATCATCTCGAGGTTGCCGTTCTTCTGGACCCCCTCCTCGAGACCGAGCGTGTTGTTCTCGATCGCGGCGATGGCGCGCGACTCGGCATCGGTCGCCTGGGCGGACAGGAAATAGGTCTCGGCGCCGCGCGCGTTGCCGCGCCGCGAGGCGTTGGCGTGGATGCAGACGAACAGATCGGCGCGGTTGTGATTGGCGATGCCGGTGCGCTCGTCGAGCGCCAGGGTCCGGTCGGTGTCGCGCGTCAGGATCACCTCGGCGTCCATCTCGGACAGGATGCGCGCCTTCAGCCGACGAGCGACGTCCAGGGTGACGTCCTTCTCGGCGAGCCCGCTGGGACCGAGGGCGCCGGTGTCGTCGCCGCCGTGCCCCGGGTCGATCACCACGACGAAGGAGGGACGCTGCTTCTCCGCGGCCGGCGGGGGGCCGGCGGGGGCCGGGGCGGGCTGCGGCGCGGGCGGCGGCGCGGCCGTCCGTCCCGAGGAGCCGGGGGCCGGCTGCGCCCCGACGGACGGGGCGCTGCCCGGCCCCGGGACGGTCACCGCGATCGACGGCCCCTGCTTCTTGCGCAGATCGAGGACGATCCGGAACGGCTCGCCCATCTCGAACGAGGAGAAATTGGCGAAATCGTCGCCGATGTAGAACACCACCTCGGAAGTGCGGAACCCCTCGATGAACTTGACCTTGTCCAGGACCGCGCCGCCGTATTCCTTCTTCTTGAACGGCGGCTCGATCGATTCTTCGTTGAGCGTGAGGTACACCCGCTTCGAATCGCGCCGGACCTCGTAGACCGGCTTGCGCGTGAACTCGAGGACCACGCGCACGCCCGCCTCGTTCTCGATCGTCTTGACGGTGAAGCGCAGGGGCTGGCCCTGGGCCCGGACAGGGGAGAGCGCGCGCCCCGCGAAGAGGACCAGGGCGACCGCGACCAGTCGGATGGCCGCGGCGGCGCGGCCGGAGCGTGCGTGCGGCAAGGAAGCGGCTCCCCGCGGCCCTCGTGCGGCAGGCCGCGACAGGTTTCGGAGCGTAACACACGGATAGGGTCAACTCAAGGATGACCGGCGAATGTCCGGCGGTGGTACTCTCTCGCCACCGCAATGCGATACCTGGCGCTGGGCGACTCGTACACGGTGGGCGAGCAGGTCGCCAGCGAGGAGAGCTGGCCCGTCGTTCTCGCGGGACACCTGCGGCAACGCGGCCTGCCGGTCGCAGGGCCTCAGATCATCGCCCGCACCGGCTGGACGACCGCCGAGCTGGCGGCGGCCGTCGAGACCGCCGCACCCGCCGGACCGTTCGATCTGGTCTCGCTTCTCGTCGGAGTGAACGACCAGTATCGCGGCGGACATCCCCTCGAGTACCGGAGAGAGTTCGGCGCGCTGCTGCAGCGCGCCATACGGCTCGCCGGCGGTGAGCCGGGGCGCGTCATCGTCCTGTCGATCCCGGACTGGGGGGCGACCCCGTTCGCGGCGGGACGGGACCGGGCGCAGATCGCCGCCGAAATCGAGGCGTTCAACGCCGTCAACCGCGACGAGGCGAGCCGGGCGGGGGCGCGCTATGTCGATGTGACGACCGGCTCCCCGAAGGTGGAGCGACGGGGATCGGAGGACTGTCTCGCGGCCGACGGTCTGCACCCATCGGGACGGATGTACGGCGCGTGGGCCCGGCTCGTTCTGCCGCAGGCGCTGGCCGCTCTCGGCCGGACGTCACCGTAAAGGCGTCGGCCCCGTCCGCTCTCCTACAGCAGATCTCCGCCGCCGAAGTGGCGCGAATGCCAGAGCTGCAGCATCAGGAGGTTCCACAGCAGGCGGCCGTTGTCGCGCCGGCGCTCCATGTGCTGGCGCAGCAGGGCGGTGACCGTGTCCGGGCGCAAGAGACCGCCGGCGCGGACGCGGTCGGGGTGCAGGGCGCGCTGCATCAAGGGAGCGAGACCCCGGTGCATGAAGCGGGCGAGCGGGATGTTGAAGCCGCGCTTCTTGCGGCCGATGATCTCGGGGGTCAGCCGGTCGCGCATCGCCTTCTTGAGAATGTGCTTCGAGGTGAAGCGGCGGAGTTTCATCCGGGCCGGCAGCGCCGCGACGTACTCCACCAGCGGGTGGTGCAGGAACGGCGCGCGCACCTCGAGGGAGGTCGCCATCGAGGCGCGGTCCACCTTCGTCAAGAGATCGTCCTGCAGGAACATCAGGAAATCGGTCGCGAGCAGCGCGTCGAGCGGGTGGCGGGTCGGCAGGGTCTCGACGATGGCGCGCGCCTCCTGCAGGGGGTCGTTGGGCCGCCCCGGGGACGCGGCGAGCGCCGCGAGCACCTCGGGTGACAGCAGATCCGCCTGCTGGTCCGGCGAGAACGCGCCGAACCAGACCTGGTGCCGCACCGCCTGCGGCAGGTCGGCGGCGGCGACGAATTTCTTCAGGAGATACTCGGTGCCGACGTTGTTGAAGGCGGGCGGGATCGCTTCGACCGCGCGCCGCGCCAGACGACGCAGCGGCCCCGGCAGGCGGCTGTAGAAGCGCGCCAGGCGATCCCCGATATAGGTCGGGTACCCGGCGAACAACTCGTCTCCGCCCTCGCCGCCGAGCGCCACCTTGACGTGCTGGCGGGCGAAGCACGACAGAAGATGGGTCGGGACGATCGACGCGTCGGCCAGCGGCTCGTCGAGCACCCGCGCCATCGTCAGGAGCGCCTCGAGCATCTCCGGCTCGCCCGCGATCATCTCGTGATGGTCGGTGCCGAAATGCGCCGCGGCGCGGCGCGCGTATCCGGCCTCGTTGAAATCGGGGTCGTCGAAGCCGACCGTGAACGTCGGCACGGCCTTTCCGGACGCCTCGACCGCCAGCGCCGCGATCGAGCTCGAGTCGACGCCGCCGCTGAAGAAGACGCCGACCGGCACGTCGGCCCGCAGCCGCAGCCGTACCGCCTCCTGCAGGAGACGCCGCACCTCGCCCGCCGCCTCGTCCTCGCTCGGCTCGCGTCCCGTGGTCGCGCCCGGGAAGAAACGCCGCAGGTCCCAGTACGGCTCGATCCGCAGACGGCCGCGCTCGGCGATCAACAGATGACCGGCCGGCAGCTTGCGCACCCCGGCGAACGGAGTGTGCGGCGCCGGGAAGTAGCCGTACAGCAGGTACCGTGTCAGGGCGCGCAGATCGGGCTGCGGGCTGACGCGCGGGTGGGCCAGGAGCGCCTTGATCTCCGAGGCGAACATGACCTCGCCGTCCTGCTCGAGGTAGTAGAGCGGTTTCTCGCCGGCGCGGTCGCGCCCGAGGACCAGCCGGTTGTCGCGCGCGTCGAACACGGCGAAGGCGAACATGCCGTTCAGGTGGTCGACGAACCGGAGCCCGTACTCTTCGTACAGGTGGGGGATGACCTCCGTGTCGCAGCGCGTCTCGAAGCGGTGGCCGCGCGCCACCAGGTCGCGACGCAGCTCGGGGTCGTTGTAGATCTCGCCGTTGCAGATGACCCGGAAGCGATCGGCCTCGTCGGCGTAGGCGCGCGCGCCCGCTCCCAGATCGAGGATGCTCAGCCGCCGGAAGCCGAAGGTGAGGTGGGCCACCCGCCCGGCGCCGACCTCCACGACGCAGGCGCCGTCCGGGCCGCGGTGCGCCATGGTGTCGGCCATGGTGGCGACCAGCCCCGGGTCGGGCCGGCCGTGACCGCGCAGATCGGCGATACCAACGATGCCGCACATGTCCGATTCAGAACCTCCCGGGGCGCCTGGCGTTCCGGCTGGTCGACTGATCCGCCGCCCCGTCGCGTCGGTGGGACCGATAGGATAGCACGGCCGTGGCCGGGTTCGGCCGGAATCTCGCCGTCTTCCGAGGCGACGGCCGGCGCCGCGGCCCTGGCGAAGACGCCGACCCCCAGATCCTCGAACAGCGGCTCGGGTCCCAGCGCGGGGCCCGCCTCGGCGCGCAACAGGTCGTACATGCGCAGCGGCGCCAGCACGAAGACGGCCGGCGACGGGGCGGCGAGCACGCGACGCAGCTGCTCGCCGGAGAGCATCGGGAACGACGGATCGCGCCGGAGATCGTCGAGATGCTGCTTGATGTACCAGCTCGAGAAGGGCGTGCCGGTCGTGAACAGGTGGATCGGCCGTCGCAGATAGAAGTTCAGGCCCGGGCGGTACTGCTCGTAACAGACGACCATGTCGCCCGGCCGCAGGCGTCCCGCCAGGAACCGGCTCACCGGCCGCGACGAGCGCGCCACGTCGAGATAGGCGCTGGTCGCGTGGGCCAGCGGCACCACGACGGCGATCGACAGCGCCGCGGACGCGAAGGCGGCGACCGGACGCCGCATCGATCGCGTCGCCAAAAGAAGCGCGCACGCCGCGCCCAGACCGGTGGCGGTCAGCGCGAACAGGCCCCGGTGTGCCAGCAGGACGTCATACTTCCCTTCGGAGAAGCCGAGCGCCAGGCCGGCGGGGCCCGCGAGCACGGCCGCCAGGGCTCCCGCCCCGCACAGCGCCGCGACCCAGACGGCGCCGGTGGTGAGCGCGCGGGGGGGATCCTCGCCCCGGCGCGCGAACGCCGCGGCCCAGAGTCGGCCGCTCAGGATCGCGAGCGGCACGGCGCAGGGCAGCATGTAGGAGGGACGCTTCGACGCGACGCAGGAGAAGAACAGAAGCAGCACGCCGAGCCAGCAGCCGGAGAACGCCACCGCCAGCCGCCCCGTGTCGGCCTGGTCCGCCAGCCGCGCCCAGGCGCCGCGCCAGGCCGGCACGCCGTCTCCGCCGGCGCGGGACCACAGGACGCGGGCGCGGCGCAGGGCCGCCGCCGAGGCATAGACGATCCACGGGAACATCCCGGGCAGCACCACCTTGACGTAGAAATAGAAAGGACGGGCCGTCTCGAATCGGTTCGACGTCATGCGCTGCAGGTTCTCGCCGATGACCGCATAGTGCAGGTAGCCGGGATGCCGGGTCTCGACGAGGATCAGCCAGGGCGTGATGATCAGAAGGTAGATGACGCTCCCGGTCGCGAAGCGCAGCCGCCCAAGGAGCGCCGGACGTCTGCGCGCCATGGCCCACACGACCGCCACCAGGAGCGGAGCGACCAGCGCGACCGGGCCCTTGGTGATCGTCCCGAGACCGGCGGCGGCGAAGAAGAGCGCCGCCGGCAGCCGGCCGTCCGCTCCCGCCGGCCCGCCTCCCTCCATCGCCTCGAACGCGGCCAGCACGCTGATCGTCATGCAGAAGGTCAGCATCATGTCGAAGATGACGATCCGCGCGAACAGGATGTAGAGCGGCGAGAGGGTCAGCGTGGCGGCGGCGAGCCACGCGGCGGTCTCGCCGATACGCCGCCGCGCGAACCAGAAGACCAGGACGACGCCGGCGACGGCGAACAGGGCCGAGGGCGCGCGCGCCGCGAGCTCGTTCACCCCCAGCAGCCGGTAGGAGAGCGCCACGGTCCAGAAAAAGGCGGGCGGCTTGTCCAGGTAGGCGATACCGTCCAGATGCGGCGTGACCCAGTCCCCGGTCTCCAGGATTTCACGCGCCGCCTCGGCGTTGCGTCCCTCGTCCGGGTCGCCAAGACCGGAGCGTCCCAGACGGTAAAAGAAGAACGGCGCGCAGGCGAGCGCCAGGAAAGCGATCGCCAGCAGGGCGTTGCGTCGGCCGGAACGGGGATAGGGGTCGGAATATTCGCTCGGAGTCATCGTGGCCGCCGAAGGATAGGCAGTCGGCCCCATGGCGTCAACTGTTCGCTGTTACGACCACGAAATTCCGTGCCGCCATCCGTTGCCGGCATCGGACTTTTGTCGTATATACCGGTCGGTTCACTCTGCTCATCTCTAGAACTTTCAGGAGGACGACATGCGCCGCTCATGCCTGCTGTGGACCACCACCTTCGTGATCACCACATTCGTCCTCGCCAGCGCGCCGGCCCATGATGGCCCGGTTGGACCGGCCGGGTCGTCGGGCGACTGGATGAGGCGGGTGCAGCAGAGTGTCTCCGCGGCGGAGTATCGCTTCAGTCCGGCGCCGGACGGCGGCTTCCTGGCTCCGAACCGGGCGCACGGGCTTCGTATCAAGGCGGACGCGCGTGGCGTGCAAGTCACTCCGCGGGCGGAGGATCGGCCCACCTGGGCGCTCGACCTGCATCTTCAGGCGGTCGGTCGACAGGGGGCGATGGTCGCGGCCGATGCCCCTTCGGTCCGCTCCGACGGCAACCGGGTCGAGGTGCGGCGGGAGGTTCTCGGGCTGACCGAGTGGTACGTCAACGACCGGAACGGCCTCGAGCAGGGCTTCACGATAGACGCCCGGCCCGCGGGAGGCGGGAAGGAGTCGCCCCTCGTGCTCCAGGTCGGCTATGACGGCGCGGTCACGGCGCGTCAGGATGGCGCCGGCGCGGTCCTGTTCGCGACCGGCGACGATCGACCCGTCGTGCGCTACGCCGGGCTCACGGTTTCGGATGCGGCGCAGCGCCCGGTTGACGCGGCGCTCGAGCTGGTCCCGGGAGCCGTGCGGCTCGTCGTCCAGGATGCCGGTCATCCCTATCCCCTGATCGTCGACCCGACCATGGTCACCCCGTCCTGGGTGGCCCTCGGTGACCAGTACAACGAGAACTTCGGGATCTCGGTGGCGGGCACGGGTGACGTGAACGGTGACGGATTTGCCGACCTGATCATCGGCGCCCCGCAGTTCGACAACGGCTTCGTCTTCGACCAGGGCCGGGCCTTCGTCTTCCTCGGTTCCGCCGCGGGACCGTCCTCCACGCCGGCCTGGACGGCCGACGGAGGGCAGGCGGGCGCCTGGTTCGGCTACTCGGTGGCTTCGGCCGGTGACGTGAACCGCGACGGCTATGCGGACGTCATCATCGGGGCCAGGCTTTTCGACAACGGTCAGACCGACGAGGGACGGGCGTTCGTCTACCTCGGGTCGGCCTCGGGTCTCGGCCTGACGCCGGCATGGACCGCCGAGATCGACCAGGCCAGCGCCATGTTCGGGTCGTCGGTCGCCTCGGCGGGCGATGTCAACGGCGACGGCTACTCCGACGTGATCGTCGGCGCCCCGGGCTTCGATTCCACCGTGAACGTCGACGAGGGGCGGGCGTTCGTCTACCTCGGGTCGGCCACCGGTCTGTCGACGGCGCCGTACTGGAGCGCCGGGAGCAACCTGTTCTCCTCGGCCTACGGCGCCTCGGTGGCGGCGGCCGGGGACGTGAACGGGGACGGCTTCGGCGACATCATCGTCGGCGCCCCGCTTTTCGACAACGCCGGCTTCCCCGACGAGGGGCGCGTCTTCGTCTACGCCGGCCCTCTGTTCGACCCGCACTCGCCCGGAACGACGAACCCGATCTGGACGGCCGACAGCAACAAGACCCAGGCGAAGCTCGGTTATTCCGTGGCCGGAGCGGGCGACGTCAACGGGGACGGTTTCGCGGATGTGCTGGTCGGGGCTCCGGGCTGGGGCTCGGGGCAGGTCATGGCCTACTACGGCTCGTCGACCGGACCGAGCGTGGCTCCGAGCTTCACCGCGAAAATCAACAAGAACCCGGCCGAGTTCGGGAGCTCCGTGGCCGGCATCGGTGACATCAACGGCGACGGCATCTCCGACATCGCTATCGGCGCGCCGCGCGTCGATTCCATGACGGCGAGCGCTGTCGGCACTGTTCGCGTCTACTACGGCGGCCGGATGGGGCTGGCCAACTCGCCGGCCTTCAGCATCGCGGAGAGCCAGGCCAACGCCCTGTTCGGCGGCTCGGTCGCCGCGGCGGGCGACGTCAACAAGGACGGCGTCGCCGATTTCATCGTCGGCGCCGTCGGTCTCGACAACGCGCCGGCGGGGGCCCCGATCGCCGGTGGAGCCGAGCTGTTCCTGGGATTCCGCACGCGCAAGACGATGCTCTCGCCGATGCTCCACGGGATCCGCTTCCCCGACTAGGCGCAGCCGGGCGACGTCTGTCGCTTCGAATGCCCCCGCGTGAGGCGCGGCGGCCTGCGCCCGCAGGGCACGGGTCCGGTGTCGCTTCGCGACACCTCCCCTCGGCTCGCCTCGCGCCCTACCCACCACGCTGTGAAGCGCGCGGTGGGGCCCCGGTCGCGAGGTCTCGCACGGCCCGGCGGGCGCAGGCCGCCGCGCCTCACTCTCAGTCATTCCACCGCCGTCACACCCACCGCGCCTTGCCGATAGACACATGCCATCGTGGCCTGACGGCCGCAGTCTTTTGCGTCTTGGCGGGCGTGCGAAGCGACCAAGGTGCGGGGGAGCGCGCCCCGCGCCGCCGCAGGGCCCGCTCCCCCCGGGGCTCGGACGATCCGAGTGGGCAGTCAGGGACGAGAAGGCGGACCGTCGTCAGTGGGGCGGCGCCAGCGCAGGGACAGGCGCCGGTAAGCCAGGACGAGGGCGAGCGACACGGCAAAACCGGCGAGCACCCAGATCTCGGCCCGCTTCACCCGGCCGATGAGGAGCTCGGCGCTGCTGCTCAGGGAGAAACCGAGACCCCCGAGGATCACGGCCCAGAGCGCGCAGCCGGCCGCGTCGATCAGGGCGAAGCGCCAGAACGGAAGACCGCGCACGCCCCAGAACAGCATCGACGCCACGCGCGTCCCGTAGACGAAGCGCGCCAGGCCGATCTGCAGCTCGCCGACACGACCGGTGAAACGCTCGATGGCCGGCCCCGCCTTGCGATACAGGGCGCTGGTCCGGAGGATTCCGGAGTGCCGTCGGCCGAGGGCGAAGAAAACGGTGTCACCCGCGAATCCGCCCAGGGCCCCCAGAGCGATCGCCGAGGGGAGACGGAACAGGCCGACGTGGGCCGTCACACCGGCCAGGATCATCGTCACGTCTCCCTCGACGGCGGCGCCGAGGAACACCACGGCCAGCCCGTAGCGGACGATCAGGTCTTCCATGGGGTCCTTCCTGCGCGCCATGATATCATCCGCGACTTCGACCCCCTGCTGAACGAGTGAACGCAACCTCAACATGAGGCGTCCGACGATGATCCGTGTGCGGCGCGCAGTTCCAGGTCTTTTCCTTCTGTTCCTCCTGGCGTCTCCACCGGTCCCCGGCGCGGCCGAGGACAAGCCTTCCGACAAGAAGACCGACGCGAAGAAGCCGGCGAAGCTCGACGTCAACGCCGTCCCCGAGAACGCCCGCAAGGTGGAATTCACCACCGACGAGGGGACCTGGATGGACGTCGACATCTCACCGGACGGCAGGACGATCCTCTTCGATCTCCTGGGCGACATCTACCGGATCGGCGTCGCGGGCGGGAAAGCGACGCGAATCACATCGGGTCCGGCCTGGGATTACGCGCCGCGCTACTCGCCCGACGGCCAATCGATCGTCTTCTGCAGCGACCGCGGCGGGAACATGAACCTGTGGCTGATGGCCGCCGACGGCTCGTCGCCCCGGGCCCTGACCGAGGAGAAGGACGCGACCCTCTCGTCGCCCTCCTGGACGCCGGACGGCCTGTACGTGCTGGCGCGCAAGGAGGAGACGTCCAAGGCGGGCATCCCGCCGGTGGAGATCTGGATGTACCACCGCGACGGCGGGACCGGTGTCAAGGTGATCTCGAAAGACAAGCTGGACACGTCGGCCGGCCCGGTCGCGAGCCCCGACGGCCGGTACGTCTACCTGACCGGTCGCAAGGCGGACTTCTCCTACACGCCGGACATGTCGAACGGGCTGTGGAACGTGTATCGCCTCGATCGGATGACCGGCGATCTGATCCGGCTGACCACGGCGCCGGACGGCGGTCTGCGCCCGACGCTGTCCGCCGACGGCAAGCGTCTGATCTACGCGCGCCGCTCGGACGCCCATGACCTGCTGTACCTGCGCGATCTGGCGACCGGCGCGGAGCGGGTCCTGTCGCGCGATCTGCCGCGGGACGACCAGGAGGGATTCGCCCAGATGGACGTGCTCCCCGCCTCGACGTTCACGCCGGACGGCGCGTCCTATCTCTACTGGAGCGGCGGCAAGATCCACCGTCTCGAGATCGCCACCGGCGCCGACAGCATCGTGCCGTTCACGGCCGACGTGTCGCTCGACCTGCGTCCGCTTCTGCGCGCGGAGGAGCCGGTCGGCGGACCCGATCTGACCGTCCGGCTGCTGCGCTGGCCGACCCTGTCGCCGGACGGACGGCTCCTGGCGTTCGACGCGCTCGGGAAGATCTGGGTCTGCGATCTCGACCCCGCCGGCAAGGCCGGCGCGCCGCGACGCCTGACCCGGGACACGGTGCGCGAGTACGCCCCCGAATTCTCGCCCGATGGACGGTTCATCGCGTACGTCACCTGGTCGGACACCGGAATGGGTCATGTCTTCAAGATCAAGTCGAGCGGCGGCACTCCGGTCCGCCTGACCCGGACGTCCGGTCACTACGTCAATCCCGCCTGGTCGCCGAAGGGCGATCGCATCGCCGTGGTGGCGGGCAGCGGCGCCGAGCTGCGCGGCCAGCAGCCCGAATACGACCCGTACTACGAGATCCGCTGGCTGCCCTCCGAGCCGCCGGCCGGCGGCGCCGAGCCGGTCGCGGTCACCGCGGTGAGCCCTGGAGAGACGCTGCGCTTCCACCCGGTCCCCGCCTGGAGCCCGGACGGCGGGCGCCTGTTCTTCGAGGAGGAGGTCCCGCCCTCCGAGCCGGGCGGCGACAAGAAGGTCGATCTCGTGTCGGTCCGCCTCGACGGCACCGACAAGCAGGACCACCTGCGTTTCGTTCAGGCCGAGGACGCGGTGCCGTCGCCCGACGGCGCCTGGGTGGCCTACGTCAGCCAGGACGATGTCCATGTCGCGGCGCTGCCGCGCGCCGGGAAGGAGCCGGTCGAGATCGGCGGCGAGAAATCCGCGGTGCCGGTCTACCGCCTCAGCACCGAGGGGGGCGGCTACGTCGGGTGGGCCGGCGGCGGCTCCACCATCGTCTGGGGGATGGGGGGCACCATCTACCGCCAGCGGCTCGACAAGGTCCGCGAGGCGATCCTGAAGAAAGCGAGCGCGGCGAAGGACGGCGCGGGAGACGAGAAGGCCGCCGAGCCCGAGATGCCGAAGCCCGAGGCGATCCCGATCACCCTGACGGTCAAGAAGCCGCGCCCGAAAGGATCG
>Ga0070697_100001596_pt1 | contig 17290 bp, 17 predicted proteins | sample KBSK1501metaG_FD_65475 | JGI IMG/M metagenome (GOLD analysis project Ga0070697, IMG submission 65475) | Corn, switchgrass and miscanthus rhizosphere microbial communities from Kellogg Biological Station, Michigan, USA - KBS K1-50-1 metaG | ecosystem: Host-associated > Plants > Roots >...
AACATTTCTTTCGACGGCAAATCCTTCGGGTAAAACCGTCGAACCCAGTGGCGGTAGTGCCAGCCGGAAGTTCCGATGCGGATTTCGCAAGCCATACAACTTGAGAGTGCCGATGCGGGGAACACAGTTGCATGCTGTGAGCTCCTGCTGCTTGAAGTGGCAACCCTGCCTCCGCAGTGCTGCTCCAACCAAGAGCAAACAATTAATTGAATAGGGGAGAGATCTGTGAGGAGACGAGCTAAGTTTTGGAATGGATTTGCCGCGGGCGCAGGTTCTGCCGCAGCAGCAGTGCTGGCGTGGAACGCGCTCTCCACAAGGCGCAACAGCCGGGTGCTGCGACTGGAGCGCAGCCTGCAAATCGGTAGGCCGGTGGCGGAAGTCTTCGATGCGTGGACGAATCTCGAGCAGCTACCCGCGTTTTCGGACATGATTCGCCAAGTGGAGTCCGATGGCAGGCGCTCGCACTGGGTGGTCGCGATTGATGGCAAGGATTTTGAGTGGGAGGCGGAGCAGGTACAGTTCATCCCCGGACAGGCCATCGGCTGGAAATCGGTGCGCGGGCCCAAGCACACTGGCAGAGTCAGCTTTGCGCCGGTGGGCGACGACACCCTGCTGCACGTGACCATGAACTATGCCCCGCCGCTTGGGATTTTTTCGCGGGCGATCTCGCCATTGTCGGAGCACCTGGAGGACTACATTGACCAGGCACTCCGCGACTTTAAGTCAGCGGTGGAAGAAGAACCTCGGGCGCAGGACCGACCAGCGGAAGTGCGTGCTACCGGAACGCTGGGGCCAGCTGGAACTGGCGTGCCGCAAACACAAGCCACGCGCTTCGGCGGTGTGGAACAAGCTGTGGAGTATACCCGGCCTACGCAGCCGTCACCGTTTTCGCAGCCGGATGCAAAGCGGTAGCGCCCGAGTGGGATCCGCTACTTCGACTCTGCGGCCTCATCGCCCACCATTTCGTCGGGCGACGATTTGAAGGTGACTTCGCGCCGGCGTGCTGAGAATTTCTTAGCTGCGTCGCTGGTGTACTCCGTTAAGTCTCCGGTGATGCGGTAGTAGTCTTCCTGGGCGCGAGTCTTTCCTTCCCCTCGCTCGACGCGGCCGGTGAAGGCGTAGTACACGCCGTGCACCGTCTTGGTGGTGAACTCCAGCTGGCTGTGGTTCAGCGCAGCGTTTTCGAAGAAGTGGGTCAGCATAACGCCCCCATCGCTTGGCCCAGAGCCAAAACGCTGGATGTCACCGATTATCCGGCCCTCTTGGATATTGAGTTCAAGCAGTTCGCCCTCGCGCAGGAATGAGTAAATACCGGAAACCTGCTGAAGGGGAACCGGTTCTGCGACCTCTGATTTCTTTGGCTTGCGGTCTGCGGCAGCCAGGACCGCCACGGCGAGAAGCGCGAGAAGAAGCATCGGATTGGCAGGCCGCGTGGGCATAAAATCGGGGCTTAAGTCGTCGGTTACAGCTGCATTAACCGTTAAACCAGCATGGCATAACCTTCTGGGTCGCGTGTAGTTACCAAGGTATAATCAGCCTGCCCCCGGTCTCAGCACCATCAAAACCGCCATGCCATCAGTTATTGACAAGGTGCGTCCCGCTGAAGCGATTCGGTACCAGCGCAGCCGGACGCCTGTGTTCCTGGTGCAATTGGAGCCGGCGCCGAGGGTTTTCTTTCGCAACCTAAAAGACCTGTTTCGCAAGCAACGGCCGCTGGTCCTCAGCACGCCTCCCGGTCGATTCTGGAATGATGTTTTTGTCCCGCAGGCGGCGCCGCGTAAGGGATTCGCCTTCTCTGCGATTTATCATGCAGGTTTTGTTTCGATCATTTATCTCACGCCTTTTTTTGCGCTGCTATCGCAGCAACCGGTCGCCGTCTCGCGCCAGCACACCACGCTCACTTACTACAACGTTTCGGAGTACCTGCCCCCCATCAAGCCGCTGCGGAAACCAGCTGTCGCTAAAAGCACGCGTCCACCTGACCCGGCGTACGCCGCCCAGCCCATCATTTCGGTCCCTCAGAAGCTCGATAACCTGGAACAAACCATTGTGGACCCAAGCAGCGTAAAGCTGAACCAGCATGTACGCCTGCCCAATCTGATGGCCTCAACGCCTGTGCCCGCGCCCCCGGTTGCCGCGGTTCAGCGCTCCACCGCCGCGCTTACCTTGCCAACGCTCGCTCCTCAAGTAGTTCAGCCGGCGCCCGAGGCAGCAGCACGCAAGCTCTCGCAACTGAACCTTCCAGCCATGCCACAGCCGGCGCTCATCGAGCCGGCGCCCCAGCCCGATTCGATGCAGCGGCATCTGGGAGATATCAACCTGACGCGAGTGGATCCTAACGTTCAAGCTCCCAAGATGCCGGTGCCCGAGCAGCGCGCAGCAACCTCAAATCCTGAAAACATTCCTAACGCAAGGCAAGAAGAGGTTGCTCCGCCAGCACTGCCTGCCGGATCCGGAGGAAATGATCAGAAGGCTGTGGGTCAAGTGCTGGCGCTGGGGATAAGACCGGACTCGGCCGATGGACCGATCACGCTTCCTGGCGGAAATCGCAGCGGAGAATTTGAGGCGACGCCAGAAGGACGTCCCGAAGGCTCTGGCGCTCCATCCACTCTCGTCGCCAGCAATAGCCGGCCAAACAAGAGCGATGACATTCATGGGCTATACGTGGATGGCCACGGGGTCAGCGGTAATCCCGGCGTTGTTGTGGCAAAGCCGCCGGCCATTGATCCTGCCCGGCAGCGGCTGCTGGCTTCGCTTGCCACGCCCAGCGTCTCCGAACTAGCCAGGCGGACTCGCCCTGAAGGAGTCGCTGACCCCCAGAGGATCGAAGACGAGGTTTTCGCCGGCAAGCGCTTTTATTCGCTCACCTTGAACATGCCGAATCTCACCTCCGCAAGCGGTAGCTGGGTGGTGCGTTTTGCTGAACTGAATCCCACGCCAGTCCGGGGAGATTTGACGGCCCCTGTGGCCACGGCCAAGGTCGACCCCGCTTATCCCGCCGACCTGATGCGGGACGGAGTGGAGGGCACTGTGGTTCTTTACGCCGTTATCCATACCGATGGCACGGTAAGTGAGGTGCGGATACTGCGAGGGTTCGATTCCCGGCTGGACGAAAACGCACGCCTAGCTCTCTCCCGCTGGCACTTTCGTCCTGCCACCAAGAACGGCGCCGCGGTGGACCTCGAAGCCGTTGTCCAGATTCCGTTCCGGATCAGAAAAATCTACTAATTGCTCTTGCGGGCCCGCCGTATGTCGGGCACGCGCTGCGGCTGCTTGCGGGAACCGGCTCGCGAAAGAGCTGCGACCTCGCCAAGCGTGAGTGGACGCGACTGGCCGGGCTCCATATCGAGTTTGAGTGGCCCGTAGGCGACACGCTTAATCTTCTCGACATGGTGACCGATCTTTTCGAACATGCGGTGGATCTGGCGGTTGCGGCCCTCGGTGAGCGTGACCTCATACCAGGGATTGGGAGCGTCGCGAAGCAGATTGATTCTTGCAGGGGCCGTCTTCACGGCTCGCGCCTTTGGACGATCTTCCGGCAGAGTAACTCCGGCGCGCAGCTTGGCGATATCCGGCGCTGGGGGCCGTCCACTCACCTTGACGTGGTAAACCTTGGGAACGTGCGATGCGGCACGCGTGAGCTTGTTCGCGAGTTCGCCGTCGTTGGTTAGGAGTAACAGGCCTTCCGACGCCCAGTCGAGCCTTCCCACCGGATAGACTCGGGTATTCAACCCCGCTACCAGGCTCATCACGGTTGGCCGCCCCTCCGGATCAGAGACGCTGGTGATGTAGCCCTTAGGCTTGTTCAGCATCAAGTAAATTTTGTGCGGGCTCGAGGTGATGAGCTTGCCATCAACACGGATGTGGTCGCGCTCAGGATCAGCTTTGCTGCCCAGTTCGGTGACCACCGTCCCGTTCACCGCCACGCGGCCCGACGTAATGAGTTCTTCGGCTTTCCGGCGAGAGGTGATGCCGGCGGTGGCAATTATTTTTTGCAGGCGTTGTTGCAAGGGAAGTACCTAGTACCTAGTGCTCAGTACCCAGTCAACGCGTAAGTTTCACCGGATACCGAGCGCATAAGCGGAAATTGACGTTCCAGCACGAAAGATTCTGAACTTTCAGACAGACTACCGGGCACCGGGTACTGATTCACCGTTCTTCACTGGGTACTGAGTACTGCGTACTTAGTACTGGTTCAGAATACTGGCCCTCAGAAGAATTCTCCACAATTTGATGCGGCTCACCGGTAGCATCGGGCACTGCCGGTGATTCAAACAGTCCAGCCTGGGGAATATCGCTAATCAGCTTCTCGAATTCTTCCATGCTGGGCAGTTCGCTTACGTCATTCAGGCCAAAGCGGAGCAAGAAATCTTTGGTCGTGCGGTAAAGAATAGGGCGGCCGACAACAGCTTTACGTCCGGCAGTGGTGATGAGCTTGCGATCGAGCAGCGTAGCCAGAACACCGCTGCAGTCCACGCCGCGAATTTCACTGATCTCCGGTCCCGTAACCGGCTGCCGGTAAGCAATCACGGCCAGTGTTTCCAGAGCCGGCAACGACAGGCGTATCGGCGGTTTCAAGCTGCGGGCAAAAGCCCGCACGATGTCGTGGTGCTCGGGCCGCGTGGCCATGCGATAGCCGTTGGCAACGCGGCGAATCTCCATGCCACGCTGCGCGCTCTCGTATTCGGCGGCGAGCTCATCCAGCGCGGTTTGCACTTCGCGGGTTGGAAGTTCCTGGCCCGGGAGCGAGCTTCTGAGGGCAATGGCAATTTGTTCAATGCCCACCGGTTCCTCGGCGGCGTAGATAATGGCTTCGATTTGAGCTTTAAGCGACATTAGCTGTTTGTGTGGTCCACGGGAAGTCTAGAATTTATCTCCAGTCATCACGCACGGCAAGGCTGTTTTCGCCGAACACGGCGTCGAACATAGCATGTTTCTTGATCAGGATGTCTCCGAAAACGCGGTCCTGCCGCAACAGAATCGCCTGCAATCGCACCAGTTCGAGCAGCGCCAGAAAGGCGCACACCAGTGCGCGCTGCGATTGCGTGTGCTGCAGCATTTGCCGCAGCCGTATGGGGCGGTCCTCAACCAGCAACCGCCGTCGCAAGTAGTCAATCATCTGGCCGACAGTGACAGTTTCTTCATTCACCTGCAGCAGCGGCCGCGATTTAGCGCGCTCTAATATCTGCTGGAACGTCCGCACCAGGTCCACTACGTCGGCCGCGAGCTCAGGCTCGGTGCCTTCCGCGTCTTTGAACTCCTTGAGCGCAGGATTGGACCAGACCGCCTCTTCTATCTGTTGCTTTTGCAAAAGCATCTGCGCCGCGTTCTTGAACTTTTCGTGCTCCAGCAGGCGCTGCACCAGTTCTTCACGCGGGTCGCCCTGCTCTTCGGGCGGCGCGTCGGGATCGCGCGGCAGCAACATCTTCGATTTAATGTGGATGAGCAATGAGGCCATGTAGATGAATTCGGCCGCTACATCGACATCGAATTGCTTGATACGCTCCACGTAGGCGAGAAACTGCCCGGTGATCTTGGCGATGGGAATATCGTAGATATCGATGTCTTGCTTGCGAATCAGGTCAAGCAGCAGGTCGAGAGGGCCATCGTAAATTTCGCCCAGAGTGACCGCGAAAGGGAAGTCAGTTGTTTTTTCCGGTACAAGCGCGGTGCGCACAGCTTCTGTCATCGTAGGTTAATCAGCAGCGGCATTTTGCGCCGGCGGTTCAAATTCCCGCGACATTCCCATAGAGTCACGGACCTCCTGCATGGTTCGTTCCGCGATTTTGCGGGCGCGAGCCGAACCCGCCTCAAGAATATCCCAAGCCAGCTTGGGATTTACCTCATATTTTTTTCGCCGCTCCTGCATCGGAGCCAGGGTCTCGAGCAGACCATCGGCAGCCCAGCCCTTGCACTCGATGCATCCAATGCCTGCGGTAGTGCAGCCTACCTCGACTTTTTGAATAGTGGTGGGATCACTGAAGATCTTGTGCAGCGCAAAAACCGGGCAAACATGCGGGTTGCCGGGATCGGTGCGCCGGACTCGCGCGGGATCGGTCACCATGGTCTTCAGCTTTTGCCGCACCACCGGCTCTGGATCGCTGAGCAGGATGTAGTTGTTATATGACTTCGACATCTTGCGACCGTCGGTGCCGGGCAGTTTGGGGGAAGGGGTAAGCAGGGCCTGTGGCTCAGGAAAAACATATGTGCGCCTGCGACCCGGATAAAACTGATTGAAACGCCGGGCAATCTCTCGCGTGAGTTCAATGTGCGCGACCTGGTCTTCGCCGACGGGAACATAGTGCGCCTGGTACATCAGAATGTCAGCCGCCTGCAGCACCGGATAACCCAAAAATCCGTAAGTGGCGAGGTCCTTATCCTGGATATTCTCGCGCTGCTCCTTATAAGTAGGCACGCGCTCCAGCCAGCCCAACGGAGTGATCATCGAGAAGAGCAGATGCAGTTCTGCGTGCTGCGGCACATGCGATTGAATGAACATGGTGCAGCGTTCCGGATCGAGTCCGGCGGCCAGCCAATCAATCGCAACCTCGAGCGAGTTTTGCTTGATCTTTGAAGTGTCCGCGTAGTCGGTGGTTAGCGCGTGCCAGTCGGCAACGAAGAAATAGCACTCGTAACGATCCTGCAAGCGCAGCCAGTTATCGAGCGCGCCAACAAAATTCCCCAGGTGCAGCTTGCCGGTGGAGCGCATTCCACTGACGACTCTGGGTTTGGTTTTCGGTTCTGTCGGCTGGGGCATCACACGCTCTGAAGAATGGACCTGAACACGCCGATGATGGGATTGGTTACGGCGGCAATCACTCGCCCGCCTAACAGAAAGAGCAGAATGAAACCAAAGGTTCCGGCCATATCGTAGGCGCGCCGCATATCATCGGGCAAAAGATGCCGCAGCACGTGGCTGCCATCGAGTGGCGGCAGAGGAATCAGGTTGAACACGCCGAGCAGCACATTAATCACCATCAAGTTGTAAAGCAGCAGCGTGAGCGGCATCAGCACTGACCCGGTGTCCACGATGTAGCCGTCGCTGATCGCGCGTACTACCAGCCTTCCATCGGTCGATACGAAACCGATGGCCAGCATTAGCAGAACCGCGCCCGCCGCCACGATGAAATTGCTGACCGGCCCCGCCACTGAGGTCAGAATGTCGTCGCGGACCGGATGCTTGAAGTTGCGGGGATCTACTGGCGTCGGCTTGGCCCATCCAATCACCGGCAGGTGCGAAATGATGGCCAACAGCGGCAGCAGGACTGTTCCCAGCGGATCAATGTGCTTGATGGGATTCAGCGTTATGCGGCCCAGCATGCGCGCCGTGGGATCGCCGCAACGATTCGCCATCCAGGCGTGCGCCGACTCGTGCACACTGATCGCGAACAGAAACACCGCGATTTCCATCACGATGTTGAGGAGCTGGAAGGTCATCGAGCGCCGTAACTTGATGGTAACACGGTAACAACGGCCGTCAGCGGCCGGGGATCACTGACCAGTGTTCTTGGGCGCAATCGTTTTTACCTTGATCGTCTTAGCCGGAATCCCACCCACAATGTGGTAGCTGGGCACATCCTTGGTAGCCACTCCCATCGATCCCACGATTCCATGCTCGCCCACTTTCACCCCGCTAAGCACCGTGGCGTGATAGGTAACACGAGCCCGCGGGCCGACTTCCGTGGGCTGGTTGTTGATGATCATTCCATCGTTCAGGTCGTGCGCGTGCGAGTAGACATTGGCATAGTCTGAGATCGAGGAGCCTTCGCGAATAATCAGCTCGCCGCGATCATCCAGCAGGACGTATTTGTGAATGGTGCAGTTGTCTTCCACCGTCAGGTTATAGCCGAACGACACCTCGACCCCGTGGAAGATCTTCACGTTCTTGCCGACTTGTTTGAACACATGCCGCGCCAGCATGTAGCGCATGCGAAATCCCAGCCAGTGGTTCAGGCCGACGGGCGAGCGGTCGTACATCATCCAGAACCAAATGAGTGGCTTGCGCTCCGCATACTTCACCGGATCGGCATCGCCGTAATACTCGGGTTCAAGCGTGGCGTTCCGCGGATCGAACGAGTACACCAGCGCCTGCTCGGCAGCGGCCTGGTTGGATGACGGTGGCTGGTACGGCCGCCCCAAATACAAGCGGTGCAACCCGTCGCGGACGACCACGCTGCGGTGCTCAGGGTCGCGGTTCATGAACTCGCGGTCGAGTTCCTCAATCCAGCGTAAAAATACCTTCTCCGCCTCAGGGCGCGGACCGAGGTTGCGATATTCGTATCGAGGCATGGGAAGAAAATAGCAGCCGCACCGTACCTGTGGCTATAGGTGAGGAGATAATAGGTGCAATGGCTCCATTGCGCTGGCTGCTTTTGCTCCTGCTGGTAACGCCTCTGCCTGCCGAGCAGGGTTCGCGGGAAGAGATGAACACGTCCAGCCGCTATCCCCACGATTGCAATGGCACATCAATCTCCGACAGCGACATCGAAAACTTCCACCAGGTTGACGACGAACTGTTTCGCGGCGCGCGGCCTCAGTACCAGGAGCAGGTGTACCTCAAGCTGGCAGATCTCGGCGTGCGCACCATCATCAACCTTGAAGGCGCGGGCGAGGCAAACCGCGAAAAAGTGGTTGTGGATGGAGTGAACCAGAAGTTACGACAGAAAGGAAAGCCAACGTTCACATTCATCTCTTTTCCGATACGCAGCTTTTTGCAGACTGTGCTGTTCCGCGTATCTGACCAGAGAATCAAGGGGCTTTTTGCCGAGTTGCAGGAGGCTCCCAAACCGATGTTCGTGCATTGCAAGCGCGGAAAAGATCGGACCGGAATGCTGGTGATGCTCTACCGGCTGAGGCGACACCAACAACCCAGCTTTGAAGAGGCGCTTCGTGAGGCCCGCCATTATCACTTCAGCAAATGGAACTTCGGCCTGAAGCGAACCGTGAAGCGCTTCGATGGCGAGAAAGTCGAAGTGCTGGCGGCGCCAACTCCCGCGCCTGCGCGGAACGCGTGCTACGCGGGAACGCAATTGCAGCCGGCGCTGTGAGAGCCGCAAAACCTACTTTTGCGTGAGCGTGAGCTTCTTTTGGCCCAGTTCGGCCGTGTCGACGCGAGCAGGCATCTTGAAATCCGTATCCAAGGCAGCCTTGGGATACTTCGGCTTAAGAACCTTATCTACAAACATCTCCAGAACGAATCGGGGCACGGTGACACCGTCGATCGCAGCCGATTCCACCTGCACGCGCGCGATGCCGCCGCTGCCTGCCCCATGCGCGACGACTTCGACGTCGTGTACTCCGCTAAAAATACCCAGCAGCGGATTGCTGCTTTTCTGGCCGGCACGCACTTCGTCGAAATCAACTTGGGTGTTTACCGTGACCGTGCCGGGCTGGGTTTGATATTGCACTTTCTTCACGCCCACCGGCAATTTCACGCGGCCATCGGCAAAGTACGCGTTGAGCTCATCGTCAGTTAGCACAGTTGGTTTCTGGTCGGGCGAGGCTTTCATCCCATTGCGCTGAATGTAGGCGAGTTTTTGGGTTGCACGATCGGCGAGGGCAGCTTGCTGCTTACTGGCGTTACTAGCAGGTTTGGTTTGCCCGCCAGCCACCCATGTCAGCAAGACGAGGCAGCTCATTAAGAGGAAAATCCGGTTTGCGAGGGTCATTTATTACTGTTTGATGCCAGCTCTGGTCACAGAAGCTGATTGCGGGCGCACGATTCCGGTGGTTTTCGGGGCGGCGAAGCGCGCCCAGGTGCCGCTTACCTGGAGGTCGGTGCGGGCCACGCCTTCGGCGGGTGCGTTGGCCGGCATTGGCAATCCCAAGGTTTGGAATAGAGCCGCCAGACGTTCAGAGTCTGCTGTTCCGTTCAGCGTCAACTTGTATTCCGCACGCGAGAATGCGCCCTGCACATTCACTGGAGCTGGTCCGTCGAGCGGAAGGGAAAAGGGAAGCACACGGAGCCAGGCTCCATCCCATTTGGCTTCATTTCCCCGAAGCGGCTGCTCCTGCTGCACCGATAGGATCAGGTTGCCAACCGTGAGTGCCGGCTTGAGAGAGTCGGACCTCAGACGCACTGCGGATGCCACCCAGGAGCCAACTAACTCCCCGTTTTGCCACTCCAGATTTCCGGAAAGAGTTCCACTCGCACTGAAGTCTTCGTCTACGTCTTTCTTGGCGTGGCGAAAGAATGCGGCAAGCGAAGACACCGGAACTGAAACGGCCATTACGTTAAACAGCGGTTCTGCCTGAGCAGGGGAGAGTTCAGCGTGCAGCACCACCTGCCCTTCCTGCACCGGCGAGTGACACTGCGCGTTCAGGAAGAAGTTTCTTGCATTGGTCCCTCCGAGGTGGCCGCTGCGGTAGTGGGCGTCGCAGTGCGCTTGCAATGTAAGACGTTCAGCAGTGGCAATATCGTATCGGCGAAAGTCGGAGACCCGCGCGTCCGTGCTCACCGTGAAGTCTGAGGGGGTGCCGTTCAGGATGGCGCCCAGCCTTACTGCGCCCCGCCATCCACGGTCAAAGCCGTAAACCAGGTGGGTAAGTTGGCCAAGCTGAGCGTCCTCGAGCTTCAGGTCGATTTTGAGTGGGGTTGCGCGAAGATCGGCAGCGCGCCGGAAACTGCCTTCCGCCCGCAGCCTTCCGGTGTTGCCGAGGTTCGCGTCAGTTCGGATCGGCTGGCCTGCTAAGCGCATATTCCATTCGTTTTCGGACGCAAGCCACAAGGCAAAGTCAGTGTCAGCCAAGGCGAAGACCTTCTTCTCCTGCCCGAACTTGAGATTGATCCTCCCATTTTCCGCTTCAATGTAGGGAAATCGAGGCCGCGCTTCGGCGCGGGTCTTTCCCGTCGGCGCGGTCGGCGTCTGCGCAGCACGCTCCAGCAGGGCCTCTATGTTCCAGCGACCACTTTGGTTTCGCACCAGGTTCAGGCTTGGCTCGTGCAAACTGAGGCTGGCGATTTCGAGGCGCCCGCGCCAGATGGAGGAAATGCGCAACCAGGCGGTCACCTCCTCGGAGCGGATCATGGGCTCCGCGCTGAAGCCCTCATCGTCGGCGATGCTGAGCCCGGAAATCAGGAAACCTGGGCGGGGTAGCAGCCGTAGCCGGACGTCACGCACGGAAACCTCACGCCCCAGCGTGGCGGAAAGCGTGTTTGCCAGACGGTCGCGAAATTGATTCAGGTGCACGAACGACGGCGCAATCAGGGCAATTAAGCCCAGCACCAGCAGCACCGCGGCAACTCTCCCTCGCGGACGGCGAGGGCGCCGTGGCTCCATCTGCAGGACCCGCCCGGGTTCGCCGCCTAGCGGACGGTTTTGAGCATGCGTCGCCATCGTGTCTCGTCAAAAAAGTGAAATATCACCCGCCCTATGAAGGCCACTCGTTCGCCAATGCCGGTGCGCTTGTACTGGTCCTCGGGCGTGTCAAATGACCAATAGATGAACATCGGGCGCCCAATGATGTTTTCACGAGGAATGAATCCCCAATAGCGGCTGTCATAGCTGATGTCGCGATTGTCCCCCATGGCAAAGTAGCGGCCGGGCGGGACTACCAGTTCGCCATCCTTTACGTAGAGCGGCAACTGCACCCGCCATTCCGGAGTAGCTTCGAGACCCAAGGGTAAACTGGGGAAATTGTCCCGAAAATAAGATTCCTGGCCGCTGCGCAGCACAAATGGCTCGTTCTGGAGCTCACCGTTGATGTAAAGCCGGCCATCGCGCAGACGCAGGCGATCGCCGGGCACCCCGCGAATCCGCTTCACGACATATAGACCGGCCTCGGCCGGCGAGAGGAAGACAACGATGTCGCCGCGGTGTACTTCACGATAAGGCAGGAGTGGGCCCACCCAACTGGTTTTGGGGGCGAAGCTTACGCGATCAACAAACACGTGGTCGCCAACCAACAGGGTATCGAGCATGGACTTTGAGGGAATCTCAAAAGCCTGAAAAATAAAGGTGATGATGAACAGGCCTGTAACCAGGACGGACGCCATCGAGGCGATAAACTCCATCGGAGTTTCGCCGGGCTTCTTTTCTTTGACTACTTTGCGGTTTTTTTCGACGGCCAAGGCTACCTTACCAGGCGCAACGTCCGCTCCCAGCGGGTGAACTGCCAGGGATGCGTCAGCGCATACAGGAAGCGTCTCAGTTTAACATCGGGAGCGCTTTCGGCTGCAGCGCCCTGCCAGGGCGTCTTCAGCGACCAATAAATGATGAGCGGGCGACCGATAACGTTCGCACGCGGCACAAAGCCCCAGTAGCGTGAATCCAGGCTGTCATCGCGATTGTCCCCCATGGCAAAGTAACTCCCCAGGGGGACCACCAGCTCACCCCGTTCCACCTGGCGCGGGAGGTTGTGCCACCATGTGGCCTCCACATTGTGGGGCACCTCATGGCTCGCAGGAAAATTATCGCGAAAATAGTCGGAGTCGGCGCGGCGATGGATGGCGTAGTCCTTGTCGTTCAGTGGAACGCCGTTTACCAACACGCGCCGATTCACGATCCGCACCCTATCGCCAGGCAACCCGATGACCCGCTTCACAAAATGCAATTCCGGGTTCACCGGATAGTGGAACACGATGATGTCCCCGCGCTGGACCGGGGAGTAAGGAACAATCCGCCCCCATGGGCCGCTCTCGGCGAAATGCAGCTTATCGACAAGCAGGTAATCGCCTATCAGCAGGGTGTTTTCCATCGAGGGAGAGGGAATTTGAAACGCTTGCAGCAGGAAAGTGATGATGAACAGCGCTATCACCACCGTAACCAGCAGGGATTGAAGGGAGCCGATCCATCCCGAAACGAGCTGCGAGCGGTGAGCTGCGCCGGCCCCCCGGACCGGCGTTTTACTTTGGGAGCCAGGATTGCGCGGCTCTGCTTGACCGGAGTTGCTCGCGGGGCGACTTTGTAAGCCGACGCCCGTTGCAGGCTTTGCGTCATTCATCAACTTGATCTGGGGATTGCGTCAGATACTCCAAGGCGCGTCGAGCCGCACGCTGTTCCGCGCTTTTCTTGCTGCTTCCTTCTGCGCGCGCAACATACTCTGGCTTGCGGCTACCGCCCGGCGGATGAATTCTTACTTCTACCGTGAAAGTCTTCTTGTGATCGGGCCCTTCTTCTTTGGTGACCACATAAGCGGGCTGCGCCCGGCCGGCTGCCTGCAACGATTCCTGCAAAGCCGACTTATAGTCCGTGACAGGGAAAGCCCCGCCGCTCTGCTGCGCCAGCCTTTTTAGCTCGGGCTCGACAATGCGGCCGAGTACGAATTGCCGCACCGGCTCCAGGCCGCCGTCTAGGTACACGGCAGCGAGAACCGCTTCGAGGGCATCAACCAGCAGGGCCGATTTGTTGCGGCCGCCGCTCTTTTCCTCGCCTTTACCCAGGCGCAGAAAGCTGCCCAACTCGAGTTCGCGAGCAGCGCGGATCAGGTGGCGCGCGCTTACTAAATGAGCGCGCAGCTTGGAGAGCTCGCCCTCGCGAAAAGCAGGGAACCGCGCGAACAGCGCCTGGCTGGTGATAAACCCGAGAACGGCGTCTCCCAGGAATTCGAGCTGCTCGTTGTGCTTCGATTCTTCCTCGCCGCTTCCGTTCGATTCCGAATCGACTTCGTGAGCGTGAGAGCTGTGAGTGAGTGCCTGCTCCGCCAAAGCGCGAGTACGAAAACGATAACCCAAGCGGTTCTCAAGCGCCGCTACCTCTTTGCTGCTCACGCTCACACGAATTCCTTAGGCTGGGTGCCTTCACCCGCCTGCAACATCTACATATCACACCTGGGCTAGCGCGGTGGCGGTTGTTGCTGATGCGGCACCGCCGCAGATCCACCAGCGCCCGGATTCGAGCCACCCGGATTAGCCGCACCTGTGGAAGCTCCCGTAAGCTGCTTCAGGCGATTTTGCTCCTGGACGGCCTTCTCCCGAACCATGGGATCGGTCCCCGCGAGATCGACGGCGCGATTTGCCGCGGTCAGTGCCTCTGCGTACTTTTTCTGATGGTCAAGAGCGAGTGCCAGGCGGAGATGAGTCACTGCATCGGGCTGGAGGGTATTCAGCTCCACGGCTTTGCGCAGCGCCTGTTCGGCCGCAGCATCGTTCTTGCGGTTCAACTCCATAGCCCCAATGGCAACGTACGCCATGGACTTAACCGCATCGAGTTGTTGCGGTGAGAGCTGCGGCGGTGCCCAGGCATGGGTGTCGATAAGCTGAATGGCGCGCTCCGCGTTCTTCTTGCCTTCGGTGAATTTTTCCTGAGCATCGAGATCGGTATCCCGGGTGCGCTCCGCAATCACGCTGGCAATGGTAATCAGCGCGACCGGTGAGTCCGGCTCGTATTGCAGGACCTTGCGGCCGGCCTCAAGCGTTTTGTCGGCGTTATTGGCGTGTTGATACTTCGACATCAACTGCTGGTACAGCGCGGCTTTCAATTCACTGTCGGGAAACTTGGCTTCAAAGGCCTTGATTGCTTCTTCTGATTTCGCGGGATCGGGCTCGTTCGCGGCGGCCTGGTAAGCGTCGTACTCCTCTTTGGTTTTGGGCTGAGGGCCTTTGGGCGCGGCCGGCTGCTGCGCTGCGCTTGGAGGCTGCCCGGGCTGGTCGGCGGAAGGCGGCTGCTGTCCCGGCTGTGCCGGCTGTTGACCGGGCTGCGGCTGTTGTTGCCCCGGCTGAGCGGCCGATGGCGGCGCCTGTTGCTGTTGTGCCTGAGGCGCGGCGCTTTGTCCCGCGGGCTGTTGCCCCGGCGCACCAGATTGGGCAATTGCGGCCGTGCAGACGACCAAGCTAGTGAGCAGGCTTAACAAGATCTTTTTCATGGTGTATTTCCCTCCCTTTTCGCGGTTGATCGGCGGCCGATCATGGATCATTGCTGCGGCTTATCTGGTTCCCCTTGCTGGTTCTGGCGGGCCTGTGGTGGCAGTTCGTAAGGCTCGCGCAGACCTCGCTCAGCGGCGCTGCGCGTCTCTGGCGCCGTGTCGCCCGCCGACAACGCAGCGCGATACTGCTCGACCGCCGCCTCACGTTTCTCCTGCAGATCTAGAATCCTGCCGAGATAGATGTGCGACCAGGCTACAACCCGCGGTTCACGCGCCACTTCCAGGGCGCGCTCGAAATAAATGCTCGCGCCCTTCATGTCACCATTCTGGCTCGCCGCCCGTGCCAGAATGAAAAGTGCTCGCGCCGGCTCTTCGTTCTTCTCGAGAGCCTGCCGGGCCATCTGTTGCGCCCCGGCAGAGTCCCCGGATGCCATCCGCTCCTCGGCCAAGTCCACCAGTTGCGCTTGCCTGCGTTTAGATGCACTTAGCGGGTCAGGGGCAGAGCTGCTCGCAAAAGTTACCCCGGCAGCACGTCGCTTTTCTTTGGCTACGTCGATCTGGCGCAGCCATTCGGGGTAGGTGTCTTTAAGGCCGGCGGGGTCCTGCTCGAAGGGCTGCAGCACATCATAAAAATAGCGGGTCAGGATAAAGCCTTCGGTCACGGCCTGCTCAGCCTTTTCGCGCCGCTCCCGCTCCAGCGCCTCGCGCGCTTTCTGATTGCGAGCAACGGGAGCGCCGGCATTTATCAACCGTGCCTCGATGGCGCGGATAAGCGACTCCGTTACCAGCAGGGAAATATCGTGCTTGTAGCTATCGTCAATGGGAGCGGTGGCTACGGATCCCAGCAGCGGCTCCAGGCGCTTGAAGGTGGTGGCCCGCTTCATGGAGAGCGGGTCCAGCACGTAATGCAGGTAGGTATGGCGGATGGCATCAAGTTTGAGATTGCCGCTGGCGGAAGAGACAACCAGGAAATAATCCACGCCGTAGTTGCGTGCGTTCACCTGTCCGGGCGCCCCCATGGGCTCAACAAACACCGCGAACCTGCGGCCGAGATATCCGCTCAACGGGAGCTTAAGGTAGAGGTCGGTGCGGAGAATGGTATCCGCCACCGGCTGATGGAATTGTTCCACCAATGCCTGGTACTCGGCCTCGTGCTTGCGCCAAATCGTCCTAAGCCCGGCTGTGTCATAAAACGTTTGCAGGAGCGGCACAAAACCCAGCACGTAGGCGGCGTCGGGCGGAAGGTCTGACTCCTTGATGATGGTTGTGAACTTGGGAGGGTCGCTCAGGTAAAGCGCCAACGAGACGTATTGCGCCAGGTCGCGGGAGGCATCGGCTTGTTGATGATCGTGGTAGAAGCTGCAGAGCTGGTCGCGCGTGCGTTGCGCAGGCTCGGAGGCATTGACCGCCTGCTGCACCTCCAGCCGGATGCGCTGACGCAGCTGATCGGAGGTGGAAAGCTCCTGATCGTATCCACAGGCGTTAATCGCGGCGAGCGCGCTGAACAGGGTCTCGCTGGTTTCGAGCGTGACCTTCGAGGTCTGGCCGGGCTCCGGCTGGCGGTTCACCGCACCCTGCGCCGGCGCGGCAGGGGGCGGCGCAGCGGGCGGGGACGCAACTGGCGGCGTCGTAGCCTGTTTGGACCAAGCCGGTGAGAGCAGCAAAGCGACACATAACGCGCGGAGCAAACCTGTGGAATACCGCAGAACAGCCTCCTTGGATGGCAGGGGAATAAGCACTAAGTTTAAGGTTCGCGTTGGAACAGCGTCAAACCGGGTTAGAAGATGACCTAAGGGTGCCAACGGTCGGTCGTAAGGAACCTTATTGTATTTTCAACGAGAACTTCGCGTTTGCCGGCGCCGTCGGTTTCACCAGCACAGATTTGGTTTTGGCGGCGAAGCCGGTTTTCTTAGCCGTGATGTTGCGCGCACCCACAGGCACACCGCTAAGAGTGTAGTTGCCGAGACTGTCCGTGACCGCCGAGTGTCCGTAATTGTCGGACACGGTCGCACCGCTCAGGTCCTTACATATCGCGTTGTCGGTGACCTTGCCCTTAATGGTTCCTGTGCTGCCGGTCACGCTCGCTCTTAGTGGCACGCTGAATTGATTGGCGCCATCCAGCAGGTTTTGGTTCCGTGTGGGCGAATAGGTTGTTACGTCCAAACGGTTCTGCGAAGGATGGAAGCGCATGATGCGCATCCATCCGTCACCGCCGTTCGCGTAATTCTGATAATCGGATAGGATCTGATTCACCAGGTTGCCGTTGGTGCCGTAATCTGCGCGACGTCCCACGCCGTTCGAAGCGACCACGTGCCCGCTCAGCACCAGGCTGATGTTTGCATACTTGGAGACCAGTTTTTCCCAGAGTTCTTGCCCGTCATTGTCCTCGTTCAGGCCGTAGGTTTCCGATGCGGTTGAGTCACAGGTGGAGATGCGGTCGCTGGAATAGCCATAAGAGTGGGTGACGATGAAGGTGTCTAGCCCAAGG
>Ga0070697_100001597_pt1 | contig 17280 bp, 17 predicted proteins | sample KBSK1501metaG_FD_65475 | JGI IMG/M metagenome (GOLD analysis project Ga0070697, IMG submission 65475) | Corn, switchgrass and miscanthus rhizosphere microbial communities from Kellogg Biological Station, Michigan, USA - KBS K1-50-1 metaG | ecosystem: Host-associated > Plants > Roots >...
TTCAAGCGCGATGCTGCCACGCGGAATTCACTGGGCAACATCGTGGGTGTAAGTTGCGCGATGGAGACGCTGAAGCAGACCATTCGCACGGTCGCGTCCACCCAGAGCACAATCCTGATCTACGGTGAGAGCGGCACTGGCAAAGAGCTGGTCGCACGCGCGGTCCACGTCTGTTCGCCCCGCGCCAGCGAGCCCTTCGTTTCCATTAATTGCGGCGCCTTCCCGGAAACCCTGCTCGAAAGTGAATTGTTTGGCTATGTGAAAGGCGCGTTCACCGGCGCCAACCAGAACAAGCGCGGCTTGTTCGAAGTGGCTGACCAGGGGACCATTTTCCTCGATGAGATCAGTGAGATGACGCTGACCATGCAGGTTAAACTGCTGCGCGTGCTGCAGGAGCGCAGCGTACGTCCAGTGGGAGGGACTACCGAGATTCCCATCGATGTGCGAGTCATAGCCGCCACCAACCGCGATCTCGACCGGCAGGTGGCGGAAAATACTTTTCGCGAGGACCTCTATTACCGGCTAAGCGTGATCCCAGTTTCCGTGCCCCCCTTGCGCGAGCGTCGCGAGGACGTGCCCCTCCTGGTCAACCATTTTCTGAAGAAATACGCCCCCGCAGCCGGCAAAAGCATTCTAAGAGTAAATGGGGATTCGCTGGGCGCTCTGTGCGGCTACGACTGGCCGGGCAATGTTCGGCAGCTGGAAAACACCATCGAGCGGGCGGTTGCGCTGGAGACGGAAGAAGAACTCCGCATCGAACTTCCTGTCGAACGGTCCAAAGGGCGGGCTGCGGCGGCCGGCGTGGGTATGGCGGGAGGAACGGGTGCCTTGGCCGCTGGCTCCGTGCTACCGGAAGGTGTCGATATGGAGAAATACGTTGCTGACATCGAGCGCTCGCTGCTCCTGGCGGCATTGGCTCAGTCGAACGGAGTGCAGACCCGTGCGGCCGATGTGCTGAAGATTTCTTACCGGTCGTTCCGGCATTTGGTGAAGAAGTATGGGCTGTAACTGAGAGCTTTCTTGCCGGCTATCCAGGAGCGCTACCAGCTAGTCTCGCGTCTCTGACGTCTTTTTGTAGTTCAACGACTCCGTGCTCGCCGACTCGGCGTTCAAGCGCATCGGTGACAATTGGGACAAAGACGCGTGGCGGGCGGAAAAGTGGTTTCAATGAGAACAACGCCTGGGCCGCGCAGTTAACGCCCATGGAAGGATGATCTGGGCAAATTCGAATTTCTGGTTCGGATCGGAAAAGATGGCGTCGCCCAAGATGCCTGGATGACCCACCCAACCGCCGTGGCCAACGGTATAATGCGGGAACTCGGCGTCTCCAACCCAAGAAAGGAACAACTGTTTCCCTTGCTGCCTCACGATTGCTATGGGGTCATCTTCGATCTGCACCCGGCAACCTTTGACACCGCGGCCAGGTAGGCCAGTGAGTCTGGGCGACACTGGTGGGTGGGTTTCCGCGATGGCTTGCTTGTATAAAACGAATGCCAGGCGTGTCCGAGTACAACCTGCTACCACAGTCCGAACCTGTGCTATTTGCTCACCTGAAATTCCCGGATTGTTTCGACGAAACTAGGAGCCGCTTTTTCCTTTCAACTGCTGCTTCCATCCCAGAATCCTGGCCTTGTTGGCCTCGGCTTCGGCTTCCGGAATCATCCCCTTTTTCTGGTAGAGGACGGAAAGGCTGGTATAGGCCAGCACGTCATCAGGATCGAGTTCCGCAATCCGCTTCGCGACCGTGATGGCTTCATCCAGGCGATCAAGATTTTGCAGAGTGCGGGCCATACCGTGCATGGCTTCGGTAAAAACAGGGTCGGCGGCAAGGGACAGTTGATATTCGGCCAGTGCGCGCTCCTGCTCGCCCTCCGCCACCAGGTCGAGCGCGGCATAATAGTGGTCTTCAGCCTTCTGGCGGGCGTTCTCATCGGCCATGAAACAAAAATCCTCAGCGAAAACGGATTTTAGCAGGTCGCGACGGAGAACAGAGAACTGAAGCAGTCGTCTGTCTTCAGTCGTCAGGGTCTCTAATCAAGAGTACCGACCGAGCCCCGGAAATGACTGACGACTGAAGACTGACGACCGACGACTGTACTGGCGTTATACTTGGGAGGAGCGATGCGCTACATTCTCCGATTTCTCTGGAATGCAACTCGCGGACATCGCCTCACCCCATGGCGCAGTCCCTATCTTCTTTGGCGGGTCGAGACTTACTGCGGCGTAAAGATGCAGCAAATCGGTTTTCTGGAGTTCTGGGAATTTACCTGGCGGGAGCGTAGCAACCTGTGGCGGTTCCTAAAATGGACGGCTGAGATCGAACGCTACGTCCGTCCCCGTGTGAAGAGATCCTAGAACGGTGATCAGTGCTCATTGGTCAGCGGTGTGCGGCCAGCAATGGGTCGCGGTACTGGCCCTCGACCACTGACCATCGATTGCTGATTTTTCTACTCTCCGCTGCTGGCGGCTGCCGTGCCTTGCAGCGCAATGAATACCTCGCTGCCTTTACCGGTTCCGACGATTTTGGCCGCAGAACCGCGATCGGCGGCGATCTCCAGGTAGCCCATGCTGCCCAAGATTCCGAAGACCTCACCGGGTAAACCCTCGGAGTAATTCGAGTGGATTTCGGTGATCTCGTGCCGGCCAACGGAGATTTTGAAGGGAGCCGGGTCGACCCCAAAAAGCAGGGGAGCGTCCTGAGGAGTGATGTTCGTCACCAGATTGCCGAAGCGGTCTACCTTCAGCACTACTCCGCGCAGTGTGCTTCCGTCCACCGATTTCGGCTTGGGTGGGTTGAAGCGCACAAAGTCGGTAATCTCGTCGCCGAATTTTTCTGGGTCGACACCCTTGGCGAGCCAGGCTGCCACGGGCGCAAAAATATCGCGCGCATGGAAGGTATTGCTCACTGGTTGCAAGGAATAGTGTTCGGCGGTCACGTGGCGGATATGCACCCGCTCCTCCCGGCTGTAGACCATGGAGAGCACGCCGTTGTCGGGTGCGACAAAATGATGTCGGTCGCTGGTTACCAGGATGGGCCGGCGTGCGCTTCCCACTCCCGGGTCAACCACCACCAAGTGCACCGTTCCCGAGGGAAAATACGAATAGGATTGGGCAATCGTCAACGCGCCATCGAGTACATCGAACGCCTGCACTGAATGGCAAATGTCCACAATCTCAACATCCGGAAAGATATTGAGGATGACACCTTTGACCGTCCCCACGAAGTGATCGTTGAGTCCAAAGTCGGTAGTCAGGGTGATGATGGACCGATTCGCCAATTTTTCCTCGCTCCAGGACAGTGTTTTCCCTGGAATGCCGAAAGTAACCTGTGGTCACTGATGGAGTCAAGGCACGGAAGTAACGGAGAGCAGTCTTCAGTCGGCAGTCTTCGGTCGTCAGCTATCACAATTGGGCTAGGCTGACAGCTTTGACTGAAGGCCACTGACGACCGACGACGGATGACTGCTATTGGATTTGAATATCTCCCGATCCCGTTTCCACATCCACGGGCACGCCCCCGCCGCCAACACGGCCGCGTATCTCCTTGCGTCCGACGGAGCCCTGCACCGTGTGCGGCTGGTCCACTGAGATGGAACCGGAACTGGTGTGGGCGGCCAGGTCGAACGCCGCATTGGACGGGATCTTGAGCTGTACCGTGCCCGAACCAGTGTGCAGACTCCAGGCGCCGGTTGGGCTACCCTCGGCTTCAATCGTGCCGCTGCCGGCCTTGGCATCCAGGGAGCCGCGCACTCCGCGCAGTTCCATGCCCCCGGAACCTGTGTCCACCCGCACGGAACCAGGCGCAGTCTGTTGCAACCTGATGTGTCCACTGCCAGTATCGGCTTCAAACCCACCCGCAATTTCGTCGGCCCGGATGGATCCGCTGCCGGTTTTTGCATGTACGTTGCCCTTCACCCGATCAATCTCGATATCGCCGGATCCGGTCTCGGCATGCACCCGATCGCCGATCCCGGAAATCTTCAAACCTCCGGAGCCGGCGCTGACTTCGAGTGGACCTCGAATCCCCTCCACCGTCTGATTGCCAGAACCGCTCTCGACTCGCAACTCGGTCTCAGCCGGCACACTCACCTGGTAGCTGATGGAGATGTTGTGACGCAATTCCGGGTCGTCGATATGGCCGATGCGGATGTCATTGCCGCTCTGCTGGATGGGAGGGTTCGCTTCCAGTCGCTTTATCTTTTCCTCGGCATTTCCTCCGAACCATTCCGTAGCTCTGATGTGCCCCGTCACCCGCACCTGACTTGAATTGCCGGTGCGCACTTCGACGTTGCCCGAGCCCGTGGTTAAGTCCATGTGCACCGGCCCGGTCACCTGCAAAGTACGCTGAAATGAGCCCTCGGAAGCGGCTGCCGCCGGCAAGACCTGAAAGCAGACCATAGTTGCGAGTGCACAAGCATTCAGGATCGAAAGAAGAGTCTTTGGTGATTTCATAGTTTCTCCCGTCATTCGCTACCCTACATCCCGAGAACGGGCTCGATCCGTCAGCTTTACTGCAGTACTACCTGGTCGCCTTCTTTCAGTCCGCTGAGGAGCTCGGTCTTGGCTCCGTTGGAGATACCGATATTGACCGCGATTTTCTTCTTGCCCTCCTTGGCGCTGGAATCGGGCACTTCAACGGACGCCTTCTTGTCCTTGTCGTAAATAATTGCACCCTCGGGAATCTGCAGTACGCTCTTGTGCTCTTCCAGAATGATTTCAGCGTTGGCAGTCATCTCAGCCCTCAACTCACCGCCAGGATTGTTGATGGATACGCGCACTTCGAAGGTAGTGACGTTATCCTTCTCGACGCCCATGGGCGAGATCTTGGTGACTACGCCGTTGAAGGTCTTGTCCTTGAAAGACTCCACCTTGATCCGCGCCGGCTGGCCTAGGTAGACCCTACCAATGTCGCTCTCGTCCACCTTTCCCTTCACATACACCTGGCTGGTATCTCCCAGGGTCATGACCAGGGTTGCCGAGGAACCCAGAACCAAAATTGAGCTGACGGCGTCGCCCATTTCCACATCACGCGACAAAACAATTCCGTCAATGGGCGATTCAATGTCGGTATAGCTCAACTGTTCTTCGAGCTGTTTGAGGTTGGCGCGGTCCTTCCCAAGTTGTCCGTGAGACTGTGCAATCTTTGCCTTCAGGACCGTCACCTGTGCTTTCGACACGTTCTGCTTATTCAATGCTAGTTCATAGTTCTTCTGGGCATCTTCCAGAGCAGAAGTAGAGACCACGCCTTCCTTAGCCATCCCGATAGCGCGCTCGTACGCTCGTTTCAGCAGGGGCACGTCGGGCCCTTCGGCGTCCACCTTGGCACGTTCATAGTCGGCTTCGGAACTGTTCAGACTTGCTTCGGCGGCCTCCACGGCGGCCCGGGATTGCTCGACCTGCGCCTGGATCTCTACTTTATCCAGCTGGGCCAACAATTGGCCCTTCTTGACTTTATCGCCATAGTCCACCAGCAACTTCTTCACGATTCCGCTAGCCTTGGACTTCACTTCAACCTTGGTGATGGGGGTGACTTTGCCGGTCGCCACTACGCTCTTGGCGAGATCGCCTTTTTCCACTTTCTGAAGCTTCGTGGGGTCGATCTTGGTGCCGCCGCGTGCCGCCACGATGACCCCGCCGGCGATCAGCAGGACAAGCACCAACCCAATACTCCCATAGATCCACCGTTTACGTCGCTTCTTGCCGCCGCCGTTGCCGTTCACGTCTGCCTCCTAAAAAATAGCGCCCGCGTCGATGGTAGTTACGGACCCTACTTGCCGTTTGTTCCAACAATTCCGCCGCCCGACCCAAATCCGGCTCTCCCCGGCGAACCGAGACATCGTGAGTTAGACCCGCCAAGTCGCGAAATGGAAGCAGGAAACCTTAGGGCCTGATAGAGGATCCGGACTGGGGCGAGGAAGCACTAACCTGAGTTTATAGGAGCTTAGCGACCGAAGTCATGTTGTAGCTCTTTGGAATGTTAGAATTAGCCCTCCATGATTGCCTACGTGCTGCTGCGGGTGTTTCTGCTCCTGCTGCTGGTGGCAGCCAACGCTTTTTTCGCTGCCGCAGAGTTTTCCCTGGTCAGCGTGCGCGATACCCGCATTCAGCAGCTAATCGACGCCCGGCGCATCGGAGCCCGCATCGTTCAAAAGCTTCATCGGAATCTGGACGAAGTGGTCAACGGCGTCCAGTTAGGTGTAACCATCGTCAGCCTGACGCTCGGCTGGGTGGGCGAGCCTCTGCTGGCTCAGATGATGCTGGGGCCGGTTCAGGACCTTCCGCACGCTTCGGTTTATGCTCACGGTATTGCCATCGTCGTTTCCTTCGTTCTAATCACCTTCCTGCACGTCATCCTGGGCGAACTGGTGCCCAAGTCACTGGCCCTGCAACGCGCCGAACAGGTGGCGCTTGCAGTCGCGGCTCCCATGGATGTGTTCCTTACCTTGACTCGTCCGCTGCTTTTCGTGATGAGCCGGTCTGCCGGTTGGGTCCTGCGCATGTTCGGTTCCCGTCGGATTCGGCAGGGGCCGGTACACTCGCCCGACGAACTCAAGCTCATCGTTACCGCCAGCCGCCAGGTCGGGGAGATCCCGCTCTTCCAGGAAGAGATGATTCATAAGGCGCTGGAGCTGGACAACGTTACTGTCCGCGAGGTCATGGTGCCGCGCCCGGATATTTTCTCCCTCCCCGGCGACCTTACGCTCTCCGACGCCCTGGGGCGCGTGGTTGAAGAGCAGCACTCTCGCATTCCCGTATACGATCCGCAGCGCGGTCCGGAGCACATTATTGGCGTACTCTACGCCAAAGACCTGATGCGCTGGACGCGTCTCCGGCTTACCGCCACTCCCGATCAACCGGTGGCCGCCCGAGTCTCGGCCATGCGAATCAGCCAGATCATGCACGATGTGCTGGTGGTGCCTGAAACCAAAGTCCTCACCGAGTTGCTGGAAGAGTTCAGAGAACGCAAACGGCACCTGGCTGTGGTGGTGGATGAGTTCGGCTCGACCGCCGGCGTCATTACCGTGGAAGACGTTTTGGAGCAGATCGTAGGTGAGATTGAAGACGAATTTGATGTGGCTCCGGCCCAGCAAGACCTGGTCGAGGGGAAGATCGCGGTTGTCCTCGAAGGATCAGCCAGCATTCGCGATCTCGAATCGCAGTACCAGCTCCTGCTGCCCCGCGATTCCGGCTTCGAGACTCTGGCCGGCTTCATCCTCGCCCGCCTGCAGAAAATTCCAAGGCAGGGTGAAAGCTTCGACTACGAAGGCCACCGCTACACAGTTCAGGAGCTCGACGGCCACCGCATCGCCAAGGTAAGAATTGAAAAGCTGGAGCCCAAAGCCGTCAGCCAAACCGCACACTAAGAACTGGGAACCAGAAACTGAATACTGAAAAACAAGAATTGGGCGCTAAAGCAGTCCAGCTTCTCGCCCAAACAGGAACTCTGAAATGCAGGGACTAACGCTGCTGCAAGCACTGTTAGATCACGTGCCTGCCCGGCTGGAGAAAATACCATCCGGCAAGCTTGAGCCTAAGCCCGTCCCGTCCCGATGGTCGCCGAGGGAAGAACTGGGACATTTGCTGGACTCCGCTGCCAACAACCATCAGCGCATCGTCCGCGCCCAACTCGAAGACAAACCAGCCATGCCGGGGTACGACGGCGATGGTTGGGTAGAATTGCATCGCTACCAGCAGCGCGATTGGCGGGAATTGATCGAAGTATGGGAGGCACTCAATCGGCAACTGCTGGCTGCCGCGAAAGCCGTACCCGGTTCCGCCTGGTCACGTACCTGCACGATCGCCGATTCGAAGCCGCTAACGCTCAAATTCGTATTCGAAGATTATCTTGAACATATGACGCACCACCTAAAGCACATCGGAATCCAGGTAGAAGATTTGAAAGCGGCACATTAAGTAAGAAGGAGCGCTGGGCTGACGACCGAAGACTACTGAAGACTGATGCTCCGCTATCTCTCCCTCCGCGTCCTCTACATGCTGCCGGTAGTATGGCTCGTGGTCTCGCTGGTATTCCTGCTGATTCATTTGGTTCCTGGCGACCCCATCCTGCAAATGCTGGGGGAAGGCGCTCCCGTAACCGACCTACAGGCCGCCCGGCACGCCTACGGCCTCGACCTTCCACTGGGCCGGCAATACCTGAACTACTGGGAAGGCGTACTGCGAGGAGATCTGGGGCCGTCGCTGCGCTTCAACCAGAGCGTCACTCACCTGATTACCCAGCGCTATCCCTACACGCTGCAGCTTACATTGGCGGCGCTGGTGGTCGCCGTAATGCTTTCAGTTCCCGCCGGAGTGCGCTCTGCGCAACGGCGCAACCGTTGGGACGACCGCTTGCTTAGCGTAGTTAGCTTGTTCGGCTTATCCTTTCCCAATTTTGCCCTGGGGCCCATACTCATCTTGTTTTTCGCCATTGATCTGGGATGGCTGCCAGTCTCGGGTTCGGGAACTGTAGCGCACCTGGTTCTTCCCGCGATCACCATGGGCGGCGCACTGGCCGCGATCCTGACCCGCATGGTCCGCACGTCCATGCTGGAGGAACTGGGCCAGGACTACATTCGCACCGCCCGGGCCAAGGGACTGCCCGAGCGTACCGTGGTCTATGGTCACGCGCTGCGCAATGCCATGATTCCGGTGATCACGGTTCTGGGACTGCAGTTCGGCGCGCTCCTGGCCGGCGCAATCGTGACCGAAACAATTTTTTCCTGGCCCGGAATCGGGCGGTTGACCATCCAGGCCATCTCGAATCGCGATTATTACCTGGTGCAGGGATGCATCCTGGCGATTGGATTGACCTACGTGGCCGTGAATTTCCTGACGGATTTGCTGTATTCGGTGGCGAACCCGAGGATACGGCAGTAAGTGCCCAAACCATGCTCAAAGATCTCGCCCTCCTGAACCCAATCATTGCGCCGGCGATTGGACTGCCAGGTGTGGCGGTTGGAGGATGGACGGCCCATCAGAACCACAGGTATGAACTGCGGCAGCAGTTGCTAGGGCGGAAACTCGAAGAGTTTTACGGACCTCGGTTAGCCCTACGCCACCGGCTGAAGGCAGAGTTGGACCTGGGTTTGAGAATTTCTCAAATCTCTGCAGAGCAGTGGCCGAAGAAAGGTTCTGGCGTGAGAGACCCCGAGGACATTGAGAAAATTCGGAGACCGGAGTTGCCGGCTTATGAACGGGATATCGAGTACGACAACAGGGAGCGGAAGGAAGAAGTCCTTCCCGGCTTTCGTGAGACGTACAGAATATTTTTCGAAAACATATACCTAGCCAAGCCTTCCACTGGTAGTCACGTGGCAGAACTTGTCAACTTCATCGAAGTATGGGAACGCCGGATGCAAGAGTCTCTAGCTGCAAAAGTCCTGCTCCGACTCGACCCTAGCGAAGCACAGCTCCATCCCTTCCCTGAAGATTTGGAAAAACGGTTTGCCTTCTTACAGCGCGAGGTCGCAGGATCATAGTTAGGTTTTTCGTCAGAACATTGCCCGCTAGTGCCATCTCGCTCCCTCGCGCCGCCCGCCACAATCCGCTGGCGGCTACGGGTGCGGTGTTGGTAGTCATCTTTGTGATCTTCGCCCTCTGCGCCCCCTGGATCGCACCGCGGGATCCCGCGCATATTGATCTGCCCACGCGACTCTCTCCTCCTTCTTCCGCCCACTGGTGCGGCACAGATGAACTGGGTAGAGACATATTTTCCCGCCTCATCTACGGCTCGCGCATTTCCATGCTGGTGGGAGGCTCCGTGGTCGCAATCTCGCTTGCCCTCGGCTTGGTGGTAGGATCGATAGCGGGATACTACGGCGGAAACATCGATCGTTTCGTGAACGTCGTAGTGATGAATGCCTTTCTCTCCTTCCCCGGAATTCTGCTGGCTATTGCCTTCGTGGCTTTCCGCGGCCCGGGAATTTTCAATCTGGTGCTGGCGCTCTCGCTCGGAGGATGGGTGGGCTACGCTCGCCTGGTACGTGCCCAGGTTTTAGCCGCGCGCGAACGCGAGTTTGTCGAAGCTGCACGAGCGCTGGGCGCAAGTGATCTGCGCGTGATCGTCCGCCACATTCTTCCCAACATTATTCAGCCCGTGATCGTGCAGGCCGCAATCGGCATGGCGGGTGCCATTCTCGCCGAGGCCACCATGAGCTTCCTAGGTTTAGGCGTAGCGCCTCCGACTGCCAGTTGGGGCGCGATGCTCAACGATGGCCGTGCCCATCTGTTCGACGCCCCCCATCTCGTGCTCTTTCCTGCCCTGGCGGTGATGCTCGCCGTGCTCTCGTTCAATTTCATCGGAGATGCGTTGCGCGACTTCCTCGATCCGCGCTCGCGAATTGAAGTTGGACTGTAGACCGCACTCTTTTGATTTTCTTTCCCATCCACTGCCAAACTTGGATTCGTCACTCGGGACATTTAGGCCATGGTTCATCGACTTTAGTAATGCTAAGCATCCCCTTGCGCTCTTGCGATTGTGGCTAATCCGCAACATTCTCCCATGCCCGGTGTTCAAAGAAGTGGCCCGAAAAACGGGAAGAAGTCGACCAAAGAAGTAAGGGGAGACCATATGAATGTGCAAGCCAAAGCCTTTATTTTGACCGCTGTAGTGGCAGGTCTGATACTGCCTGTAGCGGCCCAGACCAGCGACAGCACCAGCCCGGCCGCCAAGCCGGCCACCATCAACCAGGGCAAGGAAAACCAGCAGGATCGCATCGCGAATGGCATCCAGAGCGGCCAACTCACCGCGGGCGAGGCCGGCAAACTGGAAAAGAAGGAATCTGAGGTCAATCAGGAAGAGCGCGACATGCGCAAACTCGATAACGGTCACCTGACTGCAGCCGACCGCGCCACCTTGAACCAGCAGCAGAACAAGCTCTCCAAGAGCATCTACAACCAGAAGCATGATGCCCAGGTCCAGAACGTGAATCCCAAGAGCGAAGTCGGAAAACGTGCGGAGAACCAACAGGATCGTATTGCTCAAGGCGTCAAAAGTGGACAGTTAAGCGCTGGCGAAACCGCCAACCTTGAACATCGCGAAGCTGCGATCAACAAAGAGGTCCACAATGATCGCGCCGCCAACGGCGGCAGGCTGACTCCAGCCGAACGCCGGCAGGTCAACCGCCAGCAAGACCGCACCTCGCGCGCGATCTATCGCAAGAAGCACAACGCGCGAGTCCAGTAGTCTGAATCAGCAGTGTGCTAAGGCAGCGCCTCCGGAAACGGAGGCGTTTCTCTGTGGGCCAAGCATGTTCGACAGCTTGGGGTGGAAGTCCGCTGCTCAACCTGGTGCAGGTGAAGGGCTAGAGAAGCGCAAGGGCGTCGTCGTGAGGCGGGGTCTGAAAGAAGCCACCAACACGCTGCCGATTCGTCTTTGGAAGTTGGGCGTAGCCGGGATGTAGGGCCGGCGTGGCCGAAGTTGTCGGACCTGCAGCTGCAGATTCTGCCTCCGCGCTGCACCCGCTTTGATCCGCATCGCTATCTTTAACCAGAACGCTTCCGACTTCTCCGCCGAACTTGGGCGTGGACGACTTTGGGACTGGTCACTCTCTATCCCGGTGGTTGGCAACGAGTGGCGAGCCCCTAGTCTCTAATCTCCAAGCTCAGCGCAAAAAACCGCCTGTAACTTCAAGAAAAAGCGGCACATCGAGTCCTTGACTAACATCACTAATAGTCATATATATATAGCGATTTGCGATATATAAAATATGACCCTGGCCGAGAAATTACGCTACTTACGCGAGGTAGAAGGCTCGCTGCGCGGCCTGGCTCGTCCCATGACCCAGCAGGAACTGGTGCGCGCCATTCGTAAAGAGCAAGGCAAGAGTATCAGCCAGTCATACGTGTCGCAGATCGAAGGCGGTGTCCGGCCCCATATGACGCAATCCACGCGCACCCTGCTGGCGAAGTTTTTCAAGGTTCACCCAGGGTTTCTGGTGGATGATCCCGAGGGCTACCACACCGAACTGGTGTCCGACTTGCGCACCACGGAAGGCAAGCTCGATGTCTGGCTGCTGCAGGGCGCGGAGCGCTTCGCCAGCGATCCTGAAGTGAGCGAGGTTCTGATCAAGGCGGCGCGCGAAAAAGATACGCGGCGCTGTCTCCAGCTCCTGGGAGCGATCCTCAACACCCCCGGGCTTGCCGGACGGTTGCTGGAGGCGTTGCATCCCGAGGCTGCTGCCGGACACCGGTCCCAGAGCAAAGACAAAGACAGGGGCAAAGAAGAAAGGTGGCGGCTATGAACTGGGCCGATTTTTATCTCATTTGCTTAGCGGTGGGATTCTCGTTCAGCCTGCTGTCGTTTCTTGCCGGTGGCCTGCGCTGGCAGCTGCATTTGCCGCATTTCTCGCATGTGCACGTGACCCCTCACCTGCCTGCGGTACCGGGGGCGTCGCCGGTCGGTCATGCGTCGGCAAGTCCGGTGAGTGATGGAAAAGTGGTTACGCATAGCCATACGGCAAGCATTTCGCCCTTCAACTTCATCACGCTGACTGCATTCCTGGCGTGGTTTGGAGGGTCTGGCTATCTGCTCACCCGCTACTCCAGTATCTGGTTTCTGTCAGGACTCGGCCTCGCCGTATTCACCGGCCTCGTGGGTGGTGGAATTGTGTTTCTCTTTCTCAGCCGGGTACTGATCTCGCAAGAGGAAAGCATGGATCCCGCGGATTACGAAATGGTCGGCGTGCTGGGCAGAGTCTCTGTTCCGATTCGCGAGAACGGCACGGGAGAAATCATCTACTCGCAAGCCGGCACGCGGCGTACCTGCGGCGCCCGCAGCGACGATGGGAATGCCGTTGCCAAGGGATCTGAAGTTGTCGTCACTCGCTACGAAAAGGGAATCGCCTACGTGCGCCTGTGGACGGAAATATCAGGAGAGCAAGACTCGATGTAGGTGCGAGCGTCGCCGCTCATAGTCTAGCTGACTGGCGTTCGCAGTAACAATTTCGACGTGTGGTACGACGGGAGAAATGAAATGGACAGCAAGCTCTACCGCGCAATGACCGCCATGCTCTGGCTTGCGCTTCCCCTAACGGGCCTCCAATATTGGTCGGTCTGGGACCGGCTGCCGGGCAGAATGGCCACTCATTTCGCAGCGTCGGGCCAACCCAATGGCTGGATGCCGCGTGAGTCTTCGCTGATCTTCTCTATTGGCTTGACGGTCTTCCTGCTTCTGGCTTTTACCTGGGGACTTACTCGAATCCGCAAGCCGGACGTCCTCGCCTGGTCACTGCTGGCCATGCTTTACGTCGTGAGCGGCGTGCTGTTCAGCGTCAATGCGGCTGTGCTGAACTTCAACCTTTACGGCGGCCCGCTGAACGTTGTCCCCGCAATCGTCGTTGTCTTCAGCGCGGCTTTTGTGGTGATGGCGGTCGCTCTGGTAACCAAGCGTGGCGCCGAACTACCCCGTCATGCTGGAGTCGTCGAGGTCGAGGAAGTTCACAGCTCTCCGCTTTGGGCGTTGGTCTTTGCCGTTCTTACTGCGGTTGAGTTGGGCGTCATCGCCGTCATGCCGCTGCAGGGCCTGCGCTTGCTTCTGGCTTTGCCCGCATTCCTTCTGCTGGGAGTGACCGCCCTAGCCTGGGGCGGCTTTCACTATCGCTTCACCGCGCATGGACTGGAAATCAGTACTCTTGGCTTCCGTTTGCGTTCCATTCCGCTGCAAAACATTAAGGCCTATGCCGTCGCGCCCTGGAATCCGTTGGGCGGCTATGGTATTCGCGGTATGGGAGAACGGCGCGCCTACGTTTGGGGTAACAGCGGCGTTCGCATCATGCTTTCCGACGGAGAAGTGTTCCTCGGTCATCGTGAGCCGGAGAGGATTATGAACGACTTGAACTCGATCAAAGAAAACCAGAAAGTTCGCGAGAATACACGAAGCGAATCCTTTTGATTTCCTTCGTGTACCTTCGTGCCCTTTGTGGTTCGCGCTTTTGTTGGGGCACTCGAAAGAGGAGGCAATATGTTTGGCATTCCACACGTTTTCGAGATTTGGATTTTTGTTGGGCTGGGAGTAATGACCATTCTGTTCCTGATGAGCGGGATGGCCAGGCTCTATCGCAAAGCCGGCCCGCATGAAGCGCTGATCGTCTACGGGCTCGGCGGAACGCGGGTGGTCAAAGGCCACGGCACACTGGTATTTCCCATGGTCCAGATCTGCCGCGAGCTTTCTCTGGAGCTCATGTCATTCGATGTGGCCCCGCAACAGGATCTCTACACCAAGCAGGGCGTGGCAGTCACGGTCGAAGCGGTCGCCCAGATCAAGGTCAAGTCCGACCTGGAGTCCATCTTGACCGCGGCCGAACAATTCCTGACCAAGACTGATCAGGAGCGCGAGGGCCTGATCCGCCTAGTGATGGAAGGACACCTGCGTGGCATCATCGGCCAACTCACGGTGGAAGAGATTGTGAAGCAGCCGGAGATGGTCTCCGATCGCATGCGCTCCACCTGCGCGGAAGACATGAACAAGATGGGCCTTGAAGTCATCTCGTTCACCATCAAAGAAGTCCGCGACAAGAACGAATACATCACCAACATGGGCAAGCCCGACGTAGCGCGCATCAAACGCGACGCCGACGTGGCCACGGCCGAGGCCGACCGGGACACGGCCATCAAGCGCGCCTTGGCGCAACGCGAGTCCGCGGTCGCCAGGGCGCAGGCCGATCAGGAACGAGTTTTGGCGGAAACGCTTTCCCTGGCCAAACAGGCGGAAGCGCAGCGTGACCTCGAAGTCAAGAAAGCCCAATACGTCGAAGTCACCAAGCGACAGCAGGCCCAGGCCGACAAAGCCTACGACATCCAGACCAACATCATGCAGCAGCAGGTCATTGCCGAGCAGGTGAAGGTGCAGCAGGTCGAAAAGGAGCAGCAGGTGAAAGTGCAGGAAGCCGAGATCAACCGCCGCGAGAAGGAACTAATCGCGACTGTGTTGAAAGGGGCTGAAATCGAGCGTCAGCGAATTGAGACTCTGGCTCTCGCCGAAAAACAGCGGCTCATGTCGGAAGCGGACGGTCATGCGTCGGCGATTCGCGCTCAAGGCGAAGCTGAAGCCGAGATCATCTTCAAGAAAGGCGAAGCCGAAGCCAAAGCGATGAACGTTAAGGCCGAGGCTTACCAGGAGTACAACCAGGCCGCGGTGATCGACAAACTGTTCACCAGTATGCCGGAAATTGTCCGGGCCTTGGCCAGTCCGCTGGCCAACGTAGACAAGATAACCATTGTTTCCACGGGCAACGGCGACGCCTCCGGGATGAACAAGATCACCGGCGACATTGCCAAGATGGCGGCGCAAGTGCCAGCGTTGTTCGAAACCCTGTCGGGTATGCCGCTGTCGGAATTGCTGGGCAAAGTACGGCAGATCGGTGACAAGTCACCAAAGCCGGACGTGCTGCCACCGAATGGCGGAGCCGGGAAGTAAGTCGCGCTGCCGGAGCGGGATGATGCCCGGGTGGCATTGATGGTGTGGAGACGGGATTCATTCCGTCCTTCAGCAGTCCGACTTTGTCATTGCGAGAGGATCTTAGTCCACGAGGAATCTGTTAGAGGCAAACGAACATGAAGAAACCTTCGACGCAAATCGGTCCTGGCATTGCTCTCGGCGCCGGCATCGGCGCCGCCACCGGCGTCTTCGCAGGCCACATGGCCGTCTGGCTCGCGATTGGAATCGCCATCGGAGTCGCCATCGGAGGCAACCTGCGTGGCAGCCACTGCGCCGAGTGCGCCGCAGTCCACAAAACACACGAAGCTAAAAGCTGATAGCTGACGGCTGATAGTTAGAAAAGGAGTCCCATCATGGCATTACTAGAGCGAGTTTCCACGCTAGTCCGCGCCAATCTCAACGACTTGGTCGACAAGGCCGAGCATCCGGAAAAAATGATCAAACAGGTAATCCTCGACATGCAGAACCAGCTTTTGCAGGTCAAGACCCAGGTGGCGATCGCTATGGCCGACCAGCACCTGTTGGAGCAAAGGCAAAAGGAAAATGAAGACAAGGTTGTGGAGTGGATGCGTAAAGCAGAACTATCTGTCGACAAGAAGCAGGATGACCTGGCCCGCGCGGCCCTGCAACGGGTAGAAAGCTATCGCGATCTGAGCCAAGGTTTCGCGGAGCAGGTGATCGACCAGAAGGCACAAGTGGAGAACCTGAAGACCGCATTACGCCAACTGGAGCGGAAACTGACCGAGGCGCAAGCCAAGGCCGATCTCCTCATGGCCCAGCATCGACGTGCCCGGGCCGTAGCCAAAGCCAGCGACGCAAAGATGGCCGCCGGCAACGGTTCAAGCGCAAGTGCCTTCGATCGCATGAAGCGCAAGGTCGCGCACGCCCAAGCTCACAGTCAGGCCAAGTCCGAAATCGCTGCCGATGACATGGAAGAGCGCCTGGCCGCGCTCGAAAAAGAAGATCGCATCGAGCAATTGCTGGCAGAGCTGAAGACAAAGCGGGGAGTGTAGGGGCACGAAGTCGGTGTGGGGACAGCCGCGCGGGCTGTCGGTAGCGCTAGCTTGCAGACCTCCAGATGTGAGTACATATGGTGGACGACTTGTATGACGCTATCTCCATGGTTTGGTCCTGGCGCCGGCCCACATCCGAGGGTAAGGCTACGGCCGTCGCTATTGAGCCCATTGGACACAGTCGGGGCAGAGACACGTTACCTCTGGCAATTGCCTATAAGTCTTCATTTGGCGATGACCGACCTTATAGGGGTGAATCCTTTCGGGAACCTGCATTTTTCGCGAAGAAGAGAAATGGTGGCTGCACGGCACAAATTCCACATTCACCAGCAGGTGACCGTGCGCTATCGGAGGGGTGCCCCAGTGTAAACACTTCGCATCGCCGGGTGGGGTGGGGTTTGTGAGACTCTTGTGCTCGCGGAGTGGGCCATCCTTTCCTCTTTGACAGAACACCGCTCTGCTGTGCTTCGCGCACTTTGCGAAGCTTGGGAGTCCACGGGGCGGTCTCTCTAACCATTTATAAAACTCTCAACTACGACCGGGAATCCGATCTTGCCCCAGGCAATGATACTTGCCCGCGTTGTCCCGGCGTCTCTGACGCTTGTCATGAGCGTGAATGAGCGTGACATTTTGCGGGGATCTGTTCTAAGCAAGAGACCTTGCAGGATTTCTAAATCTGATCAGAGGGAAGGTAAAGCGTGCCCGTATCCCACGGCTAATTCGAGTGAAGCGATCTGAACGTCCTCAATTACCAGCGCGAAGGGGTACCGGCAGTCGCGGATTACAGTCGGAGGGATCAAACGCGAATTGGCGTTGCCATTAGGTCTCTGA
>Ga0070697_100001599_pt1 | contig 17273 bp, 9 predicted proteins | sample KBSK1501metaG_FD_65475 | JGI IMG/M metagenome (GOLD analysis project Ga0070697, IMG submission 65475) | Corn, switchgrass and miscanthus rhizosphere microbial communities from Kellogg Biological Station, Michigan, USA - KBS K1-50-1 metaG | ecosystem: Host-associated > Plants > Roots >...
GAGGACGTGAGCCGGCAATCCGGCGCGGTCTTCGACAAATATTTCTCCGGACGAGGCATGGCCACTGGCGATCTTGATAACGATGGCGATCTCGATGTGCTAATCGCAAACAACGGTGAGTCTCCAGTGTTGCTGCGCAATGAAGGCGGCAATCGCAACAACTGGATCGGTCTGCAATTAATTGCCAAACAGAGTAATCCCGCCGCGACCGGAGCGCAGATTAGCTGGCAGGCAGGATCGCTCAAGCGCAGCCGGTTTAAGACTGCCGGTGGCAGCTACCTAGCCTCACATGATCCACGTGAAATACTAGGTATTGGATCGGCGGCGAAAATCGATTACGTGGAGATTCGCTGGCCCAGTGGCAGGATCGACAAGCTCATGAACCCGCCGATAAATCGCTACTTGAAGGTCATTGAAGGATCGACGTCGTGACGCTCTCTTTAATCGTGAGGTATTGATTGGCACGAACATTCTTAAGATGACTGATCTCACCGCTGGACCACTTGACTTCGATCCCGTCTATCCTTGTGCTGTTTCCCAGCCCGAAGAGCAATCGTGAATCGGACGCTGAGCAGTAGCTAGTACCGCCCAGCCTTTGTTTGTTCCTGCGCCTGCCACCTGCCGTCACCGTTACGTTCGTCCCTACGGCGTCGCGATTGCTTTTGATTCCCACGAGCTTAATACCAAGCCAGTGATTCGCATTACCGCCGTCGTTGCGCAGCAGCACGGGCGGTTCTCCTACATTCATCAGCAGGAGGTCGGAATCCCCGTCGTTGTCGATGTCACCCACTGCCAGCCCGCGCCCGGCATAGAATTTCTTTAACGCATTACCGTGTTCGCCGGCGACATCGCGAAAGCCGAGGGTCGTGTTCTCGAAAAGGAAGGGCCGTTCCCTATAGGTGGTTTCCGGCACCAGCTGGTTAATCGGCTCAAACGGATGTCCGTTGTGTACGAAGAGATCGACCAGACCATCGTTGTTGTAGTCAAAGAAGCGCGAACCAAAACCGCTCAACGGCAAACTAATCGCGCCCAGTCCGAGTTTGTTTGTGATTTCAGTAAACAATCCATCGCGGGCGTTGTGAAACAGAGCGTTTGTCTCACCGGAAAAGTTGGCCACAAAAATTTCTAAATAGCCATCGCCATCGAGGTCTTCGGCGTCCACCCCCATTCCCCCGCGCGCGTTGCCATTAGGATCAAAAGCCACGCCAGCTTCGAGTGCTACGTCAGAAAATGTTCCGTCGCCATTGTTGTGAAAAAGAAAATTGGCTGTGGCATCGTTAGCCTGGAAAATGTCGAGGCGGCCGTCGTTATCGTAGTCCAGGGCAACCACGCCCAGGCCTTTCCCATTGGCTTTTGCGACCCGTGCCTTTTCACTTACGTCAGTAAAAGTTTCGTTTCCGTTGTTGTGAAACAGTCGACTTGCTGAGCCTTTGAAATTCTTTATCAGGCAATAGGGTTTGCCACCGTAGAAAGTGCAGGGAAGGTTTTTTTCATCATAGCTGAGGTAATTGCAGACAAAAAGGTCAAGATAACCATCATTGTCATAGTCGAAAAAAGCTGCGCTGGTTCCCCAGCCGCTGTTGTTGACTCCGGTTGGCCCAGTAACATCCGTGAAGTTGCCTTTCCCGCTATTGCGGTAGAGTTTGCTGCCGCCGTATCCAGTGATGTAGAGGTCCGGCCAGCCATCGTTGTTATAGTCTCCGACCGTCAGACCCATACCCAACATGCTATTTGCGATGCCTGCTTTCTCGGTCACATCGGTAAAAGTGCCATCGCCGTTATTCCGGTAGAGAATGTCTCTTGGTTTGCTGGCTTCGGCAGGCTGCGGGGTTTGCGAGTAACAAACGAGGTAGATGTCCAGCAGTCCATCGCCGTCATAGTCAATGAAGCCACCGCCACCGCCCATGGTCTCGATGAGATACCTGGCGCCTGGAGCGAGCGCTTTGAGATTCCACTTGATGCCGGCTCGGGCAGTGATGTCGACGAATTGTATCGAGGCTGAGGTCAGTGTGCTATTCGCCTCGACGATGCTTGATTTCGGTGGAGTGAAACATATAGCCGCAAGAAGAAACGATAGAAGGGCAAACTTCATATTGCGAGAATGTTTCGAGGCACGCGTCACGCTTTATAGTGCGGCGACTCGTCGCCGCCTCTTGCGCATCGACAAATCCGGAAAGCTGCGACAGGTCGCAGCTGAACAAAGCGCCGACAGGTCGGCGCACTCCAAATTATTTTCGCGGTTCCGCGGCAGCGATGATCAGTTTTCTAACGCTCGGGACCACAACTAATTCCAACGCGGCTTTCGGTTTCGCGGCTTCGTCGAGTTTGGACAATTGAAGGTCACGCCACTGGGTTGGAGCGGCTGTGCCGGTTGATAAATAGTTAATCGCCTCCAAACCGGCGGCAGAGACGTCAGCCAAATTCTTTGCGAGCGGCCGGGCTTCCTGCAAGCCTGGGGCTCGCTCGATCATTGGATCGAGCGCTATGCCTGCGTCGCGCCAAATCTTGAAGGAGTCGCGGATATCGGAACGATAGAGTTGAAAACGAGGAGCGTCGGAGAGTAATCCTTCAACCATAGCTGCGAATTGCCTTGCCGCTTCGCTGTCCGGTCGCGCTGCATCAACCAGTCCCGTAAGTGGGCTAAGCATTGTTTGCGGGCGCATTTGATAGCGGCGGTATTCCTTGACCGGCTCGACCAAAGAAGCCAGCGTGCGAAGCGGGCCGATGTGGTCACTGTTAGCGAGCCGTCGGAGCAGCACGGGATAATTTCTCTCATGAGTGAGACCGAGTTCTTCCAGCTGGTGACTTATCACGGCAAGGCGTCTATACATATCCGCGATGTCTGTGACGTTCCGCGGCGACCAGAGTCGTTCGGCGATTGCCGCGGTGCGCGGCCAGATCCTTGAGTCGATCGTTTCGGGACTGACCCATTCGCCCCACATCGTGGCCTCGCCACCCATGACGTGCTTCGTTTCCTCAGCAGTCATCGCGTTTCCATCAGGAAGCGGATCAGCAACATAGTGTTGCGAAGCTGGATAGATTAGATCGATGTAATATCCCGCTGAGAGGATTCCGTTGTAACCCTTTTTCGCAGCCTCTGCCAGGGAAGCGGGTCCCCGCCAGGAATGAATGACCGCGTCCCTTGGCAGGTCCGGATGGAGTATCTCTTCCCAGCCGATCATCTTCTTGCCATGCTTCTGGAGAATCTTTAGGACTTGCTGATTGAAGTAAGCCTGCAGGGCGTGATTGTCTTTAATCCCTTTCTGTTTCATGAAAGCCTGAATTTGCGGATTGCGGTCCCATTGCTTGCCTTCGTTCTCATCGCCGCCAATGTGCATGTAGGCATCCGGGAATAGCGCCGCCATCTCGCCCAAAAAGCCGTCAAGAAATTTGTATATCTGGTCACGAGTAGGATCGAGTGCAGGCTCAAAAATTCCTGCGGCTCGTTCGATTTTGTAGGAACCAGGAGCGCTGCCCAGTTCGGGATAACCAACCAACCAACTTGTGCTGTGACCGGGAATATCAAATTCAGGCATCACCCGAATGCCGCGCTCAGTTGCGTAGGCAATGATTTCGCGTACCTGATCCTGCGTGTAGTAAAGTCCATCCGATCCCAGTAAATGGAGTTTTGGAAATTTCTTGCTCTCAACGCGAAATCCCTGGTCCTCCGTCAGATGCCAGTGAAAAACATTGAGCTTAACAGCTGCCATTGCATCGAGATTGCGCTTGAGAACCTCCGGCGGTTGGTAGTGGCGGCCGATATCAATAAGCAACCCGCGCCAGGCAAATCGCGGCTGATCATGAATCCTGACGCCAGGCAAGTAGTATCCTTCGCGATCACCCTGAACCAGTTGCAGAAAAGTTTCCAGACCCCGCATCGCCCCCACGACGGTTGACGCGACGAGACGCGCCTGCTGGTCCGTGATTTCCAAACTATAACTCTCGTCTTCATTGAGGGAAGGAATCGAGCTGCCACCACGTTCGCACTGAACCACGAGCGTAGCCGAGCTCTCAGCGGCGGCGAGATCGAGCGACAGAGTTGTCACAGTTCGTCCCGCGAGTCGCCTGGTCATACGAGCAATGTTCGTGCGCAAGCGATCGTCCGCATAGCCTTTGGTAGCCACGCTGAACTTGTCTGTGATAGCCAAACGGCCCGGTTGTAGCTCGACGGTCGCAGGCATCGGCATGAGGTTGAGTTGGCCCAGCTCCGCTACAGCCGGGGTGGGCCCCTGGGCTGGGACAGGGGAGACAATGTTCAAAGCGAGAGTTAAGAGTAAAACTAGCTTGACCGAGTAAGTAGTCTTCATTTTTTGACTCGATTATGTGTTGGAGTTTCCGCGGCTGGCCTTCTAGTAATTCTATTCCAGAAAGAATAGTGACATAATTGCTGCATCCTTACTTGAGGCACATTGTAGCTGATCTAGAGAAAATTATGCCGATACTTCGATCACAGTGAGAGGATTTTTCTGGTGTCCAAGAAGAAAGAGCGAGGTTGTTGCCGGGTTAGCAACCAATCTCGAAGAGTTACTCTTGCTATCGTCTTGTCGATAGTTGTGTTGGCCTCACCCGCGTGTTCAGAACTGTGCTCGACCGCCTCACCTGCTAATCCCAGGGGATGGATTTTGGTCTGGAGCGACGAATTTAATGGGCCGAGTGGTTCGACCGTAGATTCGACCAAGTGGTCATTTGATATTGGCGGTGGCGGTTGGGGCAACCACGAGTTGGAAACCTACACCAGTCGCCCAGTAAACGCGGAGTTGCAAGCCGGCGCGCTGGTGATAACAGTGCTGAAAGAAACCCTCAAGGGTCCCGACAAAATAACGCGCCACTACACTTCGGCAAGACTCCTCACCAAAAATAAGTTTAGTCAAACGTATGGCCGTTTCGAGGCGCGCATAAAAATTCCCTATGGTCATGGCATCTGGCCGGCTTTTTGGCTGTTGGGTGACAACATCGACAGCGCTCACTGGCCGAACTGCGGCGAGATCGACGTCATGGAAAACATTGGTAAGGAACCGTCGATCGTTCATGGCACTGCACATGGACCTGGTTACTCGGGTAAAAGCGGCTTAAGTGCAACCTACACATTACCCGGTGGCCAGAAGTTTTCTGACGACTACCACACGTTTGCGGTTGAATGGGAGGCTAACGTGATGCGGTTCTATGTCGACGCACGCCTCTACAAAACGCGAACGCCGGCGGATTTGCCGCCCGGCAAGGAGTGGGTCTTTAACCATCCCTTTTTTCTTATTCTCAATGTCGCAGTAGGCGGCGATTTCCCAGGTAGTCCTGATGCTACAACAGTCTTCCCGCAACTCATGAAGGTGGACTACGTTCGCGTCTATCAACGCTCAAGCAACGGGAGCTGAAAGATGAAAGGAGAAACTCATGAAATCCAAAGCGTTCATCTTTGATCACGCGGTTGACTGGTTGACCGCCGGCATTTTCGTTTTGGCTGTGGCCATTCCTGCCGTGGCTCAGGGCGGCCCTCGTGGGGCGCCTCCAGGCGCCGGACCGCCTGCCAATACTAATCCCAGGACTGGAGAAACTGCGCGGCAGGCGAGCGAAGCAAAGTTGCGAAGTGCAGAAATCGAGGCAAAAGCGGAAGCAGAAAATGAGAAGCGTATTGGGGAAGCAATCGCCACGATGCGACAGGACTTTACGCGCATTCAAGTGCTACGCAACGATATCGCGCGCGATCTCATAGCGCACAAACCGCTCGACTATCGCCTCATAAACGAACAGGTGGGGGAAATAAATAAGCGAGCGTTGCGTTTGAATGACTACCTGATGGCGCGCGCTCCCGAGACGAAGGAACCAGAGAGCACGCCGGATCTCAAGAGTGAAGAGATGATCGGGGCTCTGGTGAAACTGTGCAAACTAATTGACAGTTTTACGGAAAATCCTTCGCTCAAGAACGCATCAACGATCGATGCGAAAGAAGTCGAGAAAGCGAAGGAGAATAAAGCAAAGGCTGACGGGGACCTGCTCGCGATTATTAAACTGAGCCAGAGCCTGCGAAAAAGTTCCGAGAGCCTGAATGGTCCCAAATGATTTTCCCAGGCACCCACCTGGCGCTTTCCCGGAAGATTTGACGTTTATAGAGCGCAGTTTGCGACTACCGGAGCCCGAGGGTCATTGTGTGATCTCGAAGTGGGCTTCCTGCCTCACAACTTTCTTTTGAGGTACATCTCTAGTTTCGATGACAGCTGAATATTTTCCCTTTGCCAGGCCTGCGAGCTTGATGTATTTGGCAAAAACGAGCTGCGGTACTGGTTCGGTAACAATGTCATTGAGCTCGTACTCGAACGGCTTCGTTGCCTGCTTACCATCCTTCATTAGTGTCACGGTGACCTTAACCAATGCCTTGCCCGTAACAGGCACCAGCGTCGGATTATATATTTTGAAAAAGATGATCAAGTTATCGGTGCTTTGAAATTCACGACTTGGCGACGGTCGGATTAGAACGTTGGCGACACTCAGGACGTCAGTGGGACCAGTCGGCGGCTGTCTCAGTGGGTCAGCATGACGACTCAACACCACCTCAGTGGCCGAGAATTCTGAATCTGTGACTGGCAGTGCGAGATTCTGTCTCTTGGCAGCTACCTTTCCCGAGAGCCGATCTTTGACGACCAGATCGATAGTGTAAGCGCCCGGCTCCAACTGCATGTCCTGGCGATAGAAGATCTTGTCGTTCAGGATTGATTGGTATTGTTGTGCTGTCAATTCGACGTCAAAGTTTCCGCCGAGACGCGAAAGGATCTTATCCTCGCCTTCGCCTCGCACCAGTCCCAAAACAACAAGTTGCAACTGCTGCTTATCCCCTTTCTGTCCGAACTCGACTGCCGCAGGAGGTATCTCGAATGACAGAGGAACAATGTAATAACCTGATTGCGATCGGTACGGGTTTAGTTCTAAAGACAAAGGCAGAGTGGAGTGGGTTGACATGTTGTCAAAGTTCGCAATTAGTTTCTTGTCATCCGGAGAAAGCGGCACGACCTGGCTCGGTGGGATTGCGTAATAGCCGGCGCGGGCGACGACCTTTGCATCGGGCCTGCGCACCTCAACCTTTACTTTTCGAAAGCTGCCGTCAAAATTCGGATCTGTGCTTCGATAGGCCAGGGTGTAGCGCGAATGGATTTCCTCATCGATCCGATCCAGACCACCGGCGATGTCATTGGTGTTCTTAATGAAGTGCCCGCCTGTATCTTCCGAAATCCGATAGAGCAAGTCTTGTTGGCGATTTAGGCCCTCCTGCCGGGTGATGTCAAACACGCTTTCTCCTGCACCAGCTCTAATGCGATTCTCCTGATTGGTTTCCGCTCCAATTCCCGAGAGCGCCGAGCCTGGCACAAGTGCTCCTGACTTAGGAGTGCCCCCCGTCAAGCCGCTTGAGTCAATAATGTAGATCGTAACATTCGCGCGATTGGCTATGTCGATGGTGCTTTGTACCTGCCAGTCGAGGCTCTGCGGAGCGACAAATCCTTGCGAGAAAACCACCAGTGTTTTCTTTCCTGGTATAGCACGGAGTCCCTCGCAGATGGCTGCCAGTCCGGCCAGAACTGGTCGTGTTTGTTGCGCACTCAGGACCGACCGCATCTGAATGTATTGTTCAAGCACCCTCTGTGAAATCATGGCCTGGGCGGCAGATGATCCACCCGCCGGGGTGTTTACTGCGCCTGGACCACCCGAAGTTAATTGATCCCGAAGTGAAACTATGGAATCGTTAAAACCCCGTTGCTCAGACGTCTTTGAAACAGTAGACGTGGTATCAGCCCGGCCAATAGCCGCGATTAGTTTCGCCTTATCCTGGGTGAAGGGTTGTAGCAACTGCAATCCGCCGGAGATGGCAAATAAGGCAACTGAATCGCTATCTGATATGCGCTCGCGAATATACTTCGTCATGCCGTCGCGCACATGTTTCAAATTCGCGCCCTCGGTAGTTTGCCCGTCAAGGACCAGTGAGATGATGTTTCGCGGGAAGCTGTTCGATAGCCGTTTCTCTGTTGTGAGGGGAATTGACGCCGGTTTCACAGGCTCGTTGGTGCGGCTGCTGCTGGAGAGAGTCGAGTCGAAGAACGAAATAGTCTGCGGTACACCGTTTTCAGACAGGACGAAATCCTCTGCTTTAAGATCCGTGATGGCTTTTCCTTTTTTGTCTCTTACCATTACGTCAAAGTTCACCAGGTTCGAACTGACCCTGATCACATCTTCTTGATCCTCACTCTTCCGAGGTTCCTTCTTGTCCTGCGAATGCAGCGGGATCGCGGCCAGAAAGATGGCGGTGGCGACGAGAAGGTTCAAACAGGCGGATGACGCGCGTTTATTCTGAAGAATGTTGTGGTCGGACATCTTTACCTCATGGTTTTATTGGCAGGGCAGTAGGGAAGATTCCCGGCGATTTTAACATGAAGCAGGGGCAAGAGGGCTGTTAAATGCTGGTTATTCTTGTGGATAGAACCAATGCCCCAGGTCTATAATTCAGCCCACATCTTTGATTTCTTAACCCAACAGAACAATGGGAGGCCACCTCATGCAGAATGCACAGACCGCTTTTCCCAGAATTCGAAGTTCTGCTGTTTTGCTATTCCTTTCTGCTTGCTTTCTGCTGCTTATCGGGTCACCAGTTAGTGCTCAATCATTCAGCAGCCAGGACCGTGAGCGGGGATTGATGATGCTAAAGATCGTCAAGGAAGACATCAGGAAGAATTACTATGATCCGGGTTTTCGCGGCATCGATATTGAAGCACGCTTCAAACTGTCTGAAGACAGGATGAAGTTAACTAAGTCTAATGCCGAGGTGTTTGGCGTCATCGCGCAAACCTTGCTCGACTTCAACGACTCCCACACATCTTTTGTTCCCCCTCAAAGATCTGCACACATCGACTATGGCTGGCTCATGAAAACCTACGGCGACGACTGCTATGTTACCGAGGTAAAGCCCCATGCCGATGCCGATGCCAAAGGATTAAGAGTTGGTGACCTGGTGCAGTCAATTGATGGCATTAGGCCGAACAGAGCAAATCTTTGGGTGTTCTATTATCTCTACTATCAACTGGCGCCCCGGCCCCTCGTGAGGATGGTTGTGCAGAGCCCAGGCGAGCAGCCTAGGCAGTTGGAAATAAAGCCCAAAATCGAAACCGGCAAGAAGATAGTTGACCTGACGGAGACAATCGACCTCAACCGGCTCTGGAGAGATGCGGAGGACGAAGCTATCGCCAACGCCCATCGCTTCAGAGAATTTGGCAAAGAGTTATTGATCTGGAAAATGCCGCAGTTTAATCTCACGAAAGATGGGGTAGATGGGATGGCCGATAAGGCTAAAGACAAGAGGGCGCTGATTCTGGATCTGAGAGGTAACAGCGGAGGCGCAGAGGAAACACTATTACGACTCATCGGCAATTTTTCTGATCACGATGTTAACGTTGGCGAGATCAAGCGGCGTAAGGAGACCAAACCATTCATAGCAAAGACCAGAGGCGGGGCTGGTTTCAAAGGGCAGCTGGTTGTCCTCGTCGATAGTGACTCGGCATCAGCTTCGGAGGTATTTGCGAGGGTTATGCAACTGGAAAAACGAGGCACGGTGCTGGGTGACCATACCTCGGGGAAAGTGATGAGAAGCCGTTTGCATGTACATCAGATGGGAGTAGAAACCGTGGTGATGTACGGAACGAGCGTCACGGATGCCGACGTCGTAATGTCGGACGGAAAGAGTCTCGAGCAAGTCGGAGTGGCGCCGGACGAGATCTCGCTGCCAACCGCTGAAAACCTTCGTGCCCGGCAAGACCCAGTCCTTTCGCGCGCCGCAGCCCTGGTAGGGGTAAAGTTGGATCCTGTCGAAGCCGGCAAACTCTTCCCCTTTAGGTGGAGGCCGTAATAAGCGAATTCTCCGAGATTGAAGCTACTTCAATTCAAACCTATCCTTCAGTCCACCAATTCTCACTTCGAATTCGCCGGGCTCGACGACCGGTTTGTTATCTGCGCCAATGAATGAGAGATCATCTCGACGCAACTTAAAGGAGAGTGTTCGACTCTGGCCCGGTTCCAGATAAACCTTCGCAAAACGTTTGAGTCTCTTTCCGGCGGGCGAGAGCGAGGCTACAAGATCGCTGACATATAGCTGGACTACTTCCTTGCCGGCACGACGACCGCTATTAGTTACAGTCACGCTTATCGGAATGTCAGCGGTACCGGTTATTGTCTTTTGACCCAGACGCAGATCGCTATAGCCGAAGGTTGTATAGCTTAGACCGTGGCCGAATTCGAACTGCGGCGTGAAAGCCATATTTCCAAATGCGGTGTCCTCAGTTTCAAATGCCTTATGATCGTAGGTGATCAAACCATTCGGCGTGCGCGGATAGGTGAAGGGAAGCTTGCCACAAGGATTGAAATCACCGAAAAGCACATCGGCTATCGCCTGTCCGCCTTCGTTGCCAGGATTGTAAGCCATCAGAATAGCGCCGGCTTTATCAACAATTCGGTTGATGATTCTGGGCCGTCCCTCTACCAACACCAGCACCACCGGTTTTCCTGTGGCTTCGATTGCTTCGGCAAGTCTCAGTTGCGGTTCACCCAGAGTTAGGTCAGTAATGTTCCCCGGAGTCTCGGTGTAGGATCCTTCCCCAAGACAAAGCACCACCACATCGGCGGCGCCGGCGGCGCGAACAGCTGCCGGAATATCTACTTCCGCCTCCACGTCGGTGGGAGTGCTGTTTGAGGGTGAGCCAGGCGGACGTGTGATCTTTGTGCCTGGAACGTAGGTCACATTTGCCGCGCCGGCCTTTGCTTCAATTGCGCGGCGGATGGTCGGACGATCTTTTGGATAAAGTGACTCTTCCGAACCTTGCCAGACGTAGCTCCAACCGTTGTTCAGGGAGATCAGCGAGTCAGCAGTCGGGCCAGTGACCAGCACTTTTCGATCTTTCGATAACGGCAGCAGGTTGTTGATATTCTTCAACAGCGTCATCGATTCACGGGCGGCTTGCAGACTTGCCTCTCGCGATGCTGGTAATCCAATCTTTGACTTCAAAGCAGGATCCGGTACTGGCTTATCAAAGAGGCCAAGCTCATACTTTACTCTCAAGATTCGCCGCACCGCCTCATCAATCCGCGACTGCGGCACCGCGCCTTCCTTAACGAGCGCGATCAAGTGGTCGGCGAAACTGTAGTCGAGCGGCACCATGCTCATATCGATGCCTGCCATCACGGCCATCCGCGTTGCTTCCTTCTCGGTGGCCGCAACATGCCATATCGTTACCAATTTCTTGATGTCTTCCCAGTCGGAAACTACAAACCCTTTAAAGCCCAGCTCACCACGCAGGATGTCCGTGAGAATGTGATGATTGACGTGCCCGGGAACCCCGTTGATCTCCGCCGAGTTGACCATGACGGTCCGGGCGCCGGCTTTAACTGCAGCCGCAAACGGGGGCAGCACATATTCTCGCAGTTGATTTTCGGGTATCCAGGCGGGGGTGCGGTCGCGTCCGGTAAGTGGAAGACTGTAACCCATGTAATGTTTCAAGCAGGATGCGACACGGTCCTGGGAGGCTACGTCTGTTCCTTCGAATCCGCGTATGAAGGCTACACCCATTACTTTAGTGAGATAAGGATCTTCGCCGAACGTTTCGTAGAAGCGTGGCCATAGCGGTTGCCGTCCGATATCAAGCACGGGTGAAAAGCTCCAGGGGAGGCCGGCGGCGCGCGTTTCCATGGCGGTGATCTCGGAACCCCGTTTCATCAACTCAGGATTCCAGGTTGCGGCCATCCCGATCTCCTGCGGGAAGAGAGTTGCTCCCTGTAGATAATTGGCCCCATGGATCGAATCGATGCCGTAGATGACAGGAATGCCAAGACGGGCCTTCTTTGTCGCTGCCTCCTGGATCTGCCTGATGATGTCGTGCCATTTGTCAGCCGTGAGGGCTTGATCCGAGACATTAAGAATTGATCCGACGCCGTAGCGAACGATTGCTTTGTCCAGTCTCTCCGGATCGATCTGGATGTCTTGATTCTGTCCCTTGGAAATCATGCCGATGGCCAGCTGGGTCATCTGGCCCACCTTCTCTTCAAGAGTCATGCGCTTGAGCAAGGCTTCAATTTTTTGTGAATTGTCACGCTCCGATCCAGGGTTAATGGCAACCTGAAAAAACTCGTCACTGTCGTTGGTGTCTGCCCCCCGTTCATCCGCAACTAAACTTCTTTCAGCAGCCATGTCCATAGTCGTTTGCTTCGCGCTGGTAGCGCTTGCACTGTCAGCCTTTTGTACCTGCAGACCAAAGCATATTGAAAGCGTAACAACCGCCAAAGCGAGCGCAGTGGTTTTCATGGTTCTGTTGTTTTCCTTCGGGAATGGATCAGCGGAGCAGGCCTATTCTCTCATTGAGGGGTGAGATTCATGAAGCGAAAAACGTCGGAATTCAACGGATTTCACCCCGTTAGGGGTGAGATGTTTATAGATTGAGGACCCAAGACCATTCCAACTCCGTTCGGAGGAGCGGAATGGTTCTGGATTAATGAATCTCTACTTGAATTCCGCTCCTCCGAACGGAGTCGGTCCTGGTGGTATCTCTTTTCTATAAACATCTCACTCCTAACGGAGTGAAAACAAGAATTGGGAGAACCGCGCTTTCAGGGTTCAGCTTTCTTCATCAACTTCCCAACTTCCCGCCAGGTGGTTAGCTTGACGTTGTTATCCTTGAGTAACTTGCGGAAAGCGTCACTGGTGACAAACTGGAAATCACGCTGCCGCCATTCCGAGCCCCAATTCGGATGGGCAAACGTGACCCCTTTCATCTCCTCATCGTCATACGCCAGATGGACGATCATTTCCGTGACGCCTGGTTGAATGTTTTTAACTGCATCGGCATAGAACTTCGACCAACCGTCGGCAGTGACGCTGGGTTCAATGCTAATGATGGTATTCACCGCTACATCATCGGGTCCCATCAGCGAAGATAGGAACGGCGCCGTCGCAAACCACTCCTTCGAAACTCTAACGGGTAGCTTGTTGTCGTGTGCCACTCGGAAGAGTATTTCAAACAACGCCTGATTTTGGTAAAGCGTACCCATGTGCGAGTCGAGGTGGGTTGGTTGAATGCCTAATGCTTTGGCTCGCGCAACTTGCGCGCGAATCTCTGCTTCCGCTTCTTTGGGATTAATATGCGCGGCAGCTTCGGTTTCCGTCAGGTAAAGGTAACCGTCGCGATCCAGAAGGGAAGGCACTTGCTCTTTTCCGAGGACGGGACCCCAGCGGTAGAGAGCCCACTCGCTTGTGAGTGTAAGATGCAGACCAAGATCTGCTTCGGGATGGCTGCGCGCGTAGGCGGCTATCTCGGGAAGCCATGAACATGGAATCATGATACTCGCTGAAGTAACGAGGCCACTCTCCAGTCCTTTGATCGAAGCCTGATTAACTGAGTGGGCCACTCCCAGATCGTCGGCATGCACGATCAGTAGTTTTGTATCCGCAGGGTAACCAAGCCGTTCGACGAGAGTTTTTGTGGGCGCTTTTACCACTGCGGGCCGTGTGTTCGTTCGGGAAAGCGCCGTGGTTAACGTGGCCAGGAGCATGCACGCCACGATTGTCGTAAAAACTTTCAGTTTCATTTCAGCTTCTCCCTTACCAGTCCCGAAGGACGATTGATAAACATCACGTCCCTCCGGGACGTCGGAGCCTCTTAGAAAAATCTGGTCAGAATTTCGGACGAATCTTAGATCAATCCTAAAGAAAAGTCTCTTTACACGGCTCTGGTTTTAGTTATGATGTGCGGCGTCCTTCAGATCATATGAGCCACCCGGTTATGGAAACCGAAAACGAAGGCCGTCCTCTGCTGAGACGCTTTGGACTGCTCCAGGCGATCGCCCTAAACATGTCGAACATGCTGGGCGTGGGGCCGTTCATCACCATTCCGCTCTTGATGTCGGCGCTTGGTGGTCCACAGGCAATGGTGGGCTGGCTTGTTGCCGTTTTAATCGCAATCCCGGACGGCATGGTCTGGAGCGAGCTGGGCGCTGCGATGCCGGGATCGGGAGGGTCTTACGTCTACCTGCGCGAGGCGTACGGACGTGAGACCTTTGGACGACTCATGGCCTTTCTCTTCATCTGGCAGTTCATCCTGAGCGGTCCACTTGAGATAGCGTCAGGATACATCGGCTTCGCCAGGTACACTGGTTATGTTTGGCCGGGAATCACAACGGGCCAGACACTGCTGGTCGCCGCGGCCGTCGGGATTGTCAACATCGTGCTCCTCTATCGCCGCATCACTTCAATCGGCACGATCACGGTAAGTCTATGGATCGGGACATTGCTAACCACGCTGGCGGTGATTGTCACTGGAGCCATGCATTTCAGCGCCGCCCGCGCTTTTGACTTTCCTCCAGGGGCGTTCAACTTCTCGCTGGGCTTTCTCTTCGGCTTAGGCGCTGCTTCGCGGGTCGGCGTCTATGATTACCTGGGCTACTACGACATCTGCTACATCGGTGACGAGGTGAAAGAACCGGGACGCACAATTCCGCGGTCAATCATTTTTAGTGTCGTCGCGGTAGCAATCATCTACTTCGCGATCAATCTCTCCATTATCGGCGTCGTGCCCTGGCGCGAGTTCGTGCCATTTGATGCGCATCCCCAATCGGGTTTTGTCGTCTCACTGATGATGGAAAAGATCTACGGTACAAAGATCGCCACCATCTTCACTGCCATGGTGCTCTGGACCGCGTTCGGTTCTGTTTTCGCCCTTTTGCTGGGCTACTCACGAATACCTTATGCCGCCGCCCTGGATGGCTACTTTTTCAAAGTGTTTGGGCGGCTGCATCCGACCAAGAAATTTCCCTATGTCGCGCTGATCGTGCTCGGAGTGATTTCAATTATTTGCAGCTTCTTCTCGCTTGATAAGGTCATTGACGCGCTTATTTCAACCAGGATCCTGGTCCAATTCATTGGTCAGGTTTTTGCCCTCATTCTTCTAAGGAGGCGCGCGCCGGACATGCCGCGCCCTTATCGCATGTGGCTATACCCACTGCCCAGCATTATCGCGCTCGTGGGTTGGATATTTATTTTTGCGACTACACCGTGGCCCGTTATCGTTCTTGGCCTGGGCATGCTTACCCTGGGAGCCGGCGTTTTCCTGGCATGGTCCTGGCGTAGCGCGAGCTGGCCCTTTGCTCCAGCCGGCCCCGATGCTCCAGCTTGATGCTTTCACCGGCAGTCACGAGTTGAGAAAATTGCGTATGAACAAAGTCCTTGTCGCCGGAAACATAATTCTTTTGCTTAGTCTCGGCGCGCTCGCAGATAACCCGAGCCAGCGTCGGATACCTCAATCTGCAAAAGTATTTTTGCGGAAGGGCTGGAGCATCCAGTCTTCAGCGCAAATCAAGGAGAAGGGCGATGCAATTTCAACGAATAAATTCCAGCCAAAGAATTGGTATCCGGCCACAGTGCCGTCTACGATTGTCGGAAACCTGGTAGAAGACAAAGTTTATCCCGATCCGTTGGTCGACAAGAATCTGCGGCTAGTCCCCGGCTGCAGCTATCCGGTTGGCGCTAACTTCTCAAATCTACCGATGCCCGAGGACAGCCCATTCCGCGTTTCATGGTGGTATCGAACTCAGTTTCCAGTTCCGGCAAGTTATCGGGGCAAGAATGTTTGGTTAAACTTCGAAGGAATTAACTTTCGCGCAAACATCTGGCTCAATGGGAAACAGATTGCCACTTCGAATCAGATAGCAGGAACATTTCGCACCTATGAATTGAACATCAAAGAGGCAGCGCTGGTTGGCGAGTTGAATACGTTAGCTGTCGAAGTCTTTCCATCGCTGCCTGATGATCTCGCCTGGACGTGGGTGGATTGGAACCCGATGCCGCCCGACAAAAACATGGGAATTTTCCGCGATGTGTCTTTAACTAGTAGCGGTCCGGTCAGTATTAGATATCCGCAGGTAGTCTCACTGCTTGATCTACCCTCACTGGAGACTGCGCATTTGACTGTGAACGCAGAAGCTCACAACGCGACCGATGCTGAAGTGTCAGGCACATTGAATGTTCGGCTCGCCGGCCTGCAATTGTCGCAGAAGGTAACGCTGGGCCCACAGGAAACGAAATCAGTCTCGTTTACACCCGCCGATTTTCCGCAACTCAATATCTCGCAACCCCGTCTGTGGTGGCCCGTGCACATGGGCCAGCAGAACCTTCATGACCTGGTAGCCGACTTTGAGACTGGTGGTGCAATCTCAGATCGTCAAACCACCCGCTTTGGCATTCGGGAAATCACCTCAGAACTCGACAGTCAGAACCACCGGGTGTTCAAGGTAAATGGCCGCAAAGTGCTCATTCGCGGCGGCGGTTGGTCCTCTGACATCTTCCTGCGGTCGTTCCCTGAACGTTTGAAATCAGAATTCAAGTATGTCAGGGACATGAACCTGAATTCGATCCGTTTGGAGGGCCAACTACAACCGAATGAGTTCTTTGAACTCGCGGACCGGTACGGAATTCTCATCATCGCCGGATGGTGTTGTTGTTCTCATTGGGAGCACTGGCAGCACACCGCCGAATATCGGGAGGGACCGACCTGGGACAAAGAGGATTATGAGATTGCCGCGAAGTCGCAAGCTGACCAAATCAGACGCCTGCGTAGTCACCCCAGCCTGCTGGTCTGGATGAATGGTAGCGACAATCCGCCGCCTCCTGATGTCGAACAGATGTACATTGATATCCTGAAGCGGTATGACTGGCCCAACCCCTTCCTCTCGTCCGCTACGGCAAAGCCAAGCACCGTCACCGGTACGACCGGAGTCAAAATGGAAGGCCCCTACGAATGGGTGCCGGCGTTGTATTGGTTATCCGACAAAAAGTTGGGTGGCGCTCATGGCTTTGCCACAGAAATCAGTCCCGGTCCCGCGGTACCGCCCATCGAGAGCCTGCGACGCATGTTGACCAGGGATCATCTCTGGCCAATCAATGAATCCTGGACCTATCACGCGGGCGGTGAACAATTCAAAGATCTAAAAGTCTTCACCGACGCCCTCAATGCACGCTATGGACCGGCCAACTCCGCTTCGGATTACGCGATGAAATCGCAGCTGATGGCTTACGAGGGCCAGCGCGCGATGTTTGAGGCCTTTGCTGGAAACAGGTACAACTCCACGGGCGTTATTCAGTGGATGCTGAACAACGCCTGGCCTTCCATGATCTGGCACCTGTATGACTATTACTTAATGCCCGGCGGGGGTTATTTCGGAACGAAGAAAGCGTGCGAGTTGATTCATGTACAGTATTCTTATGC